>Ga0098055_1000503_pt1 | contig 23194 bp, 12 predicted proteins | sample 17_taG_FD_75107 | JGI IMG/M metagenome (GOLD analysis project Ga0098055, IMG submission 75107) | Marine viral communities from the Subarctic Pacific Ocean - 17_ETSP_OMZ_AT15314 metaG | ecosystem: Environmental > Aquatic > Marine > Oceanic | place: Pacific Ocean | collected 2015-01-18 | reverse complement strand
GTAGGTATTGATTGGGACACATTATCTTATGCAGGAATTCAAAATAACCCGGATGTAAAGTCTCTATTAGACTTTGCAAAGACTGGCCAACAATTTAGATTTAATGCCGTTTTAGTTTACTACGATTTATATAGTCAGTCAGTTCCAGCAAACAGATCTACCAACCTATATGGTATCTTAATCTTAGATGATATTTTAGATACTTATGGACCTGGTACTAAAATTCACGAACAAATTAAATTTAAGCCAAATGAGGTTACTGGTCTAAACGGTAACGCATACTCATTAAAGTTAAATCTTAAATTTAATTCATCTCTAGATAATGTAGGGGTTGAGACAAGTGTAAATGACTTTACTACTTTCTCGATGGACCTTTTTATGGACACGACTACAGCTTTAGAAAATGCAACAGATTTATTATTACAGACTAATAATAGATATGCAAAAGTTACAGAGAGATTAGATAGTCTAGAGAATATAATTCTAGGTACTGCAAAAGCTGCAGAATTAGAAGCTAGAATAAAAGAAATAGAAGATGACTTTACAGCATCTTCATTACAGTTACAAGATTCATCGGCTTTGCTAAATCTTGTAAATAACGCACACTCTAAAATTAATCAACTGATTGATGGTACAATTCCGGTAGAATTACAATATAATACAGATGTAATTTTTGCAGGAAAGGGAACTACAGTTGATAAATCAATTGCTGGTAAAATTAAGGTAAACAATACTGTTGATGGTTATATGGTTGCTGATGTATTTAGATGGGATATTAATTCAAGCGCTGTAGTAAATCAATTATCTACTAGTAACCTATTCGATCCAGGTGAAGCAGATCAATATGGAGTATGGTCTAAATTAGTACCATTTTCTAATAGGTTAAGCTTAAAAAACATAACCACTACTGGTAATGCGTTCAATGGAAATCTAAATATATACATTGATGATTCTACTAACGGATGGACAAAGGGTCAAATCTTTAGAGTTGCATTAGATAATATAGACATTAACGGAAATAATATAAAAATTTGGACGAGTACATCTACCGGATTCAATCAAGAAGTTGCAAATATCAGCCCGATACAGTTGATTACTTCAACTCCTTATATTGAAGTTGTATGTATGGACCCATCCAATTATATATTTGAAGCAGATATTTTAAGATAATATGAACACAAACAACTCTATTTCTAACTCATTAAAAAAGCTCTTAGAGCTTAACACTAATTCATTAAAAACTTTTGAAAGAATTAATGAAGCAGTTACTACTAATCAGAAAAGTATTCCATTAGAGATACTTACTGACGAGGGTACTAAAATAGTATCTATACCTGGGTTTGGATTTATGCAAAAAGAGTTGCAAAGATTAGATACTAATCTAAAGGCTCTAACTGGTTTAGGTAAAGGTACGACTAGAATTAAATTACCAGATGGAACTTTCCAAAATATTATTACATCTGCGCTTAAGAGTCCAGCAAATGATTTAACTGCGGTAGCAAGACCGATTAACTTCTCGACTGCTCCAAACTATTTTGCTGAAGACTTTTTAAACCCAATGCTTAAAACTTCTTTTGATGTAAGCGGTCAGATTCCAAATGACACTGAAAGAGTTTTAGTAAAAAGAATTATTTTTGATTCTTCAAATCAAACTGCAGTAGACTGGTTTAATGAAAATTATAGAAACCAGGAGAACATAGATTATTTAACTGCTATTAGAGATGTGGTAAATAATAGTATTGCATATATCGTTGATGAAGAATTAAGAGATATGCCATATAGAACTGGACAATATACTGGAAAGTTTGATGTCCTATCAATTTCAAATTCACAAAGAGAAGTTATTGAAGGTGGTGTAACTAAGAAACAAGCTATTAAATTATACACTCTAGATAAATTAACTTACTCTGATAAATCAAAAGATCTAGACCAGACTGAATTAATCCGCGTAGGTGATGAATTGATGGTCGCTGGTGGCTCTAAAAACACAAGGTATGTAATTGACAAGCTGGACTCTTCAACTAGACAGGTTGAGCTTAGATTGATTGAGGGTTATGAACCAATTAAGATTGGAGCTAATGTACTTGCTATCTATAAGAATGAAGATAATAATCTACAGGTTGAAATTCCATGTGGATTCAACGAGAGAGTCTTAATGTTTATGAAGGCTATTGATGCTGATTCTAAACTATTAGCAGAGAACTGGTCTCCAGGTGTTGGTTATTATACAAATGAATTAACTCTTACTCAAGAGGATGGTGTACAAATTACACTTGCTGAATTCTATAAAGATAATGTAGCTGATTTCAGTAGAATGATTGATGCGTTAAAGGTGGATTCAGTTCCTCCAGCTGCAATTGGTGTATCTCCGGATGCTCCGGTTTTAAATTCTGAAAACTTTAAAGTTGTACAGGTTAATACTCACTTAAGTGCAAATGGCGCTAAAGGTAAGATTACAAAATTATCTGCTGATAAAATTACAGTCGATGAAGCAGTTAAGAAATTAGATTCAACTATTTCTAAGAAGCGTGGAGAAATTGCTACTAAGAAATACAGATCTGAAGTACAAAGAGATAAAGATAAATCAGAATTAAGCTCTTTAATAGAAGAAAGAGCTTCAGAGGCTAAAATGTTTAGCTCTATCGTAAATCAAATACAAAGTGTTTCTGCAGATACTAACGTTAAGAAGGCATCTCCTAAATATAGAATTAGAGGTTTCTGGGCAATACCAGGTGCTAAGAAGGTTGCAGATACTGCAGACCAAGAAGTAGTACAGTTTATTGTTGCATATAGATACCTATCAACTTCTGGTAAATCAGGAGAGGCTGCTCAACTTAAATTCAAAGAGGATGGTAGAGAGAAAACAGCAGTATTCTCAAACTGGAATGAAAAGAAAACTAAAGTAAGACCAAGAGCTAAGTCGATTGCACCAGATGGTACAGTTGCTACAAAGTTTACATGGCAGCCATCAAGAGTAGAAGATGGCCAAGAAATTAACTTTAACCAATTGGATATTGCAATTAGTCAAGGTGAAACTGTAGAGATTAGAGTTAAATCAATTTCTGAAGCAGGTTATCCTCAGAATCCAATTATGTCAGATTGGTCAGAGTCAATGACAGTTGCTTTCCCAGAAGCTGAAATTGATACTACTGATATTGCAGCAACAGTTGAAGCTAACCTAGCTGAATTAGCTAGAGTAAGAATGAACGAGGAGTTAACTGCTCAAGGTATTTACACTCACGTTGAAGATTCATTTACTGCTAACGAAAGCTATTACGCACATACTGCTACAAATATTGCTTCTGGATTTTTAACAGAAGAACAAAAGCCAATCTCTGTATATGATAAAATTGCAGAATTAGAAGCTCAATTAGCGGGACTTAAAGGTACTGTTGAAGCTGAAGTTGGTGAACTTGTTGTTAAAATTGTTGATGAAGATGGTACGGTAACAAATGTAACTAAAGATCAAACAGTTCAAATCTTTGCCGGGTATTATGTTAACGAGGTAGCAGACTTAAGTGTTAGAAAAGGACATATTGTTAATAAGACATTTAGACTACAGTTAGAAAATAGTAAAGCTTCTAAACTAGAATTAGTTTCTAGATTGGTTGGTGATAGAAATAAACCAGCATATAGATCTTCTGCTTCGGCATCAACTGAAGCTACTAACTTCTTTGGAATAGATATAAACGATGCAGGTGGAGAAAGCCCTGATAAGAAAATAGAAAACGATAGTTACTATTTAACAGAGGGTAAATATGATTTAGCTCCTATTCAATATCAAAATGTAGATACTGCTCAAACTGAAAAGACTGGAGATGCTCCATATCAATCAGCACAAAGAAGAGGTCAGTTTATCTATAGTAGATTTATGGATATTGCAAACCAAAACGCACACTATATTGTTGAGCCGCTTGAAACTGTAACAACTCCATTTGATATTACAGATTACGAACATGGTTTAAGCTATGCTTCTACATTAGCACAAGGAAATTCAACTCAAGATTTTATATGGAATGGTGATTTCGTAGCAGGTCAAGGTACAAGCGCTTATGGAGTTAATGAGTCTTTCGATCCTTCTAAAGTAGGGGTTACTTCTATTTCAACAATAGGACTTTACCCATATAATAGAGGTTTATATTTACATAAAGACCATCCATTATTAGAGAATGTTTGGGAAGATGCTAATGATGCTGGGTCTATAGATATAGACGCTGTTAAAAAATCAATGATTTTTTCAATGCCTAAAACAGCAACACAAGCTACAGGTGCTACATTATTTAGTTTCTTTGGGTATAACCGTTTATTAAATAGTGCTTCAATTGGAAATAAACAACAAACAGCATTCCATACCGGTAAAGGTTTAAAACACCAAGATTTATGGGCAAACTCCAGCACGCCGGAAGATTTAGGAAGACCTATTAAAATGTCTTTCGAAGAAAACGACCAATACTTATTAGGTGGTAGATCTTGTGGGGCGTTCTTATATATGAATCCAATTAATATGGAGGCTTTAAAAGTTGGAGGCGATACTAGAAGAAGTAAAAAAGAAATAAACCCTAAAAAAGATAATGAATCTAACGCAGTTTCTGTTGAGGTTGTATTCCAATATAGAATGACAGATTATTTTGGTAATAACCCAGATATAGATACTGGTAGAATTGGAGGATTTGCTAGATTAGCCTACAACAATTTAACTTATACTAAGAAAATAGGTTTTGACATTTTCGATAAATATGGTGAACAGTTTTCTTTTGACTTAGAAGTGTTTGCTAAATATAGTCCTAAAGGTAAAAACTTAAACTCGATTAGAGCTGCGAGAATTACAAGAGACTCAGGTCCAAGTAACCCAATCTCTACATGGTATCAAGTTCAAAACGGTAGAAACATTCTGCAATAATCCTTCATTTAGTTAGATAATAATCTTGATATATAATAGAGACGGAAATATCTCTATAATAAGATTTAAAACTAAATGGCACAAATTACCAATTTTACAGTAACATCATGGGCCTCTGAGCAAGATGCATGGACAAATGGACCAGCAGCAGTATCAGGAGGTGGTGTAAATATACAAACAGTTCATTTTAATGAAAATGCAAATGGCGTATCTTTATCACTAGAGGCTGGTGACATATTGTATCTTGACCCCGCTTTTGTTGGTATTCTTAATGGAGGTGATAATTATTACTATTATGAAGTATCATCTGTTGGACATGTAGTACAAGTTGCTGCAAACGGTGTTGTAGGTGCTCCGGCAACCACAACCACAACAACTGCGCCAGTTTATACTTATACAATTTCTATACAAGATGGAAATGGTGCTACTATTAGTTCTATTAATGAGGGTTCTACATTTAACGTTGTAGTTACAGTAGATCAAGCTGGGCAAAATGAAACTCTTACAGCTACAGGAGCTGCAGACGAGTCAGATTTTACAACATGGCCTTTTGGTGCAGGAAACACTTCACAAGTTTTAGATTTTTCATCGTTAACTACACAGACTTTAACGTTTGTTATTGATAATGATACAACTACTGAAGGCAATCAAGATATTATTTTTACTTTAGATGACGGGACGACTGAAACTCTAACTATTATTGATTCGAGCGTAACTAACCAGCCACCTACATTAGGTAACGGTTCGTTTAGTGTAACTCAAAACAATAATAACGATTTTGTTAATATAGACCTGTCAGATCCTTCATTAGCAGACGACAATGAAAACGATCCAATGACATGGACTATTGTAAGTGGTCCTAATAATGGGTATTTAATAGACCCTGATGCTCCGGCAACTCAAATTGCAAATTATCCGCATGTTATTGCTAATTCAGCTCCTACTATTAGATATTACCCAGATAATACTGGTGCTCCATCGTCTACTACATTTGTCTTTAAAGCAGAAGATCAATTTAGTACTCAAACTAATACTGCTACAATTACAGTATCGATAGACCCGCCTAGTAATCTACCCCCGGAGTTTGTTCAGGGTTTACCAAGTCAATTAACTACACAGGCAACTGGTGCTGGGAGTGTACTTACTTTTACAAGATCTTTTACTGATGAAGATATTGCAACATGTGTATTAGAATGGCTTGATCTTAATGGTAATGTTCTAGCAAATGAGGCAGGGGTAAATGCAACATTAAATTATGGTGTCCTTTCAGGTTCTGATGCAACTGGTTGGATATACACGACAAATGCGCAGTCTACACGTAATCCTGGTGATCCACCTTTAATAGATACTATTTACTTTAGAGTAACTGACTCCGACAATGAGTCTGATTCACATAATATTGAATTTAGACATACTGCGCCTGGAAACATTGCACCAACATGGAATGTTACTCCACCATCAACTTCTCAGGAAATTACAGCAGGGGTACAATTTAATGTCACTGGAATAACTGCTTCTGACCCGGATGTATCTCAAACATTAACATACACTCTTGCTCTTGCAGGGACTGATCAAAATGCAGCTGGTAATTTTAATCAACAAACAGGTACTTTATCTATAACAGGAGATGCTACAGGTACTGTTATCGCAACACTAACAGTTGGTGATGGTATTGATCAAGATATTATTGTATATAATTTTGATACTGTAGAAGTTGCATATAGAGGTGTTAACTATTCTTCATTTTCAAACTCTGAAACAGTAGCGTGTGGATTAACAAGATCGACTGGCTCTGATCTCCGTTATTATAGCACAGGTGATGGCTCGACATTTTTATCAAGCCTAGCTATTGGCGCGAAACTATATGAAGATTTTGGTTTAACTTCTCCGGTAACTCCTTCTTCTGCTAGTAATACGTGGATTTCTTTAGAAGAAACTACATACCAAACAGTAAAGGCTGTTAGATTAGCTAACGATGGTACTATTTTAGAGATTTTAAATTGTACGGTTTCAAGTGGTAACGCATGGCCGTTATATCTTAGATATTCTCAAGAAGGAGAGTCTGGATCTATTGAAGAAAATTACTGTAATGATATTTATGAAGAAGGTGAGGCGTGGCAAAATGCTATAAATCCGGCGAATAACGGTGGTACTGCAACTTTAGCTGATGTTGTAGCTGCAGGTGGACAACTGTTTTCATCGGAATACTCTGCCAATCAATATTCAGGCCAAACAGCACCAACTGGTGTTGTACTTGCAGATGGTTTATATTCTGAACCAGGAGTAACACCAGATGGATTTTATTATTACTATAATGCTTCACAATGGCAGAGTAGTAATGGCAATACTTTATTTGAGTGCCCACCTCCAATAGTTTATGGTACAAAAAATATTAGTGTTTACTTTTACACTCCTAATCCAACTGATATTGGTGATGTGTGTAATGCAAACATTGGTCCAACATGGGCTGATTCGATTGGGAATTTCACCCAAATAACTCTTTATTATAGACAAGATGTTAATGATAATAATAATTGGAATCTATTAGACTTAGCTAAAAACCAAGTACAAGTTTTCTTATCACAGGCTGCGGCCGACTCTCAAAATTACACTTTATTATCATCTAGTGCAATATTATTAGATGGTATAACTGGTGGTTTTGTAATATGGGATAATAATGAGTATACTGGATACGATGGCTCTTATGCTTGGTATGCTGTTAGTGATGATTTTAATTCAGGTACACAAGATAATATATTAGAATTAGCAGATGTGGATTCAGTTTTAGGCATCTGTGGAGATGGTATAACTGGCGCGGATTTAGATTATATTAGACCTCCGCTTTTTGATGCGTTACAGGTTCAAGTAGGTAATTCCACTGGATCTAGAACTTCTGTTTATTATGCATTTTATGCATGTAATGCTAAATTAGACCCTGGTATGCCAGGTGGAAATTCATATTATCCAATGTATATTGTAGATGGTATGGTGGATGTTGCTCAAATGTCTGATAGTGGAATATCATATATTAATGATTTTGTAAAGCAAATTTCAAATCGTGGTGTTGATGTTGCCAATCCTGAAGAAAGAGCTCAAATCAAAGTAGGAGGTGAATGTCTAACTTACATAAGCTATATAGTTGCTACTAATATAGAAGATGCGGTTGCTCAAATGCAATCACAGATAGAGCAAGTAGAGTCAAATATTTCATTTCAACACGGTGGACTTGCAATTCCAGTAAGACCTGTTTCTATTAATGCAATTGATTTAGGATTAGGTAGTCAGGCAGAAGTATCATGGAGAAACTTTACTAATTTAGAAAGAGATAGAATATGTTATGAATGTTCTATACAAGTAAATGGTACTCAACATGCATGGGCAAATTATGTATTTCCAGCAATGGATAATAACTTAGTTTTAGATAGAACTATACCTAATTTTAACCTAGAGGAAAACTATACATTAGACAATGTATCTAAGCCGTTATTAAGAACAAACCCAAAATTAACAACTAATGCTAAAATTGTTGCTAATATTTCAGATGAAATATTCTTAGAATCTATTGACGCAACTAAAGATTTAGCATCAGTTGAATATAAGAGATGGGCTCTTAATCCAAACGGTGATTACTCACAAGACTTATATAAGTTCTATAAAAGTAGTTCCACTCCAGCTGATGTAATGTATGCTGTTAGATCTGATTATTCAGACTTTACAGTACAAGATAGCTTTAGTAAACAAATTGAAGAGGTTTATCATTATGGAACTACATATAATTATTCTAAGTTACATGATGAAGACTTTAGAATGTTTGCTCCTATTTGGTTAGATAAAGATATTCCTAAAAAGTTTGTTGTATTTAGAGTTAACGATCCTGTTGGTGAAATAGACTTTGATGTAAATAGTAACCTACAAAATATACAAGATATTTTAAAGAACTCTGAAATTATTAAGACCTTTGATTTAACAAATGATTCTTCATTAGGTAAATACATTAGAGGTCATGTAAATTCTGAGTCTTTTCCTAAAACACCAGTTCAATTTAATTTTGAAAGAAGAGAGAAAAGTAATTTTAAGGGGATTGATTTAGGTAAGGGTGGATTTGCAACTAAAGGTGAATATCTATATAAAGATTTCGTGAGAGCTGATAGCCCTCTAATAGCCCAGAACGCGATGATTACAGACGGGTTTGAAAGAAATAAATTAGCATGTGCAAATTTACTTAATTTAGAATTCCTATTTAATGATAACGATGCTTCTGATTATACCATTAACAGATATTTTGGCTTATATGTAAATGATATTGATTCAGGTTATGGTAATATTAGCTCTGCTGATAATGGTAATATCATATTTAAAAACTTAAATTCATATATTAATGAGTCTCCGGAGTCTGTAATCCCCGCGTTTAAACAAATATCGGGAACACCAACTTTAGGATACCTTAATATAAGTGATGAATTCTATAAAATATCCTCTAAAGCAAAATATGACGTTAATAAATTAAACGTAATTGTAGAGGATGGTAAAAACCAAATTCCATCAGAAGTTAAAACAGCGCCAAATGGTAACTCGGTAGATATTGTGAAAGATGATAAACCCGGTTTTGATTTTGTTAAGTTTTCAGTTGTTGATACTCCAGCTATAAATGATAAGTTCATAGTATTTGAGTCTAGGGAATCTGTTTATTCACTTAAGTTTTTAAGACATATTCCAAATGAGGCATGGAAATTAAATATTAATAATGGTGGTACTTTAATTCAAGAAGATATTTTAACACAGGGTAGTATTTACTCTACGTTCCAAGTTATTGAAAATGCATTAGGAGCTTTTGATAATATAAAGGTTGAATTTGATGGCGATAAAACTATATTTATACAAGAGGTTAATGCTACGCTTGGGGATTTAGATGTTTATATATGGGCTCCAGTACCTAGTGCTGTTAGTAGTATTATTAAGGTAACACAAATGCAGTCTTCTGTAAACTTAGATAACTCTACATTTTTCGCGTCATCAGCCAACCCAGTAGATCCATCATATTTAGCTCCTGGTGAATTTATTGGAAATTCATTCTCAGCAGCTGGCTCTACTTTAGATATTGCAAATGCAATTGTTGCTTGTATTAATAGTAGCCCTATTAATTTTGATGCTGTACTACAGGAGGGGACTTCTGATTTCTACATTAAGAATAGAGTTAGCGGATATAAGCTTTTACAATCAGGGATTTTAGTTCCTACTGGTAATTCTATTGCATTTTTATCAATAGAGAATAGAGATATAAAAACAGTAAACAACCCACATGGTGTGCTTAAGCTATCAGATGCGGTACTTGATAATAATTTTGTACACTATATGAAAGGTGGTAACTCTTCTGGTAAATCAGTTTTAGTAACTCAAGATTCTGTTGCTGATATTGTTGTCGGAGATATGATACCTACTACTTCGATTGGGGTGTATAATGAAGTTATAGATATTGTAGATGATATTGAAAATACTGGGTCAATTTATAGAAAATTAATTTTAGATAAAAAGAATTCTCTTGAAAGTGGAGAACATAAAGTGTATGCTGAAAATGTGGCTAGATTAGGTTTGTTGTCAGCTTATGATATTCACGATATGAACTTTGACTTTTATGATATAGATAATTCTGAGTTAAAAGAATTAGAATTAGAAACTCCGGCAAATATTAATTATGAGCCTGAAAGGAGTGCTTCTAACTCGCTTACAGTGTTTAGTAGCGATTATGATATAGCAGATCCATACAGTTACTTTAGTGGTATTAGTGCTACATTAGGTGAAGAAACATTAGATGAATATAATGAAATTAAATTATTTAGTGAGTACGATAGGTTACAAGAAAATAGTTTAAAGGAATTTGCAGTAGATTCTAGAGTAGTTCCTAATATAAATAAATGGGTACTTAAAGATAGTTTAACTGTAAGAGAACAGCCTTATTATCTTAACTCTAATGAAGCTTTTGGTAGAACTAATTTCTCACCAGATTTTGATGCTGTAGGTAGAGATAGATTAGGAATGACACACGAGTGGTTCTATATGGATAATTTACCAAAATACATAACTAACGATAAACTTAATAGTACGTTTAGCTATGTTAATTTTGTAGACGGTTTTGAATTAAAACCATCACACTTTAAAAGCACTTCATATAATTACTTTAATAAATTTATGGTTACTGATGGTTTTGAAGTAAAAGACCAATATGATATAAAGTCTTTTATTAAAACAAACCTACAAAAGAAATACTCTTTAGTTTCAGGTGGTAATAATGTTTCTTTTGCTGATACTATTTTTAAAGGTATTAAAGTAGGATTTAAGAACCGAAAAGAATTTGAAAATAATAAATCTAATGAGTTTGTAAAAACTTCTGAATTTAATGGCTACAAGTTTAGTACATTATTATTAGTAAGGGGTGGTGGTAACACAAACGACATAGAGTATGAAGTAATACAAAACAAAAAATTTAAGTTTGTTATATTTTTAATTACAGTGTCTATTGATGACTTATGGATTGATGGTGCTTTAAATAGAAAACTTCTATATGAAATGAACCATAGTTTTGTTTGGAATAACGAAACTAGAAGTTTTAAATATTCTGATGTTAAATTATCAGGTGCAATTAACCTAAACGATATTAATTTTAATGACCCTAATGCTGATGATTATCGAGTTGCTTTTGGAATTAACCATGTAAATGGATCCAAGCCTCAGTTTTTAGATCAGATTAACTCAGACGATGATGATAACTTTGGTGATATTGAAATTACAGTTACTGACTCTAGTGGTTCAGTTACGTTTAAGTTAGGGATAGAATCTGTAGACGACCAGGGACAAATAACTTTATCCGGTGAACCTACTGATTTAAACGGCAATCCAGTAAACGTTTCTAATATAGCTGGTTATATTCAAAACAGTGCAGAATATGTATACAAACAGGGTGGTAAGAATGCGTTTACGTCGATCTTAGACCAATTAGCGATCGGATCGGTTGCGCAATTATTAGAATTAAACGATGGTAGTATTACTTATACTACAATCGAAGAAGATGGTACATCTTTAAATAACAGGTTTGAATTGGAATTTGAAAATGGAGTAGAAATAATTAAAGATGCAAATTTAGTTACAGTACCTGATCAGGATAAACCTAAAACGTTTAAACTAAAACAGGGTACAATAGGATTTAATCTTTATGGAAGTGATACTTATTATCCATTCTTAGTTAGACATAATGGTAACTACACTGTAGATACTAGACCTGTTGTAACATTTACAGATACTTATTCTCACTTTAAAACAAACACGTTACAAACAACGACAAACGCGTTTGAATTAAATATTGAAGAACCTATGTATAAGCACTCTTTAACTAGTGCTGAAGAAATTAAATTAGCTAGAGATTACTATAAGAAATATAATAGATGTGGAACTTCATTTAACCTAGGATTTATACAAGACAATACGCATGATAGCCATTGGGGTATAATTAAAAACCACTTCTATAGAAAAGTAAATGAGTCTAATGCATCTGGTGTAACTAAACTATCTACATCTACGGATAAACTACCTCTTTACCCATTAATTGGTGAGGTTGCAATAGATAAAAAAGATGTAAATGTGTTTAAATCTTCATGGGATAAAAACTATTATACTAGGTCTTTATCAGGTGGAGTTACTGAAGATGTTCCAGGTACTTTTGAAACTAAAGAAGAAAGATCTTACTTAGGTTCTACTATTATGAAAGTAAAAGATTCATACAATATACTTCAATTTAGCTCAAAGCAAGTATTTAGCCAGGAGGAGCAAGACTCTATTTTAGCTAATGATAATAATACTACAGATGTTGTAATATTTGAAGATAAAAAATATGTATACATTGATTTTTATATTTCAACAACACTTAATCGCTTATTAAGTGAAGATGGTGTATTAAACTCTATTAATAAATTTGTTAACCCTGTAGACTCTGCTGGTGATAAAACCACCACAGTTGATGATGCAATACTTTATGTTGAAAATAATTTAGCTAATGCATTTAATTTAAACATGATAAAAATATACACAAGTAGAATAAAGGGTAAATATTCTGAAATACTTTCTACTGAAAATATTGAAAGTTTAGATGATGCTGGGTTTGCAAACGATACAAACTTTACTTTTAAGGCGCACGAACAAAAGCCCCTTAATTTTAGATTGATATATAATAAAAGATTAGGTTACTCCTATAAGATTAGACCTATGATAAAAATAAAGTCATAAGAAATGGCCATTAATATTCAAGAAATACTACACCCTAGTGACTCTGATGCTATTAAGTTCGCAAAGATTAACTATAACTTTGACCAACTCGTAGTCAATGGCGGTGGACCTAGAGGTCCAAAAGGAGATCAGGGTAATCAAGGGGTTACCGGTTCTACAGGTGCTGTAGGTGATACAGGTCCAAAAGGTGACAAGGGAGATTCAGGCGAAACTACTAGCCCTTGGAAATCAATTGTAATAGATTCAAACATTAACGATAACCAAGATAACGTTACAATTTTAAAACCTAAACCAGATACTGATAAAGAAACTCCAGTTATTTGGCTTGGGGATTCTTCTTTTATTAATAGTGGTAGTAATGCTAGTGATGGAGATTTAACTTTAAGGTCTACTTTGAATATTGGTAGACACTATAATTTTGAAAATAACATAATAGAGGCAGAGTATGTAACTTTTTGGCATGATGCTAGTAATAAACTTAAAATAGATTCTGAAAACGTTACAACTGGTAGTGGCTTTGTTAGATATAACATTTCTCCGGTAATTCCAATATCAGGACAGTCGCCAGATATTAGACTTCAGATTAATACACATACAATACACACTGAACATTTTCAACTAAATAATTCTGGAGCTTCAGGAACACCTGAATCTGGTATGATTAGATATAATGCTGGTGGTAATAAATTTGAAGGGTATATCGGTGGTAACTGGGTAGATTTTTGTATGGAGCCTTGTGGCTCTGGAGGCGGAGGTACTATTAGTATATCAGGAGATGATTTAGACCTTAATGCTGATGGAACTTTAGTTAGTTCTAATACTCCGGCCCCTCTATATACATATAGTGTATGGACTGGTTCAGGCGGTACTGTTTCAGTTGACGCGGGAGGTACTATTACTATTAATGATGGTAATTCAACTCAAGTGGTACCAACACCTGCTTTATTCCCTCAAAATGACGATGAGGGCATTGAAATGGTAAGCGTTGATCTTGAGATAACAATCCCAGGTGGCTATCAAAATACTGGGGGAACAATTACAGAAAATGCTATTAGTTTATCACAACCAACTAGTTGGGTTGCACCTAGCTTAAACACATACGATTTAACATTAACTACAGCAGGTTCGTATTGGTCTATATCTGATGCAACTATAATAACTAGTAATTCTACAAATGGTACAACTGCCGGAACATATAGTGGAGGTGTTTTACAATTCCAAGCTTATGATGACGCGACTGTTCAAGTTCGCATAGATGCAGACGCCGATCAAGGTTATGAGTTTAATGCTAATGGTGGTAACGGAGCGTTTAGTACAAATGGTGGTACTAATGAACAATCAGATATAACTACTAACACTAGTCAGACAACATACTCATTTAATCTTAATACAGGAAATGCTCAAAACGGATTTGGATTAGCAGATGGTGCACATACAGTTCAAATAAGTGCTGATACTACACCGATAGTAAATCAAACTTATACAACAACTTGGAATTTAACTGATAACTTTACAGGTGCAGTCTTAGACGACGTTAGTACTGGATTTTCTTCTGTTACACAATTGGTTTCGTCTCCTGGCATCAATGGTACTACTCAATCTGATTACTTATTTATAGTAAGAGAGCCTGGGTATACAGCATTTACAAATACTAATGAGGTAACCGTTACTGTTTCAGGAGGTGCTGTAACCGACGCGCTATTACACTCTGGTGGTGATTATATTAGAGTGACACTGCAAGATACTAACCAAGGTCAGAACGCAACAATTAATGTGGATGTTACAGGTTCACTTGCACCGGAAGTAATACCGGTATTCAATTGGACTAACACATCCACACAATCCTCTCCCATCACAATGGATTGGGATACGACTACCGGAGATAACGAACAACCATTTACATGGAACGGCGGTACACTCGCGGGTGGTAACGCACTTGTCAGCCACTTTAATTGGTATTTATGGAACGGCTTAGCTCCTGGTGCTAATGTTACTGTTAGAAACGCATCCGATACTGGTCCTCATGCTGGTGGTGATGGTATTGCTAAATTCTATTTTGACTTTGATTCAACACAAGGAGTCCAAGGCCCACATCAGAATGGTGTACAATTTAACGGCACATCTACCGCGTTTGGAAATATACTGTATGATGATACAAATTCAACCGATGGTTTATGGGTAAGGATGTATCAGACATGTCACGTTGCAGGTACTGTAATGAATCTAGCCGATGGAACAACTAAACTAGTTGAAGACTTAGAAGTTGGAGATGTATTAGCATCGTACAGCATTACTGGTCTTGGAACTGATGAAAATGAACAGCCATGGGAAACATACTTAGCAGACGCAACAGGGTGGTCTGCTACTCAGAGTACAACTACAGTAACGTCTATAAGAGAAGGTTTATTTGACGAGTATTACAACTTTAATAACGATTTAACTAAAGTTACACGTGAACACCCAGTTCTAGTAAAATCTGGTGATAACATTTCATTCAAAAGAGCTGATGCTGTAGTTGAAGGAGATTCATTCTATATTAACGGAGCATGGGTTGAAATTACTAGCATTGAGCTTGTAACTGCTGACCCAAAAGTTATGACATATACAGTAAATGTTGAAGAAGAAGATGTTTATCTAGCAGATGGTATCTTATGGCACAATGCACAGAATGTCGGTAAATAATAAATTATGAAAGACAAAATAAAAAACATATTAGCAAATAGGACTCTGGTAACTTTCGTTGCGGGAGCCCTTCTATGTTTATTGTTTCTTAAACAATGTAACAGTATTGAGAACTTAAAGCAAGATGTAAAATTAGCACAAGAAGATGCTGGTAGACAACTTAATAATTTTAAGGCTGCTCAAGACTCTGTTACAATACTAAGAAATGATAATGGAGATCAGCTCGCTCAGATTAGATCCTATGAATTTGATTTATCAAATTTAGAATCTAGCCAAGCCAAGTTGACTAAAAAGTATAAGAAAGCGTTAGCACTTAATGATGACTTAAAAGAAGTTAACTCATTAATTTCAGCTAACTTAGAAATTACAGATAGTTTAGATGTAACTACTACAACTGAAACTATTGACACGACAACTACTAAAGTTACATTTGCATCATCAGAAGATTTCGGTGATGGTAACTCTAGAAACCTAACAGGGTTTTCTACCTTTAAATATGAATTTGAACAATTTAAAGTATTGGAAACTAAGTTTGAATTGACACAAACTTTAAGCTTAATGGCTGCAATTGAGAATGTAGATGGAGCTGATAGATTAAAGTTATCAACAAGCTACCCTGGATTAGAGATTAAAGATATTGAAAATATAAACTTAGTTAATAGTAGATTAAATAGAAAAGACCAAAAGAAATCTAGATGGCTAGTTGGTTTTGGAGTTGGATATGGTGTTAACTTAAATAATAACCAGGTAATTAGTACTGGTCCTTCAATTGGTGTTGGACTTTACTGGTCACCTAAATTTTTACAATTTTAAAACATGGCGCAATCAAGTAGATATTTTAGAATAGACGAAGACATTCTGTTAGAGTTTATTTACCATGACCAAGGAGATGCAGAGAAGTATCGAATTGAGGTAGATGACAATGGTAGCGAAGTAATGTTCTTAGATACTGTAGATCAGAATCCATATCAGCCTAGACACTTAATAAATGAATTAGGTTCAGCTGTTGTGAATTTTGATGTAACAATTATTAGTGGTTACCTTGCAGTAGAGAACTTCGCAGCTAGAACTTTACTTTTACAAAATGGTAAGACATATAAATTTGATTTAAGTGCATTAGCTAACCCAGCTGATTTTACAATCTCTGGAGCTTTAGGTATTTACAACTATTCAGCTACTACACAAATTGGAACTTTTACTCCAACAATAAACGGTAAGATAGAATATACATACCCTGATTTAATAGGAGGTGTAATTTATGTAGATACTAGAGCTAACCCTTTATTCTCATCACCAGACGAAGCGACTGGAAATGATATTAACCAGACAATAGGAAGATACCATGCAGTTAAAACTCCTGGTCTAACAGATACGACAAAGTATGCACTATTAGGCTATGATTCTACTGGTGATTATGATATGCATAATTATATTAATAATAGTTTAGAGTGGCAAGGTGGTAATGAAGCAGATCTTTTAAACTATCAATCTGAAGCAACTCAAAATATTAACTATATCTTATATGATAGTATTAGACTTCACTTAAAGTCTGGTTTTAGTTTTGCTGCAAGAGGTTATGAGGGCTTTCTATTTGAAGTAACTGCTGAGAGAATGAGTGGCGAGGAAAACTTCTTAACTCAATTAGTTTATTTAAACCACAGTAACTATGAGTTCTCAAATCCTAAACCGTTTATTTTAGGTGAGACTCTTTGGTCTAAGTTTATTAACCTAAAAGTACCTACTCTTGTTGGACAAAATGCAGAGTTTAATGATAGATTTTATGGTAATGGCTCTTTAGGTTCTAGTGATTTAGATCCTACGTCTAATTATGGGATTAGATTTGCTTTATTAGATACTTTAAAAACTATTGAAGGATTTGATTATGTTTATACTGGAGAAGAGAATAAGTTTACAGTTTCAAGAGAAGATGAATTTGCTGATTTTACAGTTGTAGTTGAAGATGCTACAGATGGAGATTACTTTAATATTTACGGAGAGAAAGATAATTCGTTAGCAAACTTCGAGGGACATATCATGGATAGGATTAGAACTTCATCTGATGATATTGTTGTTATATTTGACGTAGATGTTTTTGAACAGATAGGTACAGCTCAAGTTAAATCATATACTACTACGTTTACACAATATGAAGATTTTAATACACCAATAAAGTTTAGACCTGTAATTAATAAGGCTAATGTTGCTGTTAATTTCTCGATTGAAGTTACGATGAGAATTTACAATCAAACAGATAATACTCAAATCGTAAAGAGAGCTAGTTTAACAGTAGATCAAGCTGCTAGATATGGTAAGAAGTTATCGTCTTTAAAGATTGATAATCCAAATATATTAACTGAGGTTTACAATGTTTTACCTAGTCTAGCTGCTAATAAAATTATTTCAGGTTTTATTACTGACAATTTACCAAGATCAGTAAAAACAGTACCCGCATTTGTTGAAAGGCATAATGTAATTGCTAGTTCTGCAAAAGTAAATTTAGTCGGTACTGGTGATAATCCAATTACAAAAGAGGTTGAAGAATTTGATACAACTGATTTTGTAAATGAAGGTGATTTATCTATTAGTATTCCTCCTTTTGCGTCTTACTATAAATTTGCTATTGCTAAGAAAAGAGGAGATGATTTTGATATGATTTCATTTGAGAATGCAGAAAGAGTTATACTTACATTTAGTGATGGTAAACAAAAATTAAAATTTAACCATGTCTATAATAAAGATGTTGATATGGGCTTAGGTGAAGTTTTGTTTAAAATCAACGAGGCTAATGCAACTAGTATTAGAGGTATGCAAACTAACACTTTCTATATTAGTATTGATAATGGAACAGAAGAGACTATGATTACTAAAGGTAAATTTACTATTGGATAATGATTTTAAATAGCAGAAATAACGCATACGATTTTAGATTCCCAAGAAGGTTTATTCCTGAGGAAGTAGCTGAGAAATACAAGAAGTATCTGAATAGAGTTCCTGGTGGACTTTTAGCAGAACCAATTGATTTTGTTAACTATTCTATCCAAGGTCTTAATATTCCTGGTGTAGCTTTCGAACCAATTACTCAATCAGATAATGATGGTACTGTAAGAAGCCATAGAGGTGCCGTGCCAATTCAAAATACAATTACTAGAGAATTCACAGTTACATTTCAGCTATTAGATGGTTTTATCAATTACTGGATTATGATGGACACTCTATTATATTACTATGCTAGATCGACAAAACAGGCTTATATTGAACCTATGACTCTAAGAATTTTAGATGCCGAGGGAGCTTCAGTAGCCTATATGGAATTCAACGGTATTATTCTGAGCTCTATAAATGAGTTAAATCTAAATATGGCAGAAAACGTATCTGATTTCAGTACATTTGAATGTAATTTTGTTTACAACAAACTAGATCTGAGATTAGAAATAGATTAAAAGATATATAAACTATGAAAGATACTAAAACATTTAACGAATACTTAGTTGAGCAAAAGCTAACTAAGACTGATATGAAACTATTACAAGAGTCCCTACAATCAGAGTGGACTCCTGAATTAGAAGAAAAAGTTGACTTTGCGCTAGAGCAATTTGTACAACAATTTCAGAATGAAGATGGTTCTTTTGATTTAGACAGATTAGAAGAAGGCATTGTTAACGAAGGACTTTTAGGTTCTATCTTTGGTGGTCTTGCGGGATTTGCATTAGGTAAATCTGTTGGTAAGATGATTGCTAAAGTACTTGGTATTCAAAAAGGTATTTTTTACGATTTATTAACTTCCCGTTTAGTTGGCGCTGCCCTAGGTGCTGCAATGGGTAAAAGAATCTAATTTGAATTTAGTTACAGTTGACTTCTCGCTTAATTCCCCTGGTATATGTGTCTGGCAATCTGACACGAATGAATATCAATTTATCTCATATATTAAAGCTGGCTCTGGCACAAAGGCCGAACAGAAACGTCAAGAAGAAATAAGTACTTTTTCTGATGTGACTCTAGTACATCAACCAGATTGGAAATCTTCAGTTGGAGATTACTCTAAGAACGAGTTCGCAAAAATCAAGAGATACATTAAGACAGCCGATGACATTATTAACCTAATCGTCAATATAACTCAGACGAAACAAGATTATCATATTGCATTCGAAGGTACGTCGTATGGTTCTAAAATGGGAACTAATAATATGATTGACATGGCGGCAGGAGCTGCAATCCTTAAAGAACAAATGATAAATCAACTCGAGGTCAAAAATTTAATGACCGTTGCACCTACTACAATTAAGAAACATGCTGGTAAAGGGAATATGAATAAGTTAGCTCTTTGGAATGCATTCTTAAATAATGTGTGTGAGTCTCCTGAGTTAGCTAACAGTCCTTTATATAAATATTGTGTCTCTGAAATTGGTGAGGTGAAAAAAGTGCCGAAGCCTTTTGATGACCTAGTCGACGCTTGGTTCCTAAATCATTATCTTTACACTAAACTTGGGGAAAATTTGCCAGACTAACCAAATCTCTGCTTTCAAGCCTCTTCTGGCTAGTCTCTGCTTCCGGTACTACTCTTCCCCTGAGGTTAAATACATAACTTATATGCTAGTTCCCAGAAAAGGTTTCAAAAAACTTCAACAAATCTCAAATTAATTCTGATAGCCTAGCATTAGGTTAATTCTAGTAGGGATAACTACTTTAGTATTACAGCTATCACAACACTTTCCTTTATTGATAACAGGAGCTGGATTATTACCGTATTGCTCTTTAATAGTCTTCTTGCAAATTACACATTTAAAATCTTCCATATTAGCAGTATGATTTAATTTTGTCCATTTGTTTTTTAATTTCTACGCATGCTTCAGAATACCTATCTACTTCAGGATATTTAAACCCTAACCAAAGCATATCAATGTTTGCTGGACCTGCGCCACCAATGTGGTCGTCAATCCACGTACAGAACGAATGGAGCGAGGCAGCCTCATCGATGTATAAACTTTCCTCTATATAATAATAACCCTCTAGAAAGCTTCCAGTGGTCTTAGCCCCCATCAAAAGAAGCGTTTTGTTTCTCGACGACAATTTAGTATGTTTCTTCATAGCGTCTAATTTTAATTGGTACTCGTAGTGTGGATTACTCATGTTTATTAGTTTTTAATTACAGTACTAATATACGAAAAATATCTGACATAAAAAAATTCTGAGGCAATTATTTTGCAAAAAAGTTATTAACAATTTAAAGGTACTCTATCAAGAAACAAATTAAAAAAGAGATATATAATATGTATAATAAACAAAAGAACAGTGATATGTTGATAACAGCGGATTACTTTCGTCTTAGCGAAATCCTAAAACAAATGGTGGAAGCTAATGCAATCACTTCGCAAGAACGTGAGGAGTTACTACACAAATCAGGGCTGATTAAGCAAGAGGATGGCAGATGGAAGGAAATACCTACAGGCCCAAGGTCTGGGTACTCTCCAGCTATTTTGACATTAGACTGAAACTATTGTATATTGTACAACTATAAGGAACTGAAAGAACATTAACGTAATTTCGAGTATTAACATTTTATTAAACAATTTTAAGTATTATGAGTGATTCATTTGACATTTTTAATCTTGGCGTAGAAGACGTAGAAACGCATCAGCCAGAAAGAACTTCAACTAATGAAGTTTACAAACCAACTGCCGACGACGGCAAAGACGGAACGTACAAAGCATTAATTAGATTTGTACCTAACCCTGAGAATCCGAGAAAATCTCTGATTCAAAAATACGTACACTGGTTAACTAACTCCAGTGGTGACGGAAAACTAGTTGACTCTCCACAAACAATCGGTGAGCACTGTCCAATTGCAGATGTATTCTGGAAACTAAGAAAATCAGATTCTGCAGTAGATAGAAAAGCTTCTGAAAAATTAAAGAGACGTCAACAGTATTATTCTCTTGTAAAAATCGTAAAAGACCCACAAAACCCAGAATTGGAGGGTACTTACAAAGTATTCAAATTTGGATATAAGATTAAAGAGAAGATTGACTCTGAATTGAAGCCAGACTTCGGTGAGCCAACACAAGTATTTGACCTATTCGAAGGTAAGAACTTCGAGCTTGTTATTACAAGACAAGGTGAGTACAATAACTACGACAAATCTAAATTCTCTTCTAACAAATCTGCAGTAATTATGGGCGATGCTCCAGCAGAAAGAACGAAAGAGACTATGGGCGCTATCAAAGAAGAATTAGAGAATGCACCATCTTTAGCTCAATATGATTACAAAGCGTGGGACGAAGACACGAGAGCCTTTGTAAACAACGTATTGAGAATGTACCTTAATCCAGGTGATGATATTGCAGCAGTAACTTCTGCTCCAAAATCTGCTCCAGCTCCAAAGGCAAAAGTAACTGAAACTGCAACTGCAGGATCTGCTGCGCCAACAAAGGCTGAAGCACCCGCTGAAAGTAAGGTAACTACAGATGATGATTTAGATTCTTTCCTAGATGACCTCAACATCTAATAACATACAATTAACTGAAGAGCTTAAGAGTAGAATAAAAGTTGCACTAAAACAAGTTTGTGTAGAGCATCATTCCACTCCTAACAAGCAGCTGCTTAAAGACATGCCAGGGCGAATAACCTTGGCATGTCCTTATTGCGGTGACTCTCATGAAGATGATACCAAGAAAAGAGGTAACATGTATTGGGATACGCTTCAGTATCATTGTTACAATTGTTCTCATCACACTAATCTTCATACGTTCTTAAAAGACCATGAAGTTAGAATGCCTAATACAGGCGACTCATTTACGATTATTGACTATATCAAAGAGAACAAACAACAGGTTAGTCAAGAACAAGTATTACAAAACCAGTCACTTGCAAGCGTCCAAGAACTGGCATTAACCGTAGATGAATTTAAACAAGTATTCGGCGCTAAAGAAATTGAGCCTGGAGAATGGATTTGGTTTCAGCTAAAAGAAAGGCTATTACATAATAAGTCTAGCGAGTTTCTTTTTTCCCAAAAAGGTAATCGACTTTGGATTTTAAATAAAGGTTTAAACGGGAAGATTATCGGCGCACAATCCAGAAGAATGAAAGGCTATGGGTCTAGGTATTTAACTTATGACCTACCAAAAATATATGAAGAGTGGAAGAAGCCGTTAGAGTTAGAACCAGAGGTAATGACTAAACTGGCAAAGGCTTCTACTTTATTTGGAATTATGCAGGTTAATTTCCAACAGCCAGTCACTTTATTTGAGGGACCGATTGATGCGAAGTTTATGCATAACTCTATTGCCCTAGCAACAGCAGGTAGATCGACAGAAGAATTTGACGAAATGGCGACAGTCAGGT
>Ga0098055_1000499_pt1 | contig 23286 bp, 19 predicted proteins | sample 17_taG_FD_75107 | JGI IMG/M metagenome (GOLD analysis project Ga0098055, IMG submission 75107) | Marine viral communities from the Subarctic Pacific Ocean - 17_ETSP_OMZ_AT15314 metaG | ecosystem: Environmental > Aquatic > Marine > Oceanic | place: Pacific Ocean | collected 2015-01-18 | reverse complement strand
AACAACAGTTACGAATGCAGTTGTTTCTTCATCAAACTTTTTAAGAATTTCTGTGGGTTTGTATGGATTCTTGACTTTATGTATTTTGGATTTTGGAATTCCAAACATAGTAGTCATAATTTTTACCTTTTCTTTGAAGTTAAAAGGTGATTTAGGTAATTGTACCTTATCAGATGTACCAACATAAACGTTATCCTTACCGAACTTTTTGACAAGGTGTTGGTAAGTACCAGCATGTCCTTTATGCATAGGTTGAAACCTACCCACATAGACAACTACGGTTTTTTTAATAGGATTCGCATCCTCCATTATACTCTCTACGAGAAATTTGGAAAGTTTATTCATATTCGGTACACCTTATCAGTATATAAATATGGTAGAATTTATAATTAGTGATTCTTATAGATAAAGGGGTCTCTTTTTCTAAGTTCTTCTAACTTTTTTTTATAGATTTTTTCTCTTTTTCTATTTTTAAAGTAAGTAATAATTTTCTTGATTAGGTTCATGTTTAATTAAATTAAATAATTTATTTTTATAAGCATTACCTACCTTTTCTTCTTGAAATGATAAAAGTAAGTTTCTATTATAAATAAGTATAGGTTTTAATTTTTTATTTAATACATCCCACTCATCTTTACTTTTAGATAATAGTGTTGTAGTAATTTCAAATATCTTTTCCATTCTTAATGAGTTTGATTCAATAGTATCATAACTTTCATCCCAATAATCACTAAAAGTTTTAAATCCTAAACTATGTAAAAACTTTAACATACCAGGTCTACCGACAAAAATAAATGGATGTAAGTGTGCAATTGGTTTCCAAGTTTTTTCAGATAAATAATTTCCAAACTCATAAAAAAGAGTTTCTGTTACAATTGAAAAATAAGTTGATTTATAGTTTTCTGAGTTTTCAAATGCAAATCCCCAAACATTTTCTATATCTTCAAAATCTATAATACTTTTTTCTTTCTTTATCATTTTTCGATAACCACTCATTATTAGATTTTTAAGAGACTGTGTTTTAATATAACCCTCATCATCATGTCCACTACCTGTTATCAAATCTAATCCAGCATCGTGTGAGTGTAAAAGATTTATATCAAAAGAAGTTTTTGTTTTATCAAAAAGTTTATTTTCCAATAACCAACTTATTAATATTATTCTATGTGGTGCCAATCTTCTATTTAAACAAAGTGCATGAGATTCTCTTTGAGTTAGATTATCAAATTCTTCATCTAACATTATAGAATTTTTATTTTTAAACCCATGAAAATTTATTGTTTTATTTTCAAACAAAATGGAATTTGTATCTTTTGCCTTTCCAAGAAGTGACCATGGATAAAATGCTGTATATAATAAATTATCTTGTGGATTTTTATCTAAATATTTTTTGTAAATATCAAAAGTATTTTCAGATGCAGTTATTACAATAATTTTTGAGGGATTTATATTGTTTCGTTCACATGCAAGATGTAATGATTCAAATATATATTCATTAATATCACCTTCACTACTATAATCATATATAAACCAAAAATTTGAAGCTTTAGAATATAATTTTGTTTTCTTTGATATAAAATCAAAACTATGCTTACCTTCGTGATAACTCGTATCTAAACCAGTAGAAATATGGATATTACCAAAAGGATGTATGGTATAAAAATAGTTTTCATTTTTGTTTGTAATTACTTTTGCATCTTCATCAAAATGTAAATCACTTATATGATAGTTTTTTATAATATCTTGTGGTAAATTTAAATTACAATCATAAACAGATATTTGTGTATATGATTCATTAAATTTATCAATAAGTTTATGATAGATATAAAAATTATAATCCCAAAACGTATCAGTAAAATTCCAATTTAAGCCATTTGGTACTGGTCCTCGTGGTCCAATAATATCAAATACTCTATTTATCTTCATAGTATAATTGGGGATATTCAACCATCACCCAAATACCACCATTTGTTAATGCTTCTTTATAAGCTGGAAGTATTTTTTCATGAGTATCAAGTTTTACTACATTTATATGTTTTAACATAGATGAAAACTCATCTGTGTAATCTGCTTTATGTTGATGTCCTGGGTCTAGAGGGGTATCACTTCCTTTACCAACTCGAATAATTATATTTGGATTCCATGTGCCATCAGACATTACATTAATTTTATCAATGTGATTTATTAATTGATTTGCAGCACAAATTACAAAATCCCATCTTGGGTAAAAACTAATTACTGAATGACCATACATTGCCAATCCTAGAGTCATTCCCATTTGGGTTTCTTCCATTACTGGTGTTTCTATCATTCTTTCTTTTGGTAATCCCTCAATAGTTTTACTCATTGGGTTACCATAATAAACTATCTGTTGTCCGATGAATATTGTTTTTTCATTTTCCATACTTAATTTCATTGCTTCTGTTAAAGCATCTAAATATGGTGTAAATTTTGGTTCTGCCATTAGGGTCTTGAATTTGGATTAAACTGGTCTTTATTTGCTTTATACCATTTAAGTGCATCTCTCAATCCACTATCTAAATCATATTTAGGTTTCCACCCAAGTGCAACAAGTTTATCGTTACCAAGAAGTCTTACAGGTATCATCGGTGCTTTGTTATTAACAAATTCTACCGGATTTGTGTTTCCCTCGATTTCTTTAATTTTATCAAGTACTTCCATTACTGTATAACCAGAACCATATGATACATTGTAAATATCGTATGTATCAACTTTTTCTGCAACTGTAATAAACCCACCTACCATATCATCAACATGAATAACATCTCTTACTTCGGTTCCGTCTCCCCATACAGGTATAGGATTTAAGTTATCTGCTACTTTTCTGATGTTTGCTGGTGTAACATGACACTTTTCAAAATCAAATTTATCATTTGGTCCAAATGCATTTGAAGGTCTGATAATAATACACTGCATTGGGTCATGAATTTGATTAGAAAAGAAATCACAAAGTGTTTCACAATATCTTTTCATATTACCAACTGCTTTGTAAACTGGTACAATATCTGGTGTTTGTACTTCTACATCTTCAGTACAAGGAACATCTCCTAAATCAGGATAAGTTGTATTAGAAGATATAAACATAAACTTACGAACTTTGTTTCTCCAACTTTGTTCCATAAGGTTTACATTCATTTCAATATTTGGTGTAACATGAAGTAATGGATTGAATTTAGTATCTAAGGCGTTTGAAGTGTTTGCTGCACAATGAAAGATTACATCACAATCTTTTGATACAACTTCACAAAAATCTGCATCTTGTAAATTTCCTTTTAAAAATTCTATATTTTCACATCCTTCGAAATCATTTCTTAAATCTCTACTCCAAGATGTTGCTCGTATATCAGTAAATCCTCCTTCATAAAGTGATTTAACTAATCGTGAACCTATAAATCCACTTGCACCTGTAACTAATATTTTGTCTGTTTTTTTCATAACTTTTTATTTTGTAAATTCGTTTAAATAATAATCTATTGTTTCTTTTAATCCTTCTCTTAAAGATACTTGTTGAATAACTCCAAAAGATTCTGCTCTTTCTGTACTCATCAATCTTTTTGCATCTCCGTTTGGTTTAGTACTATCCCATTCGATACCTACTTTCTTATCATACATTTCTTCGTAGATATCTACAAGAGTTTCAGCAAGTTCTCTAATGGTAACACCCGTACCACTACCTAAGTTGATTGGTTGTGTTAATTTTTGTTCGTATGATTTTATGATTCCATCAGCAACATCACCAGCATAAATAAAATCTCTTATTGGTGAACCATCTCCCCAACAAATTAGTGGATGTTCTTTTTCACCAAATAATCTTTTGATAAGTGATGCGATTACTGTTGATTCTGGTCCGAAGTTATCATGTCTACCATAAATGTTTGCTGGTCTTACAACTGATGCTTTATTCCAATCGAATGATACAGAATAAACTTCAGCTTGTAGTTCACCCAATCTCTTAGCCCATCCAGCATACTTATCTTTTTCTGATGGGAATGTTTTCCATACATCATCTTCATAAAATACCTCAGCTGGTTGATATACTCCAACAGTTGAAGTGTACACATACCATTCTACATCTTCTAATCTTGCAGCTTCCATCATATTGGTATTAAATTGTAACATTGGTACAAAGTAATCTGCAGGTTGTTCCATTGCCCTCTTAGGAGAACCCTTAACACCTGCAATATGAAATATAATATCTTGACCCTCTACAACTCTTTTACAAGAGGAGAACTCTCTTAAATCTGCATTAATAAATTGATAATTTTCATCTTTAAATTTTTCTATTTGATTGTCTGGTTGTCTAATATCAACCGCGGTTACAAATGCACCTCTATCAATACATTTTTGAACCATATAATTACCAACCAATCCATTGGCACCTGTTATCAAAACCTTTTTATTTTTCATTTTCTATTTGTTTTATTATGTCTGGAATCGAATTTACTTTGTAGTTATCAAATACCTTTCTATTATATATACATATATTTTTAATTTTCTGATAAATTTCATTAAATTCATTTATTGTTTTATTGTTTAATTCTAATATTATTTTTTCTATTGCAAAATATCTTTCTTTAGGATTTTCAATTTCATCATAACTTTCATCCCAAAATTCTGAGAATGTTTTGAATCCTAATCGTTTTAATTCTTTAAGATATTGATATGGTCCTAAAACTATGAATGGTTGATAACATAGAATTGGTTTTATAATTTTTTCTGATATAAAAATTCCATTACAATCATAGGATGTTTCTGTTACAATATGAATACATGAATCTAAAAATAATGATTTTAGAAATGTATTGCTTGTTTTAAAACTTGCTAAATCTATATCTTGTCCCCTTGTATCAAGTTCAACTGGTAGATGACTTTTATATTCTTCAAATGTTAATTTAGGTGTTGATGTATAAAAGTTATTAAAGTTTCCCCACAGTTTTAAAAAACTAAAATATGAATCTGAAAAATCATTAGTTAAGTAGGTGTGATATAAACTATGACGATGGTGTTTATCTATCGTTCTATTAAAGGATAAAAATTTATTTTTTCTAAATACATCAAGTTCATTTTCAAGTATATCTTCACTTTTGTAACCCAGGTCGTTTTGGGTAAAGAAATTAAATTCACCAAATTCTTGTTTGTAAACACATGGTTCTTCTAAAAAATGATGATAACAAAATGTATTTTTATCATCTTTGCTATTCATGACACTATCTATATAGTAAACCTTATCTGTTAAAGATAATTTTTCAATTTCATCTCTTAATTTATCTTTATCTCTTTTTGTTGATGGGTCTGCAAGTGAAGCAAATATTATTTTTACATCATTATTTTTTAATATATCAAACAAAGTTGTACCTAAAAATTCTGTTTTTAGATTTCTATAACACCCTTTAAAATGTTCAACAGTTTCTATGACTATAATATTGTTAAGAGTATTATCAATATCAATTCCAAATGTATGTTTGTAATTTCTTTCGATATAATCAGTAAATGGACCACGAAAACACCAATCTGGTCTATTATCTTCTGTAAATAAAGAAACAAAATTTAAAATACTACCCATTTTCCTGTCCCATAATGTGGGTATTTAGAATTATACTTATAATATATCACATCTTCAGGTATTTCTCTTTGAATCCCATTCCAAGTATGTGAAGTTGGTGTATTAGTAGAAACTTCATTATCCTCTACTACAAAATAAAGTGGTAAATTAAAATTTCTAGCGTACTTGTGTACTTCATAGAATATACCAGTTTCAAATGTCATATCTCCAATAAAACACCATACCTTTTCATCACTACCTTTTTCTTTTATTCCTTTTGCAACACCTAATGCAATAGGTAAGATACCTGTTACAATTGCTGATGAATAGAAATTAGATTCCTTATCAATTATTGTAATAGATTTTCCTTCTAATATTTTTTGTTTTAAAAACTTTGGGTCTACTCCATGCAATAGAGCGTGATAATGAGACCTCCAAGTTGAAAATACCCAATCACCAACACCTATTTTTTTAAATATATCTATTAACGGTTCTTCATTACCATTTGATAAATGTATTGGACCAGTTATTTCTCCATTTTCCCAATGAGAAATAATATCGTTTTCAAAATCAATTAATTCTTGTTTTGACCAATTACCATCTACCCATCTATCTTTGTAATTATCTAAATTTTTAATTTCCATTTGCATCTCTTTTTGATATTATAGGAGTTGTACATGGCCAATCGATGTTGAACTTTGTACTATTCCATTTTATTGTTTTTTGTTTATCTACATCGTTAAATTCCCCTTGGTATGCCATTTTATAACTAAAGATAGAATCATCTTCAAATACATAATGACCGTTTGCAAACATTGGTGGAATTAAAACTTGTGTTGCTGTTTCTGGTGAGAGGATAAATGATTCCCATTTACCATAGTTATCTTGTTTAGGTCTTAAATCTAATACAACTAAATAAATCTTACCATGTAAGCAATTAACAAGTTTCCAAGTTTTATCATCATAATGTAATCCTCTCAATACATTCTTTTTTGATTTTGAGAATCTATCGTGTTTAAATTTTAAACCATTGTTTCTATCGTTTGCTGGTAAGATTCTATCATAATAGTCTGAATGATATGTTGTAGATATTGAGCCTCGCTGTTCATGATATACCGATGGTTGTACTACTTTAACTTCATTTAAAGTTGAACCATGATAAAAATGAAAATCATCCCAATCTCTTTGTTTATAAAATATACTACGTCCTTTTGCCATAACCTAATGGGAAACCATTTCTATACTTAGAGCTTAAATCTTGTATAAGAATGGTATATGTTTTAATTAATTCTTCTATTCCATTATCCAATGAATGCTCTGCAACCCAACCTACTGATTCGATTTTTTCATTAGATACTATATAATCTCTTTTATCAGGGTCTGAATAATACTCTGAATATGTTATTGCAAAATCAGGAACATATCCTTTTATTTTTTCAACCAATTGTTCTTTTGATAAATTAGCATCTGATAAACCTACATTGAAAACTTCTCCACTATGTTTATCATAATTTTCAATCATAAATAAAAATACATTTGCAACATCTCTAATATGAATGTAATTTCTTACAAAATCTTTTTCTAATATTGTAATGTATTTATCTGTTAGGGCCTTGTAAACAAATTCGTTTACTAATAAATCCATTCTCATTCTTGGTGATGTACCAAATACAGTTGCTAATCTAACAGAAATCCCTCCTATCCCAAGAACCTCTCTTTCAGCCTTTACTTTCGTTACACCATAATGTGATATTGGGTTAAGTGGACTTTCTTCAGTACACTCACCACTCTCTCCTATCCCATATCCACTATTCGTGTTCGGATAAACCACCCTTATTTTTGTTCCATTTACTAACTCACAAATATATCTTACGTGCTCGTAATTAATTGCAGTTGCTAAATCTTTATCTCTATCACAAGCAGGAAATCCTACGATTGCTGCAAGTGGTATAATTACATCAAAATTATTTACTATTGATTTAAGTAATGATTTATCTCTAACATCTCCATAAATAAAATTAAAGTTGGGGTTATGTGTAAATGTAATTGATGATGTTTGATTATACATTAAGTTATCTAAGATTGTAACTTCATAGTTTTTATTTAATAACTTCTCTGTAATAACTGAACCTAAATAACCTGAACCACCTGTGATTAGAATTTTCATAGCATTGTATTTTTATTAAATTGATTTAGTAAATTTTTTTCGTAAGATTTACTAGTATATTTTTCTTTTAAAAGATTTTTATTATACTGTAAAATTGATTGCATTTCTTGTAACATTACTATCCATTCTTCATGTGTTTTATTACAAAGAATTTCAATTTGTTTTACTAACAACTCTGTTCTTTTTTTGTAATCTTTTTCATTATCGTAACTTTCATCCCACCATTTATCAAAAGTTTGAAATCCTAATTTTTTTAGATGTTTTAATGTATGTGGATTTCCATTTATTAAAAATGGATGTAAGTTCATTATTGGTTTTAATGTTTTTTCTGTTATAAATAAATACCAACTATTTGCATTTGTTTCAGAAACTATTGAAAAATATGTTTTTTCATACTCATCCTTTCTACTTAAAAAATTATGATACCACGCAACTTCTTCTTCGTTTGCATTTTCAATAACTAAAGGATACCATTTTTTATGATTGGAATATAATTCTTTATAATTAGTATTATTTAATTTTAAACCACCATTTCTAATATCAAAGTTTTCAAAATCATTTTCAATTTCATCAAGTATTTCATCAAAATCATCTGTTTTTAATAATGAAACTATACCTTTCTCTAAAATGTTATGTTTATATAATTCATTTACTAAAAATGGTCTATGTAATCTTGCAGAATTTCTATTATAATTTAAAAAATATTTTTCTTTTTTATTAAATTTTAAATTTTCTTGTAATGAGTACTGATACTCTTTACCATATTCTGTAATTAGATTATTTTGTTCTTCACATTCTTGTATGAATTTACCTGCATAGTGAATATAGTAATCATTATTATAAACAATAATTCGTTTGTCATCAAATTTAATATTATTTATTTTATCATTACAAGTTGAAATAACAATTTTATTATTAGCATTTACATTATGTTTATCTAACCATTTACTAAATTTATTAAATAATTTTATATTATGAAAATAACTACCCTCTCTATTATCCATTAAAATTATTTTAAACTCATCTCTTGTTTTAAAATAATTTAAAAGTTTTGGAGATAACAAATCATCAAAATTTAAATTAGGATTTAGATAATATTCAAAAAAATTTGCTATTGTTGTTGCTTCCAAGGTGATAAAAAAATAAGTTTTACTTGAATCGTAATGTTTTCTATCGATAATATCTTGAACTTGATTTACACCTAACTTGTTCCAATTTTTGTTTGTACTAACATACTCATCAGCAAACATACCAACTTGTGGTCGTAAATTAGATGGAGCATGTGGACTTGCCAAAAGAACAACATCTTCTTCAGTATTTTCTGTTTGATAAAAAAAATTATCTTTTATCGTACTTTTAGTGTATCCAAATTGTAAGTAACCATTTGGAAATTTAAAATCATATACAAAGTGAATATATTCTTTCATTTAAATTATAATAATTGTGTTTCTGTTGCCATCCACTTTTTATCAAATAATATCATAGAATTACCATTATGTGTAATATCCATAACTTTATAGGGTGTTTGCCATTCTGGATTAAAAGAATAAATACCACAAGGGGATTTACTAAAATCTATATCTGAAAATTCTTTGATTTTGAAAGTTTCTTCAATATCGGATATTTTTAATACACTATCAAAAATAGATAAGTGTTTAATAGAACCTGAAAGAAATCCTCTATGTTCTGGTGAACAACTATCTAGTGAGTTATTACACCCAACCCATATCCAAGAATCTCTATAATCAATTATTTCACCAGTGTATGAGATTTTTGATTCTTGACCATCAACATAACAAGTTACTATTTTTTTAGATTTATCATGAATCATAGCTATGGACATCCAATCTGTATTTTCTTTTACATCAATCCATGTATCATGAAATTCAACTCCCACTTCTCTACTTATCCATGTCCAAAATTGTGCTTTTATGTAACATTGGTTATCACCAGTTTTAATTGCACTCAATCCACAATGTCTACCGTTTTTTGCAACAATACCACCTTCGTGAGTTGCAGTTCCAGGTATCATTGATTTCCAATTAATTTTTACTTTAACTGTAAATGTAAAATCTTTTTCCGTTAAATCAAATGTTTCTTTTTTAGATAATCCGTATCTATTTTTTGGTGGAACAAAGAATGCGTTGTCTCCTGTAAGTTTTATCATATCTTAATTTCTAGGCATTTTCTATAAAATTCTTCTAATTCTGGGAATGTTGCACAAAAATCAGTTCCTCGTCTTTCATCGTGTGCTCTAAAATAATATCCAAAATTTCTTCTCTGTGATTCAAGTTGGTTTTCTGGTATTGGTGATTTCATCCAATCAAATGTTCTTTTTAATTTTTGAATTTCTACATCAGAATAACCAATATATTCTTTTTCAAATAAAGGAACTCCTAAGAAATCTACTAATTGAGCATCTGCATAAATTTTATCTGCCCAATGTGGTTCTAATACTTGAACTGTTTGGTGTTTTGGATGTCTTAAATAAGATGTATCTAAAAATGTTGCTGAATTCCAATATCTATCATCAGAACCATATTGTGTTTTTAAATCATAAACACCTCTGATAAGTTTATCATAGTTTGGAACTGATAATGCGTTATAAGTAACCATATAAGTTAAAATAACTTTTGGACACTTTTCTAAAACTTTATGACAGTTATCCCAAAATCTATTAAATTCTAAACCATTTCTAATATATTCTGCTTGTGCACCCCAACTATCTACTGATGTGAAAATTACAAACTCTTTAACTCTTCCTTCATCACATATTTTTGATACTTTTTCTATAAATCTATCAACTAATTTATCAGGTACTCCTAAGTTAGAATTAATTGCTAAATTTAAATTTTTATTTGGATTTGGGTGTTCTAAGATATAATCTAAAACTTTCCATGTATCTTGTGACATTAAAGGTTCACCACCAGTTATTCTAAAAGTATGTAAATCTTCATATAAGTTTGGCCACCAATTCCAAAAAGCATCTACATAAGGATTTGGTTGTGTAACCGACATTGGCATTTTTCCTTCTTGTTTGAGATACTCTATATCATTAAATCCATCTGTTGTTGGATATGCACCATATTTTTCAGCCTCTACCATCCATTGAGTTGAAAATGCAGGTCCACAATATGAACATTTAAAATTACATGCATTTGAAAAAGAAACTTCAACATATTTTGGATTATAATCATCTCTCCAACCCAATTGTTTGATTTCATCCATATAAGGATAAGACCAATTCTCAGCAGATTTAAAAGTTCTATCTGAAAATCTATTAGAACTATCTTCTACATTCCAACAATAATCACATTCTTCAGGTCGTTGTCCTTCCAACATTTCTTTTCTTCTTCTCTTTTTATACATTGTATTGTGAAGAGCAGTTGGATTTCTTTTTAATTCCCTTAATGGAATTTGGTGTGTTTTTGGATGATGACATGAGTGGGTATGTCCAAGTTGTAAATGCATTGTAACTTGTGTCCATTTTGCTAAACAAAAACCTGTTCCTGTCTCGTTTAGTGAAGTTCGTATATCAACGTAAAATGGACTATCATCATCTATGTTGATTTTTCTCTTTTTTTCTTCTTGTTTTGCTATTAATTCTGCCATTGAATTTCTTGTATATTAATATATATTAGAATTTAACATTTATCATTTTTGCTTTTGGAGCTATTTCATCAATTCCAATTAATTCATATTTTAATTGTTTAATACCATCAGATTTATAATCCCAAGTACCTTGTTGCATTTGAAGAACATATCTTCTTTCGTTTCTTGCGGTTGTTTCTCCTTTTGCCCAAACTTCTTTACCATCTTTGTTTTTTACAAGACCCTCATCTTTATGTGGTAAACATTTTAATTTTCCAGGTATTCTATGTGGAATGATTGTATAAGGAATTTTAATTTGTCCTTTTTTTAACTCAGCATTTCTGATACTACCATGTAATCCATTACCACTTAAATCAACTGCAGTATATGGTGAGTTTTTTTGTTGTTCTGAATTAAAATCATAATGAAGTACCAATTTATTTTCAGGTACATTTTTATGAATATCTTTTATTTCCTCATCACTTAAACCTCGATTCCATACATAAACTTTTCCAATATCTCCCTTTAACCAACGATTGATATCATTTTTTCTAGCAGATGTTGTAGTTCCAATATACCAATCATCCATTCCATAGGATTTTAATCGGTTTTCATATGATAGTGGAGATTGGGTACCATGTCCATGTCTTGCATCTGATTCTTTTCCATTTAAATAAAAATGTATTTTTTTAGTTGCAGTATCTACTTTTAAAGTTATCCAAGTCCATTGTCCTTCATATCTTTTTATCCATTGATATAAATGATTTTTTTCATTATCCCAAAGTTGTGCAGTGTATGCTCTTGAATTATTATAACTTAAACCATAATCATACCCTGGTCTACGAAGTATTGGATATTCACAAAATCTTCGTTCATCATCACCTACTAACCAAATATTAACTTTATCTTCTTGTTGATATGCTCGAACTAATATTGAAACAGTATGAGACCGAGATGTTACATTTCTTAATTTGGCATCTTTACCTATTTTAATAAAAGAATTTAAACCATTAAAATTTAAATAGTTTTGGTCATCGGTTGGATACTCCATATATGTATCATCTGCATATCCTTCTAATACACATCTCCAAAATAAATCATCATCTTCCATTCCCCAATCCCAATAATCGTTAGAATATCCATTGGTATTTTCTACTTGTTCTTTTGAAAATAAAACCGCACCACCAAAGTATTCTTCATACTTTAATTTATAATCCATTTGTGATATTGAAGTTGCAATATGTATTGGTGTTTTTTTAGGAAATGAATAATCACATCCTTCTTCTGGTATCATATCAATATCATGCCAAACTATATAATCACATCCATCTTCAAATGCGTGTTTTGCTGCAACATTTTTTGTTGCACCTCTGTTGAATAATTTATCATCAACTTGGTGTGCAAAATAAATACAGTAATCAATACCTTGTGAATCTAAATATTTTCCAACGTTTGGTATAAACTCTTTTAAGTGAGCTTCTCTATTTCTATACGGAACACAAACTCCTAACTTCATATTGTATCTGCTATTAACTTTTTAAATTTAGTTGTACTCCAACCATGGTCTCTGTTTAAATAATGAACTGGTACATCTAATTCAAACCCTGTATAGGTTTTACCTCGATAATCATCTCCTAAAAATCTGATATCAGGTGATAACCTTTGTATCAAATCTACCAATTCTTTTTCATAAGTATAATATGCAATTCCATCTATATACCTTATTGAAGTTAAAATTTCAGTTCGTTCTTCTTTAGTGAGAATTGGTTTTAGTTTATGTGGTCTTTCTATTGATGGGTCTGTATGTAATAAAACTATAAATTGTTTACAATATGATTTACATTCTTTAAACATTTTTATATAACCTGGATGTATTACATCAAAGTTTCCAGCAATTATACCTACATCATATTTTTCTGCTATCATAATTCAACTGATATGAAATAATAATTTTCCATTTTTGTATCTGATAATAATTCAAATCTTACATTATCAACTCCATCTCTTTTGTAATCAGATTTTCCTTTTAAAACTTTGTTATAAAAATAAAGTTGATTTTTTCTTGTTTCTGTCCATGTCCATTTATTTTCATAAAAACCATTTTCTTTATGATATAAAAGTTTAAAAGTACTTTCTCTACGATATGGTATTGGTATTTCAACAAAATCAGCTACTTGATTTACAAAAACTCTATCACAATCTTTCACTTCTGCTACTTTTTTTCTATGTGAAGTATCTAAGACTGTTGAAAGACTAGAATTTCTCATATCATAACACATCTCTAAAGTATGTGGTGCAATATAAGCTCCATATGATTCTGTTAATCCAAGACCTGTATTAGTAGATATTTCTTTTATCTGTGTAGGTTCTAGTGAATGATTAAATAATGCAAAATAATCAATTGTTCCTTTAAACGGTCTCCTTTTATTATGTTCGAGAGATGGTGAATTTCCTAAATATATTTTTTTTTCACTATTATAATGTAATATTCTTCCCTCATATGTAGCATCATCAACAAGTTCACCGTCTTGGTAAAATTTTACAGTACCCTCATCTTGATTTATTGATGCACATAATATAGTTTGCTTGGGAGATGAAATATTTGATTTTAAACTTATACATCTTTTATCTGCTGTCCAAGTTTCAAATTTATATCTTTTATATGAATTAAACGTAAAGCCAGTATCCATACCTGGTATGGCAAGGATATTGTATTCATCAAACATATATCCTTCATTACACTCAATCTCTGCTGGATTAAATGAGCAAAATAATGTATAGTTTTTTAATTTAAATGGTTTTGGAATTGTTACTTGACTCGTATGACCATTAAATTTTAGTGCTGTACTACTATGTGCTTTTGATGGTAATTGTTTTGTATTAAAATCAATAAAATTTTCTTTACATCTCCAAAGTAAATCATCATCCTCATACCCCCATCCCCAATATTTATTAGAATACCCATTTACATGAAAGTAATCATTTATTGGAAATAGGGTTACTCCACCAAAATACTCATCAAATACAATTCGTTTCATTTCTTTGTTTTCTGAAATGAAATTTGTTGCTAAATGTGTTGGGACTCTTACATCAGAATAATCAACATCTTCAGGTAACATATCAACATCATGTAAAGCAACATAAGTACATTCTAATTCTTGTGCTTTTTTTACACCAATGTTTAATAGTGCACCACGATTAAATGATTTTTTATCTGCTTGTTCAACTATTATTAATTCATAATCAATGTTTGAATTATTGAAATAGTTTTTAATTGCAGTAGTAAAATGATTTAAGTGAGTTCTTCGGTTTCTGTATGGAACAATGATACCGAGTTTGGGCATATACTATTTTTTGATTTTGTTCTCGTACCACTCTGATAGATACCATTCCATTCTAGGTCCCCATTCCTCTTTATCAATTTCTTCAAACCATAAAGTAAGGGCATCTATTGAATTCCCTATTTTTTCAAGAGCTTTAACTTTTCTTTCTTCAAGAAGTTGTGCAGTTTCATCTTTTTTTGTAGGCATAACGTTTGTATTTTTAATTATTAATGTTAATATATATAAATATATAGAAATTGATTAAACGGAAATTATTTTCTTAAATAATCTATTCCATTTTACATAATCCCAATGATTATTATCAATCATTTTTTCAAACATAAATTCAGGATTATTAATGTCAATTTTCCAGTCATTTATTTCTATAGCTTTATACATTTTTTTATATTCTTTCCAATAAGAATAATCTTTTTTTGTTTCTGATACTTCTTTTAATCTTTCAAGAACTGTTGAATCCCATTTAAAGTGGTGAACTTGAACAAACCCCTCTCCTCTACCTGTTGGATATCTTTTAGGATGATTCCAACCTCGTTCTCTCCATGTATCAGTATTTCCTATTACTGCAAAATGTTGTCCAGGTGTTACATCTACCGAACCTTTCATTACACAGCATTTGTTTGGCATCGCTCCACTCATGGGATATCTAAAAAATCCTGCAAGTGGAAACGATTTCCAAATATTTGTTTCTTTTGTTACCAAAGGAAACTCTCCATCCTCTCCTATCCTATCGAGGAATCCTCCTGTGATAAATTCCCACCCATTATCTTCACAATCATTTATCATTTCTTGTAAAGGTTTTGGATATATATGAAATTCATCATCATCTGAAACCACCCACCATTCGTTTGGTTTGGTTTGTTTGACTTCATTATATAATTGAGTTACTCTTTCCCAATTAAATTTTTCTTCAGTTACTATCTTGTAGGGTTTGATACCAAGATTTATTACATCTTCTAAAATACCATCTAAGGTATGTTGTCTATAAACTACTACATAAATTTCATCTACAATATCTTTGTAGTGATTTATCATATGTGGTAGGAGTGTAGTGTTGTGTCCAACAACTGTAACTAAATTTATTTTATGCATTCTTTCTTATAAATGTTAGACCAGTAGAAGAAGGCTTATCTCTTAATATACCATTATTAAAAAAATTAAAAACTTCCCATTCTTTATTTTCTTTTAGTTCTTTAACAAATTGTGCGGGGCCGTTTGCATATTCTTGATGAAAATCTTCTAATATATCATCTGTAATGATATGTTCTTTTTCAAACGATTCATCAGTATCGTGTATTGAGATAATACCATTTGGTGAAAGTAATTTAGAATATAAATCAAAATCTTTTTTAACATCTTCATATGAATGTCCTGCATCTATATGCAAATAATCAATTTTAATATCTTCTTTTACAAAAAAGTTATAATATGCATTTTCTGTTGTATCTAATATTACTCTACTTGGAAAGTGTGTTCGATAAAATGAATCTTTTTCTATCCAATCAGTATATCCCCCAACTCCATTTGATGCATCTACTAAAATAGTTGTTCCTATATTACCCCATTCCATTAACTTTTCTCCATCAAATATTTTTTGGTCATGTAAATCCATTCTTGCTTGAGACATTATTCTTGGAATAAATCCACCACCACTTCCTAAACATACACATACTTTTGCTCTCATGTATTGAATAGCAGAATATATCAATAAACCATCTCCAAGATGTAAATCAGTTGCACCATGTGTCCATCTGTATTTAACAGGTGATAATTCTTTGAACTCTTTATCGTTTGTGTCTTTTTTTATTTTGAAGTTATTTGTAAAAAACTCTTTAACTAAGACATAGTTAATAATAGACATATTATCTTTTGTGTATATATAAATATATTAAATAAATTTTTCTAATATTTTTGCAGACCAATTTTCTACATTATCAAAAGTCATCATATAGGTTTTTAGCTTAAAAAATTCTTGAAATCTTACACTTGCATCATCACCAATTATTTTTTTAACCATTTTATCAAATTCATTTTTAGAACTTGCTCTATATTTGTAATCTACTTCTTTTGCCCAATCAGTATGAATAATTGGAATTTTTCCATAATCAACTGCTTGAAATATAGAATAACCAAATGGTTCTTTAAAGTAAGCTCCATGAAATATATCAAAATCTTTTCTCATAAACTTATCATGGATAGTGGGATTCCATTGATAAAATTTAACACCTGGAAATGAGTAGCCTGTACTCTCTTTTAAATTTTCAAAATCATATTTACCTGTTAAAACAAAGCCGGGATGACCATGAACCCAATGTAAACATTTTCTTGATTCTGCTCTTGATGCAAATCCAATTTTACTATTAATTTCATCGTTTGGTCTTATATTATGTTTAAATTTATAAAAATTTGGTATAGTATAGGTATAATTTGGAAAATCTTCTAATACTTTACTTGGATTATTACCTATCCAAATTCTTTTATTAAAACTTTGTAAAAATTCATTGTAAAATGCACTATCAACCTTTGTATTAAATTGTAATCTTTTTAATTCAGGTACTTTATTTATAACTTCTTCCATTTCTGTTGGGTATGCATGAACAAAAATAGTTTTAAATTTACGTTCCCATTTCCAAATATATTCTCTTTTATGATAATGAGAGTGTAGATAATAAATCCCCATACACTCACTTAACCACTTTTCTGTTTTGTTTGAATCATCTCCATGAAAATGAAATATTAATCCCTCTGGTAGTGAATTTTCATCAAAGTTTGTGGGTCTTTTAGAATCAATTAGTAATCTCCAATTTTTTCTTTTTGGTAAGTTTGGCCAGATAAATTTTAAAAAATGATTTGTCCATATATCAGCTCCACCTTGAATTGTATTACCTGCACCAGTAGTAACTAAAATATTTAAACTAGTTGTAAACATACTAGGGTCTTTTAATCGTTCTTCAAAAGGTAAATAACTATTTATTTTATTTACTAAAACATCAGTATCTACTGTTTCATTACAATGTAATAAATAATTCACAATACCACTTTTGATATTATCTTTATCTTTATCTTTTAATATAGCCATTTTATATAACTTTACTATGTAAATATACGAAAATTATTTCATATATCCAAATTATTTTTATCTTTTTTATTCTGGTGGGCCACCTTTAGCATTGTGAGTAAGTATTCCATTTCCAAAGAATAAATCTTTTGTTTCAACATCTATCTTATAAACAAAATTATTTGAATCAGAATTTTGTTCTATTGAAGTTATTTCTACAAACACATCTTCATCGTTTAAGAAATAATCCCCAACTTGAATATTATCAGAACGTAAGAACATATGAGTGTTATTTCTTTTTATAAAGTGATTATGTTCCTTTGATGCTTCTAATAATCCTTCGTTGAAAGAATATATAGTAACAACACTATATTCAGTAGTACCTACTACCTCAGATTGTGCGGATGTATATGATAATGTATCTGAACTCCAATTTAGTGATTCACTTTCACCATCAGGCATTGTATCGATGTTTATACTTTTAACAATATCACCGATTACTAAGTTTTGTATTTCTTTTGTAGTTCCATCTATCATTGAAACTTGAGTTCCATAGATTAAACAACCACCAGGAACTCCAGGGTCACCACCTGGTGGTGTTGGAGGTGTTGGAGGTGGTGTTGCTACTCCACTTCCTTGTAATCTTATTGTAAGAGGAGAGTTTTCTACATGGTCCTCAAACCCAACGGTAATACTTATTACTGTTTCTCTAAATACAGTATTAGAATACTGTCCGCCACTATCACCAATACTTACATAAAATTGTTCAGAACTTGGAGTAGTTGTTACTGAAGTCACATTGTTGTTAAGAGTTGTACTACCACCTGAACTAGTTAATCCAATATCTAAATAATCATCACTATCTATACTAACAGAATATGAAATTGCATAATCTGTTTTGAGTGCAAATCCAAAAGAGGTTGTTGGGAATGCATATGGACTAGTTGATGATTGTTGAATTGTGTATGGGAACGTATTAAACGAAACTGCAGCCCAACTACCACCAATATTCGTATGTAATTTTTCATTAATAGGGCCTGCTGCTTGTACAATATTAAATGTTTTAATAAGATAATCATATGATGATGCCCATAAGTTAAATGTTCCACTTCTTGCAGGTCCTGTATTTGCAGTTGCATTAACTGTAAATGTATTAGATGGAGCTGATACATTTCCAGTAATTTCATTACCAGGTGTAGCTGATTGAACATTATCACCATCATATACACTAAATCCACTACCTGTAATTTCTGCTTGATATCCTAGTGTAGTTGTAAGTATCACACTAGAATTATCAGTCGTATTAGCAAGTGTAATAGTACTATTAGTTGCAATATTTGTATTAAATGTGATATTAGGATTTTGATTTACATTGACGTAAAATATTCCACCAGGTGCATCACCATTACTAGTTGTTGTTACTTTAAGGTAATGTTGAATTTGAGTACTAGTTGTATTTTGTGTAGTTGGGTGTGCCTTAATAGTAGAACTATAACTAGGAACAGGACCAGTTCCTGTCAAAGAACTGACATGTGGGTTTCCATCTGCTGTAGCAACTTTTAATGTACCAGGTCCTGGTCCACCTCCACCAGTACCATCGTTGGAAACATTACCTTCAAATATTGTAATACTCCAATTCATAGTACTTGGACTATAGCCGGTAAGAATATCTACATCTAATTTTTTTCCCTCACTCCAAGTATCATCATCATAATCAAAAGTCATAGAACCTAATCCTGGTGCACTCTCGATTACATTACCACTTCCAATACCAACTTCTATTGAAGCAGATGAAAATTGAGTTCTCGTAGTAGATGGTTTTGTAATAGTACTTCCTACGTTTCCATATTGATGTCCACTCACACCATCGGGTGCACCATTTGGAACTCCAATATAAAAATTTACTGTTCTTGTTTGGGAACTATCTGTATTAGTTAATACACCATAATTTGTTGCTGAAACTCCTACTTGTCCTGCCGGTAAATTTGATGTTATATTTGGATTTGATTTCGTCAAGTTTTGAGTTACAGAACCCGGTCCACCTCCATCATTACCCACACTCCAAATAACCTCTCCTGTTTGAGAACTTACACTCAAAAGTTGTGTACTTACATCAGCACTTGTTAAATTATACGCTGGTTGTGTTGTGGAAATCGTACCACTTACTGTACCTGGATAGTTATTATATCCTTGATTAAATTCATCGTATTGAGGAATATCAACAACAACATCTGCTGTTTGTGTAGTAGGAGTAAATACTTTTGTATATGTTGTACTACGCCAAGTGAATGGACTTACACCATCAATAGTACTATTAGTACCTTCATCTGGTGTTGGACTTAAATCAATAGCTCCATAATTAAAGATAGTCCAACCTGAGTCACTTGGTGTTCCATATGCATCAGAAAAAATAAAATCTCCAGCTGCAGGATTTAATCCATATAACTCACCCAATGAAAGACCTTGGATTCCGTCACTATAATTAGGTCCTTCTAAATTATATTCAAGAGCAATCTGTTCAAAATCTATCTGAGTAATTGCAGTATTCCCTACTTCTAGGTTAATCATTGACATTGATATTTCTCCTGATGTTGGTAATGGCATTATTCTTTATCTTTTAATTTGTTTTCTAATTTTTCAATTTTATTTGCAAGTTCTTTTACTGCTTCAATTAATAAAGGAGTTAGTTTTTCGTATTTTACCCCATAGTAACCATTAATTTCATTTAATTTTGTAATCTCTGGTATTATAGGTACTACATCTTGTGCAATTACCCCAATATCATGTCCTTTAAAATTATGAACATCATTAAACCCATCTTTCCAATCAAAAGTAACACCATTTAATTTATTTATCTTAATAAGAGGATTTTCTATAAGTTCTATATTATCTTTTAACCTTTTATCTGAAGAAGCGAATGCAGTAATATTACCAGTTGCTGAAAGTGAACCTGTTACTGAAAATGCATCTGAACTATTAAAGTCACTTCTTATAAGTTTAGTACTTGTTGTTACTACTTGAAGTCCTCCTTGATTTATCTCTGCAAATGATACTGCACCACCAGTTGTTAATGTTGCAGTACACGCAGTTATTTTAGGAGTATTAAGTCTCATTTTAATGGTATTACTACGATTCAAAAATAAATCTGGTGTGAAATCTGCATAAACATTTATATAATCAACAAATGTTTTAAATTCATAAAATGCACCAGATTCAACTGTAAATGAATAATTAAAGATTTCAGCACCACTAGGATGATTTAGTGTTGTTGTTGATGTTGTAGACCCAGGTCCAAATGTTACAGTTTCTATTGGAGTAGTTTTTGTACTAATTAATGTAGTACCGTTTTTAAATATTTGAACACCATATCTATATGATAAAGCTGCATAATTTAAATAATTACCAGCCCCCATGGTTATAGTACATCTAGCAATTTCTTGATTGGTACCTGTGTGGTTATTTACTGTGATTGAACCTGCTACAGTAAGACCTTCTGCACCTGCAGCTAAAGTACCTGTATTTGGGAATCTTGTAGCAGTTCCAGCACTAAGATTTGTATTAGTATTTGTTGCACCACCAGTTGTTCCAGTAACAGTTGCTAGAGTTGATTGTGAATTTACAGTAGTTGCATTTACTCCTACTGCGGGAGTAGTAAATGTTCCACCAATAGGAGTTAGACCTGAAGCGGTACTTAGAACCAATTTATCTTCATTAGAACTATTTTGTAATTTAATAACTGGATTAGTTGAACTTACAAGTTGTATTGTATCCTCTGTATTTGTTAATGAATTAGTACCTAATACAAATCCACCAATTGTTCCAACAGTAGCAGTAACGTTACCTTGTATGGTTGCATTGGATGCATTCACGGCTCCATCGGGACTTACTGTAAAACTTCCAGTTCCTATTGTTATATTTCCACCATCAATTGTTCCTTGAAAAGTTGCATCACCACTATTTGTTATCTTAAATTTTGGAGCTGCAAATGTACTATTATCTAAATCCAATAATGTACCTGTATCGGTAAATCCATCACCAGAACCAGTAACATAATTTGTTGAAATAATTTTACCTGTTGCTATATTATCACCATGAATTTTAGTTGTACCTGCAGTACCAAATGATAATAAATCTCCATCACCATTATCAATTGATTCAGAATTTCCTGCAGTAAAGGTTACTAAACCACTAAACCCAATTGCTTGGGTTGTTGCACCAAATGTGTTATTAGTACCAGTTGCAATACCTGCACCAGCTGAATTTTCTACTGAACTAAAAGTTGCATACCAATATTTGTTAGTATTACCAGATTCATAAACTGGTGCTCCCATTTGCCAACCACTTGTCATATTACTCATAACACCAGTACTGAAATTAAAAGAATCAGTTGAACTGTTTGGTGTACCCGCTGCTGCAGCAGAAGCTGCAGTTGCATTATAATGTACCATTCCAGTTGCAGTTCTTAAACCATTACTTCCTGGGTCTCCTTGGTCTCCTTGTGGACCATCAGCACCTTCTATCGATTTACTAAACGTTTGTATTTTAGGAATAGTTACTTCATTTTCGATATTAATACTAAATGCAATATTAGCGGTATTTGCAGTACACGCACTTGCTACACCAAATACAGCTGGATTACCAGTTACAGTTTGTGAACCGACTGTTATATTAGTATCTGATGCAACTGTAACTTTAAATTCATCTGTACCTGGAGTAGATGTTACACTATTAAGTTCGGTAGAACCTTTATAAACAATAATTGATGTACCTGAACCTGTATAAGTTACCGTACCTGTGTTTGTAGTTGGGAGTGTATGTGATTCATTTGTTAAAATTACAGTATATGAATCTTCACCTGCGGTACCTTGTTGACCAGTTGTTCCTTCTTTTACACCATAAATACCTACCTCATCAAAAGCATCATAAGTACCACTACTACCTTCTCTTACTTCTACTCTCCAAAGGTCAGTTGAATTTGCAGCTGCTTCTTGTGAATTTGGTATTAGATATGTTGCGGTTGTACTCCATGCTTGTCTTTCTGTACCATTTTCTAAAAATCTATATTGAGCTGATGGAACGTTTTGTTGAACAGCAGTTAAAGTTATAGCAACTGCAGTTTTAGTTCCTGCTTGATTATATAAAACAGCATATTGATTTGCAGATATTTTTACAGATTTAGAATCAGTACCTCCTGACCCTTGTGGGCCTTGTGCACCTGTATCTCCTAATCCTGCAACACCCACATCAAATGGAATTGTTTTACTTGAAAACCCAGTTCCTTCTGAGTTTGTATAACTAATTGTAACCACACCAGTGACTGGGGTTGAGCTAGTTGGTGTATCAGGTGTAATCGTTCCATCCTCATTATCTGTAGCATTTGTTACACCAGTAATTCTAAAGTAATTGTTAGGTATTGCTCCAGCAGTATCATACCCATAATCACTACCACCCTCATTTACTGTTATTGTTATATCGGCGGGTGTTCCAAATCCTATGGGGGAACTACCACTTGTAATAGTTTGTGATTGTGGTGATGCTGCAATCGTTGTTACAGGTGCACCTTTTT
>Ga0098055_1000496_pt1 | contig 23512 bp, 33 predicted proteins | sample 17_taG_FD_75107 | JGI IMG/M metagenome (GOLD analysis project Ga0098055, IMG submission 75107) | Marine viral communities from the Subarctic Pacific Ocean - 17_ETSP_OMZ_AT15314 metaG | ecosystem: Environmental > Aquatic > Marine > Oceanic | place: Pacific Ocean | collected 2015-01-18 | reverse complement strand
TTGGCCACCATACCGTTTACTTTTTACAACAACTTTTAGATGAAGCGGAAGGGGATTTGCTAACTTGTGGTAATTGTGGAAACAAGGATGATGCAGAAGTTTTCAATGAATGTGTCTATTGTTCTAAGCAAATGTGCAATCAATGTGGGGACTACATCGGAGATTGCACCGAATGTGGTGTGGCTTATTGTTATGATGATAGCGGTTGCGAGGATTGTGGCGAAGTTTGTAAAATGTGTAAATGCGATTGTAGTTCAAACGAAAACATGGAGGCAGAATCATTCTCTTCGGAATCTGGAGATGTTCGTATTAACTATAATGCTAACTGTCCTGCTTGTATCTCTATTATGTCCTTGATTGGTGAAGAAAAACTAGAAACCGACCCTGCAAATACTTATTGGGGTGGAGGCGCTTATCAAAACGAAGTTCAACACCTACAAGATGGTGATTGGGATTTCGGAGACGGCCAAGGTAGAGTTCAATTACATGAACCTCTATTAGTAGGAGGCATTCATCATAACTTACTTGGTCGGGCAGGAAGTTTATTGCACGAGTATAATAACAACGGTAATGGCAACCTACTTGAAATGGGAGAACATGAAGAGTGCTATGAATGTGGCGGGACAGGTGAGTATGATTGTTATAAGGATTGTGATGACGGTAAACAGGAATGTTATGCTTGTGATGGTACAGGAGAAGTCGAAGATGACGAGGGTGAGGATGAAGTCTGTGATGATTGCGATGGCTCAGGTGAAGAAGATTGCAACTCGTGTGATGGTCAATCCTGGTGCAACGAGTGTGGTGGAAGTGGTGACTTTTGGAATGAAGAAATTGTAAGTGGGATTGATAATTGGTATCAAACCAATGTCATTGACTACATATACGCACATGGTGATTCCGATATTAGCGATGCGCTTGACCGTTTAGTCGAAGGTTTAGAATCGGGTCAACTTAAAACGACTTACGGTCAAGAGATGTATAATGATGCCAATCACAAACTTTATAATGATTTGCATGATGCTATTGTCTACTACGTTATCAATACTCCAAACAAACCACTTCCTGAAGGCGATTCTCTCGATGCGGAAACGTTTTCGGCTGAGAAAATTACGAAAGATGAATTAGTTGATTACATAGATTGGCTCGAAGACGGATTTGGATTTTATTTCGATAACAGTCCTCGAGCAGTTCGATTCCGTGAATTACTCGCAGGTGAATTACAAATTAATTCATCTGATGTTGATTTCATGGAACAGGATGAGTTCATCCTTCTCGGTGCGGAAGGTGTTCCAAGAGGAGTAGCAGTGGAAAGTTTCAAGACTGTTTCCAATGTTTACTATAATGGAAAATTATATCGAAAATTCGAGGGTCGTCGACACCGTGAACGTGCTGAATCAATTGCTGAATGGATGATGCAAAAATTAAGTCAAAATCCAAGACGATTTGATTACTTAAGATTTGGAGCAGAGGATTACTCAGAAGGAGACGCCATTGCAGATGGTATCATTGGACAAACTATCTTTAATTACGTTGTACTTAGAGATTACTTAATGCAAAACTTAACCGATGAAGCCATCGAGTTTTTAGATTACAATATTCACGTGGCTTTTGAAGAATTAATCGATGAAGATATGCGTCAACAGGTTGAAAAGGTGATGAATACAAATCGATTCGAGTCTGAAACTTTCGAGGCTCGTTTTGTTCGTTCGCTAAATACTCCACGTCAACCGATGCCTTGGGACTTAGAGCCAAATATGGCCGAGGAAGGAATGCCTTATTTGACTCGTCGCGAGTATGATTCTATGCGTAAGATAGGGTATTCTGACGAAGAAATTCGAAATGGCTATCAACGGTCATTCGGTTCTGAATCTTTCGAATCCGAATCCACTCGGAAACCTGCTCGAGTTGAAATCAAGCGAGCCACGATTGACCCGTATAAGTTAACGGCGGTTTTTTATGACAAAGATGACAAGAAAATCAAGACTACGCATTTCGGTGACGAACGATATGAAGACTACACCATTCACAAGGACAAAGAGCGTCTCAAGAATTACAACACACGCCATGGTTCGAAATCCGCAGGTGAAAAATGGCAACAGCCGATGACTGCAGGTGCATTATCAAAGTGGATTCTGTGGAATAAGCCGAGCCTTGCAGGCAGTTTCGCAGATTACAAGCGTCGATTCAAGTTGAAAGGAGACTTGAAATCGAAGACTTCTGGTGGTCGTAAGCGAGCCGAGACCTTCGCTACGGAATACACACCGTCGCAAACGCTCAGTGAATACGATGCTCGTGAATTAGCCCTAAGCAGTGTTGCCACAGGAGATTTCTTTACGGATTCTTTGAAGTTTTCCACCACTCGAATGGCTTCCGAAGAAGAGGACGCTAAAAAGTTGCGTGAGTACGAAAAGACTTACGGTAAAAAGCAAGCCAAAATCCGAATGCGACTTAAGCGGAAAATTTACAAGGAAAAGAGTATGGGTACAAAGGCAGGTCAATGGTCAGCCCGTAAATCTCAAAAATTAAAGCGTGAATATGAAAAGGCTTGTGAAAGAGCAAATTTAAATCCTTACAAAGGTCGTAAAACAGAAAAACAGGATGATTTAGAAGACTGGTCAGGCCAAAAATGGAAGACTTCAAGCGGTAAGAAATCCTCGAAAACAGGAGAACCTTATTTCCCTGCTAAAGCAGTTGCGGCCTTGAAAAAGAAAGGACTATACGCTAAGGCTAAGCGACAAAAGGCCAAGGCTACTAAAGCGGGTAAACAAAACGCTCGCTATTCCGATGATATCCGCAAAGTAGTTGCTAAATATCGGGCAGAAACTTGGGAGTGAAGTCATGACAAGTTATGACTTTGTTGAACAGAAAATAGTTAAACCCTTGTCTAATGACATGTTTATTACAGGTTCTGAGTTAGCCGCTATGTTACGCACACTTGAGAGTTCAGCACGATTAACAAGATTTTCTTTTGGAGCAAAAACAGGATATTTCATGGGGAGTGAGGACTCTTGGGGTGACATGACTCTTGAAGATACTTCTAGATTAGATTCCGATTGGCGAACTGCTTGGGACTTGGGTTTAAAGCGATTAGAATTAATTCCGACAGGGCAAAGAAGTAATGCAGGAAATTGGAGTTTACAAGTGGCAGGTGTGTTTGTAGAAGAAGCGGCACCCCCTCGAATTTCTTGGAACACGGATTATATTGACATTGATGAGTTGATTAGTTCCAGTACCGAACAGGGGATACTTCTCGCAGATAATCCTTGGTTTGATTTTTATAATTTTTCAAATGGAGAGTATATTCAACGTGATTTTAGTGGAGAAATAATGACTCCACATCCAATAATTAATGAAACCATAGCAAATGAGTTACATAATCATTTTCGTGTTTCTTTTTCATATATTCTGCGAGAAGTTCAAGAATATAATGGACGAGACCTAAAAGAAGATTATAATTTCTATTTCGAATTAAGGACATCTCCAACACTTAATTATCCAACAGGAGGTATTTAAAGATGAGTATGAAACTTAAATTTGACCGTTTCCTGCAACGTTTTAACAACCGATTAACTAGTGAAGAATCTCCATACATCAAGCGAAAGGACTTACAGTCTTATTTACAACAACATGCGACCTTAGTACCTTTAGGAGTTCCTCGAACCTGGTCAGTAAATCTAATTGAGCCTGGTCGAGTATACCTTCATTGGATTAAGGACAGTGAAATTTGGGATGATGAAACTGTTAGGATTCAAGTAGCCGTTAGAAATCCTGTGTTTGGAATGGCCCGACCTGTTCCACCATTGCAAGCCAATATGCATTATTTAGAGTCTTCGAGCGATACGAGACTTGGTTGGTATCGAAAAACTTTTCCCGAGTCTTCAGATTTAGAAGCGATGTCTGTAACATATAAAAGTGGCATAAATAATAATAAATTATTTTGGAATGGTTGGGAATCACCCAGTTTAGAAGTGTGGGAGTTTCCATCCTGGGCGTTAGGCTTAAACACACTTAGTTTGAATTATCCTGAGGGTGATTTGCTATGATGACAACGCAAGATTTCCAAAACATTCTTAATAATCTTCGAGAAAAGTATGGAGATATTACTAAAAATTCCGATTCTTTACTTGCGATGTTGGAGAATAATTTTAAACCTGTTCCACGACGTCAACCCACAATCTCTATGTGCGATATTGAAGCCGATAAAATTTATCTTTGGATTAATACAGAAGACGACCTTTCAGCACGGATTTTTGGCTCAGAAGAAAATTCCGAAAACCTTTTTGATAATATCACTGTGATGAAACTATTATACAGCCCAGGATATCAAATTGCCCTTGATGTAGACGATGAGGACGATGCTGTGGATACGGATTATAATGAGATTGTAGATATATATGTGCGGCGTGGACAAGAAGTTTATGGAACAGGCTTATTTCCTAATCTAACTAGTTTTACAGGTCAAGAGATTACTTGTAATAAGGAAGGGGCTGAATCATTACGTCGGCACATTAGTCGTAATACAGGTTGGGACATATATTACCCTTGTCCCTTAATTTTGTTGACTCAAATGTGTCCATTTTATCGTCGTGGTTCGGTGTGGGAGGGGTCACGTACCGAGAATTTACTATTTGAGTCTTTGGAACGTCATTCTGTTCTTTATAAAGATTCCGACAACTCAGCGGGTTGGAATGGTTGGAGCGGACCGTTTCTTTTGTATGAGTTAATTCCTTCTACAAATTTTAGTTCATTTAATTACCCTATGGGATTACCCTTAAATAGGTAAATTAGTAATCTCTTGTTATGACACGAAGTTCAGAACTGGATAGTTGGCTTGATGAATGGAGTCAGCATATTGCTGATTGGGAAGAAGAAACTGGTAAAATATTTTTAGGTGAAAATCGTTTAACGATTCAACCTTTTAGAGGGCGTTTTGAACGTTGGCTCGACCAGCACAATCATAAAATGGAATTGCTTAGGACGTTGACATCTGCTATTGCGGCTGTCGCAGGAGTCGCCGTTTTCTTGAAAGTTTTCGGAGTAATTTGACCATACCTTTATATCCGTAATAACAGGGATTGATTAGTATGTTTAAGCGAGCCTACACTTTTGACGACGTTTTATTGCAACCACAATTTTCCAGTTTAACCAGTCGTCGTTATGTCGACACGAGTTCAACCTTAGTGGCAGGATTAAGTTTGAAAACTCCGATTGTAGCGAGTAATATGGACACCGTGTGTGAAGCCGACATGGCAATTACCATGGCCGAACTCGGAGGAATCGGAATTATTCATCGATACTTAAGTGTTGAAGACCAAGTAGCCGAAGTAACTCGAGTTAAAACTCACTTAAACTTCATTTTATCTAATCCTTATCAAATTAACCTGACGGAAAGTTTAGACTCAGCCGTTGACATTATGGTGGAGAAAAATGTTTCATCATTACTTGTTGTCGATGAAACCGAAACCTTTTGCGGAATCTTAGGGCTCAAAGATGCGACCTATGTAGCAGGCGCTTTACATAATTATCAAGTCGCTGATGTTATGGTCGGCTTAACTGACGTCATCACTACTACACCTAGTGTAACGAAGTCTGAAGCCCTAGACTTGATGCAGAATCAACGCATTGGCAAATTGCCTGTCCTCAATAAAGCGGGCAAAATCTACGGCCTCATCACTCGAAAGACACTAAACCGAGAAGAGTTGCACTTGGATGCTACGAAAGACGCTAAGGGTCGGTTGGCCGTTGGGGCTGCCGTAGGCGTCACTGGGGATTATCTCACAAGGGTAAAGTATCTAATCCGTGCAGGTGTCGATGTTGTAGTTTTAGATATTGCTCACGGACACTCTGCTCTTTCTATTGATGCTATTAAGGCCATCAAGTCTGAGTTTGATATTCCTGTAATTGCAGGTAATGTAGCCACTGCCGCAGGGGCTAAAGCATTGGCAGATGCAGGGGCAGATGGCATTAAAGTTGGCGTAGGTCCTGGCAGTATTTGTACTACTCGTATTGTCACAGGTCATGGAGTTCCTCAACTTACTGCTATCCTCGATGCGTGTTCTGCTGTAGACGTTCCTGTGATTGCTGATGGAGGAATCCGTAAATCGGGCGATGTCGTTAAGGCATTGGCCGCAGGTGCTTCTACCGTAATGTTGGGAAGTCTTTTGGCGGGAACTGACGAGTCCCCTGGTGGAGTCATCACACGTGATGGCTCACGATACAAGATGATTCGTGGAATGGCTTCTTACGGTGCAGCCTTAGGTCGTTCCAAGCGAGCAGGTGATGAAGTAAGTGAGGCCACTCCTGAGGGTGTTGAAGCCTTGATTCCTTATCGAGGTTCAGTTGGAGAGATTATCACGAGTATTATTGGAGGAGTTCGAAGCGGATTTTCCTATTCGGGTGCTACTTGTCTTGCCGAGTTATGGCAAACGGCAGAGTTTGTTGAGATTAGTCCTGCAGGGTTAATTGAATCACGTCATCACGATGTGAAGGCTCTTTGATTAATCTCTCCCAACAGGTTTTGTTTTGCCAATAATTTTTCGCACCTTACTCACTAGTAGACGGCGTGACATAATCGAATCAATGGCCACGCTTCCAAGATAAATTAAAGAAAGGTAAGTCGAGACCATGAGGAACCGATTGATTCCATTCTTAGCATCCCAACTTAATTTTACGGCAGAAGAAATAGAACCTACTAAAGGCCAATCAGTGAAATATTGAGAGAATACAATGCTTAGTATTCCTCCAACCCCTACTAAGACAGCAAAACTACTAATCCAAAGGTTTACGTTTACCTTTTTAGTTTTTTGACTCATGTTAATCACCTTTGCTTAGGTTCGTAATCAACAAACCGATGAGTGGTGCAAATAGTATACCAAACAATCCTATTGTCATGATATTATCATGTGTTGGATTTTTAAATCTTTCGACGGCGTGACCTATCTCACTGTCCCACTTATATGACCAAATTCTAAATAAGAGGTATGTAGAGAAACTTGCCCAAAAAGCGTTTTTGAATTTTTCTCCTAAGTCGTTCGAACTTAGCATCCCATTAATCTCGCTGATTGCCATGAATCCTATGACAACAGCAATAAAAACTTGTCCGAGTGTAAATAATGTATTTCCAATCAGTTTAATCACCTTTTCTTAGATATTTACGAATTGCTTCGATGGTGTTGGGGTGCATAATATTTATTGTGGCTTTTTAGATACTTAAAGATTAGGATAATTAAGTGCTATAATTTTTGCATCTCCAATAGGAATCAATTGCTTAAATTTTTTAACGAACTCAGATTCATTTACGGCAACCGTTACACCCCAACCTGTAGCATGGTGAACGTGGCTACAAATTAGAAGAGTAGGCGCAGGAAAATGAGAAGCAGTAGCCCAATAAGCAGGCCATTTCATGGCAATTATTTCCTTTTCGGGTTCTTCACGAGGAGTTACTAATGGTTTAGCACGACGATAATTTTTCGCTTCCTCTTTGGTTAAAACGTAAATAATGTCCAGGGCTCCTGCATATTTATAATTTGGCATACTATTCCAATATTCCCATTTTCTGTCATGAGTCAAGTAAAATTTCCCCCTTATTAGGGGGCGTATTTGGGTGGTTATGATGGGATTTTGCAGAGGTGGATGATAGACAAATTCTTTAATTGGGCGAAGATTAGGCTGTAATGGATGAATAGTACGAGGTATAGGATTGTGATTATGTAAAGAGTGGAGAGGAGTAAAGATATCCTCGATTTCGATTCTACTTTGGATTAATGTATTAAGTTCTTTGATAATTTCTACCCTATCTTTGTTCCACTCCTTTTCTCGCTCTCTTTTTCTCAAAGTTTCTCCCCCTGAGGATAATTTAAACTTATTAAAATACCCGAATCTAAAGCACTGGGATTCACCCACAAGATATTTTCAATATCTTGCCACCCTTTAATCCTTTTTTTCTGAGTATTTAGTCTTTCGATTGCATCATTTAGGGCTCTTAAGTATTTTTGACGCTCCGTAGTTGGTAACAACCAATTATCATATTTAAAAGTGACATAAGATTGTAAAACTTCATGAGGCGTAGGGCCATTATCCCATAATTCTACATCATTTGGTAATCGCATTAGTCTCGTTTTTGCTGGATTATTTAACGATAAAAACTGAGCCAAGGGTTCTTCAAATCCTAAACTCATTAACCAGTTTTTTGTTCCTGAAACCAAATATAGTCCTTGTATACTTTCGTGATATTCATCACGCATCCACGCACTCCATGAAAAGTCTCCATCCCAATCCATACTCTAAACTCCTCTTAAAAGCCTCTTGATTCGATTGAGTTTACTTTGCAACCTTTTATTATCTCGTTGCAGTTTAAACACTTTTCGCTCTAATTCTTTTTTAGACGACATGAGGTTTCATCACCTGTCTTAGTCCATTTATAAATGCTTCGAACCCACAATACACACAAATTAAAATTAAGGCATTATCGGCTAATTTTCTCGCTTGACTATCGGGAAATCGGTCCCTAAGGATTCCTGTTATGACGAATGTTACAACGGCAACTCCGAGAGTAATAGCAGATAAGAACATACTTCTAAGTAATTGTTTTTGTTACTTAAAGGCTTGCTTAGATTAGACTTATATACGTAGTATCCTTATCATAATAATGATGACATTAACTATGTTAGAGTTTTTCGGAGGAATTGGCGCTCCACGTCGAGCCCTTGAAAGGTTAAATTTAGATTTTCAAGTTTTGGATTATGTAGAAATAGATAAATTTGCGGTCAAATCCTACAACGCTATTTATGGTGAAAATTATGAACCTCAAGACATTAGAGAATGGGACAAAGGCCTCAAGGCCGATATCATATTCCATGGAAGTCCTTGTCAAGATTTTTCCCAAGCAGGTCGAGGTGCAGGAGGCGAAAAACAAAGCCTAACTCGAAGCAGTCTTTTGTGGGAGACTGTTAGAATTGTTGAAACAGTAATGCCAAAATTAATTATCTGGGAAAATGTTGCCAGTGTTTTAGGGAAGAATCACAAACCTGTCGTCGATGATTACTTAGAAACATTAGAAAATTTAGGATACCACTCTCAAGTTTTGAAACTTAATGCTAAAGATTACGGCATTCCTCAAAATCGAAAGAGAGTTTTCATCATAAGTAAATTGGGAGTTCCTGTAACTCTCGACTTATCACCTCTTGAATTAGATAAAACCTTACAAGATTTTTTGGAACCTAATGTAGATGAAAAGTTTAATTTAACCAGTAATTTAAAGCGATACATTAATTCTCAACAGGCTGGTAATTACGTAGTTTCCGCCAGTAGATTAGTTTTAAACCGACCTATTGCCTCTACTATCTCAACTAGAACAGGTCGCAATCGGGCAGATTGCTCAGATTATATTTCTGAAGATTTCAGTGTAAATGAAAATGTTGCAGGCGTCGATTTAGTACCTTATACAATTAGAAGATTAACTCCTCGAGAATGTTGGAGACTTCAAGGATTCGACGATGCATCATTTAATCGTGCTGAGCAAGTTTGTAGTAATAGTCAATTGTATAAACAAGCAGGCAATAGTATTGTAGTAGACGTACTATGTCACTTATTTAAGGCTCTTGAAGTAAACAATTCACCAAACTACTTATATAGGGACACTCCCTCGCCATAGACATGCAAACTACTACTAAACAGTTAGCCAATGGTTTAATGTTCATTTCCAGTTGGACTCCGCCTCATCGTGTGGAGAACCTTCGTAAGTTGTTCAAGCGTGTCAAGCGTGTGGCTGATAAGCGAGCCATTGTATTCGAATCTGAAATCGGCAATCCTGTTAAGGTTGTCGTTTCCAAGCGTTCAGCAGGTGCTTTTCGAGATTACACTATGTCAAAAGAATCGGGTACTGATACTTTTGTTCGTTATCAATGTCCTGTCACCCTTACTCACGGACCTTTGACTGAATCTGGATGGCATCCTTTGGCAGTTTTAGAGCCGATGCAACTCGGAGTCGTTGACTCACCCGTAGTCGTAAACAAAATGCCTGATGCAAATGATGAAGAGTTGCTTAAGCATGTTCCTGAAACTTGGAATGGTTACTGCGACCACTGCGGCAAAACTCGTCGCCGTAAGAAAACTGTTTTAGTTCAATCAGAAACTGATGGAGAAATCCGACAAGTCGGTTCAAACTGTTTGTTTGAATACACAGGCATAGACCCTGAAATTTTAGTTCGATTTTACAACTATTACGCTACTATTCAATGCAATTCTGATGAAGAATATCGTAGTTGGGGTTCGGGTTGGACACCTACTCGAGAGTATCCGCTTTATGATTTCCTTGTAGTGCTTGGACGTTGGCTATGTGTTAAAAACCAGTATCCTCGAGGCGCAGGTAAGTCTTTGTTCAACTCTCATATTTCCGAAGACAATACCAAATTAATTTCAAATAATATTGACCACAAAGGCAAGCCTGTTTGGACTCATGAGTTGGCTGATGAATCTGTCGGTCAACTCTTTGCTGAGGAAGCCCTTAACATGTTGGAAATGGTAAAACCTCGTAATTCTTTTGATTACAATCTCAAGACGGTTTTCGACACAGGCGTCGTCGTTAAAAAGACAGCAGGCTATGCAGGCGCTATTTGGATGAAGTGGTTTAATCTCACTGAAAAGGGTGTTTTAGACACTGTCTTTGAACGCAATCAGTCTGTTACTACAGATACCGAAGAACCACACCCTAGCGAGCATTTGGGAGAAGTTGGCGAGCGTATCGAGTTTGAAGCCACTGTGCTTCGGACTAAGCAAATGCCTGGTGGTGTGTGGGGGCCAACTACTTTGGTCACTATGGTTGATACAGATGAAAATCAAATTATCACTTGGACTACTGGAAAAGTTCCCCGAACAGGTTCTCAGATAACTGCTCGTGGCACGGTTAAGAAGCACGGAGATTATCAAAAGGTTAAACAAACTCAAGTTGGACGTCTTTGGTTCAAGTCCTTGGATGAGTAATCATTAAGTAGTAAGCCGATAGTAGATTAGGTATGGTGACGTGGTCTAATTCAAGTCGTGAGTCTCGATTAGATTATGAGTGTAATCTTTTTTTAAGGGAATTAATGTCGTATATGCAAGGCAGTCTTCAAGAGTTTTCAATAGCAATGGGCGGCTCAACGACATCCGCTCCGCCGTCGACCCCCCCTGCACGGCAAACGTATGGGAATTGGATTTGGCGTAACTTAATTGAAAAAGTATTGAAAATTGAAGTGGGAGGTGGAGAAACTTTACCAACCTTAGAGGATAATCCATATTACTTTAATAATTTCGCCTTGTACTCTAGTCAGACATTTCTAGATTATGGGAATTTAATTGTTATTATGGCAAATCGATACCCTGGACAAAATAGATATGGTTACAGTAGTTATGGAGAAAGGGGAAGTTTTGATGAGGTGGCCATAGCCACTGCCAATGGTGAAGTTTCTATCGATTTTGGAAATGAGGCGCTTTACGCGTTCACCCTTATTCAATCTTACAGCCCTGGGGACTTGGATTCTAACGATAACGAATACTTAAAATACTGTAATCGAAGATGTGGTGACTTTATATTAGACATATCGACAGGAGAAATTGTTAATTTAGGGTGGATTTATGATTACTCACCTCCCGACCCATTTAATTCAGAGTATCGGAAGTCTTCAATTAGTGTAACTCCTGTATCCGCTCTAAGCATGTCTTCATCATTTGGTTGGCATACTACTTATCTTTATTTACAAGGCATCTCTTACTTTACTTTGAATTTCCCGATGGGAATGCCTTTGTAGGTTTTATATAGGAGTTTATGATTACTCTTATCTATGCCCTATGTAAAACAAGTTGACCGTAGCCGATATGAATCTGCTATTTCTGAGATTGTACTTAATTTAAATCTGCAAGGACAGGATGGATTATATCCTGTTGGTGACTTGAATTATTTAATTTCTGCCATCATCGACCAAACTTTGACTCGTCAAGGAGTTCGTTATCAAAATTTAAATGCCATTATTGGTGCTTTAGAGTGTGCTAAACTTGAATTGTATCGTCGTGTGGCTGCTCCTTATGAAGACGTTAAAATTACTGAAAATGGCGATGTTTACACGCAATAATGGTGATTCAAATGGTATTTCACACAATTCATTGGATAGACTCTACTCAAGACGTCTTGTTTTTAGTAGAAGAATCTTCTGTAGTTAGAATCCATTGGATTACACATCCCTTCGTCGTTGGCCAATTAGTGTCTAAGAACTTCAACGTACCCGTAGCCAAAAATAATGCACAGACTTACACAGGGCAACAAGTGCTAAACATGGTGGTAAATGTTCCTTTGCAAGACTTTTCTCGTATCGAGATGCCGAAACACTCATAAGGGTATTCCACCCATGAAACACTATGAGAGCGAAAACTGTTACGCATGTTGAGTATGAAATCTTCATGCACATTTTAAAGCAAATTGATGTTTCTGAAGTTAAGGAAGAAATGGTCCCATCTGGAGACGACGTAGCCGAAAAGAGATTTATACAGGGTGTGGAATCTGCTTCTAAGTTAATACACAACTTATGTGTTCGCAGACAACATCGACTCCCTGAAGACCACGTTGACTACACCGTCAAGGAGTGAGTCATATGGCGTGGAAAGGTATACCTAAATTTATGCACCAACGTCCCAAAGGTCAACATGATTCGCCAACATATATTTGTGGTGCTACATTTCAATCTTGGTCTTCAAAATGGATGGGGGCTCATTCAGATACGGCTGAGGTCGATGGCGAAACAGTATTTAGATTTACTGTTGGCAAAGAAGTAGCGCACTTGCCTTTGTGCCCCGACTGTTGGGCACCAGATGCATATGTAGCACCTGCCCCTGCTGTCGAATTTGTTTTACCACCCGTAATTGAATCCGAAGTTATAGAAGTCGATAAGGAAGACTGTAATTCTGAAGAAATCTTCCTATGGGACTATGTTAAGGTTTAGCCTTATATAGGTATTGTAGAAATCTAACATTATGTCGAACAGTAAAAAGACACAAAAGGAATTAATCGCAGAATTGACTAAAGTCGTCGAGAATCTATCTCGACGAGTTATGGATTTAGAGTCTCAAGGACTCAAGGATAGGTATCCTTACCCACCCAGAAAGGCAATTCGTAAGAAATGCACTCATTGTGAAGGGACAGGAGTAATTGAGGATAGTAATAGTCCATTCCAACCATACTACAGTAACGATAATTACAATGGTTCTTCTTGGAGTGTTTGAAGTGTCTAAATTAGCAGATTTCGAAGCGGAAATTTCAAGTTGGACGATTAAGTTTGACTCAGTGAGAGACTGGAAAGCCGAGCGCACTCGCCTTCCACTCATGCGAGGCCATTACGAAACTATGTTGACCGATACAGGTCTGCCCCCTAATCTACAAGCGTTTGCCGATTCTTTTTGGCAGGTATGTCTTACTGCCAATGTCAATCAAGAATTAGAGGCAGGTGTCAAAGCCAGGGCTAAGCGTTCCTTGCCTTCTTTTGTGCGAGAAACTCATTTGAATTTACTATTGCATGACGTTTTCCAAGAGGTCGCTACTGTGGATAATTCCGTAGAAACTGATACTCAAAAGAAAACTGACTTTTTGATTGAGTCTTGTAACCATCCTGTCGTGGTAAGGTTGCACACCTATACCAACACTAGGCGAGCGCATAAGTTTGCTGCTATGCAGAAAAAGACACCTTTAGCCGAAGAAGGTTCTGGGAAGTTCATTTCAGACTATCGATTGACGATTGACAGAAAGACTGGTCGCACTTTGCCTAATGACTTTTGGGTTTACAGTGCTACTCAAGTTCAAGAGGTTGTCGACTACTTCCAAGAATGCGAAGATTCATATACGTGTGAACTCACCGCATAAGTATAAGGAGATGAATAATATGAGTTGGGAAGAATTAGTGTATTTTTGTAGCGGATTAGTTATAATTGCAATCACTGCACATTTGATGTGGGGTGACCAATGATGAGTAGATTTAGGAGACTGATTGGTCGTATGACTTCTCCAATTTTCGTTCCTTTGCGACGATTCGTCGTTTGGGGAGACACTAGATTCGGTACTTGCGATATGAAATTAACTTTAGAGCCGAGATGGGATAATACCTTAGTTGGTTTTGCTGACATGGATGATGGCGTAGTTTTAGCATCTGAGTTGATGAAAAAAGTTTCAAAGGATAAAGCAAATTTAGAAACATTTGAGATTCGATTAGAGGAAGAATAAATGTTTCCGACAGGTGTTGATGCTTACGCATTTTGGATTTGTATGGCTATTTTTGCCGTCATTGTAGGTAATTTGGTTTATGAATCACTATTCCGAAATTGGACTGATATTTTCTATGTTGAACCAAAATGCCCTGCGCCTTGTTGTGATTCGGAAGAGGAATAATTAAATAGGTGTATCCTCTCGTAGAACGTAGAGGCGAACTGAAATGTCTGAGTACACTATGGCTATCATCATCAATTCTTCTTTAAAGATGTCCGCAGGTAAAACTGCCGCTCAATCTGCTCATGGAGCAGTTATGGCGGCTTTGACAGCCTCTAATATTCGTAAAGAAGTCTTGGAAAAATGGATTGCTCAAGGACAACGTAAGATTTGCTTACGAGGTTCTGATGAATCTGCCTTAACTTCATTCGAAACTAAGTGTCGTAAGAAACGCATTCAATACACAGAAATCAGAGATGCAGGTCTCACCGAGATATCTGCAAACTCTTTGACAGTCATCGTTTTAGGTCCTGGGTCTAAATCTAAAATTGAATCATTAACTAGTCAACTTCAACTTTACTGATGCCTTTATAAGGGTATCTAAAGTTAATCTTTATTATGAAGAACGATGAGTTTATTGAAGATGTTTTAACAGACATGTCTAAGAAGACCCCTAAGAAATTGAATAAATTAACTGGTTTGCGCTTCTATTTGGCAGGACCAATTGACGCTGCTAAAGACGATGGAGTCGGTTGGCGTCGTGCTTTGAAGCCATGGCTCAAGCGTCGAAAAGTTCAGGCTCTTGACCCTTGTGATAAACCTATTGCTTACTCAGCCTACAAGGAAATTGAAGGTGAGAAACAAAAGATGATGGAACTGAAAGAATCTGGTCGTTACTTTGAATTGACTCAGCAAATGCGAAACATTGTCCATGTTGATTTGCGTATGGTTGATGTATCTGATGTAGTTATTGTTTACTTAGATACTTCGATATCTATGTGTGGCACTTATCACGAATTGATTAATGCCTTGCAACAACGTAAGCCGACTCTAGTTGTCATTGAAGGTGGCAAGGCCAAAGCACCTAATTGGTTGTTTGGTATCATGAATTTCAATTTCATGTTTGATTCTTTCGACGACCTCAAGACATTTTTGAAGCAAATTGATGAAGGCGTCATTACTGCCGACTTGTCTCGATGGGTCTTTTTTACACATAATTGACACAAGTAACCAAACCACTTATATAGGATTGGCGTTTACGACGTAACATGACGAACTGGAGACGAGTTATGATTGCCCTTGCAGGGATGTTGTTTTTGTTTGGATTGCTACAATTTTATGATATGTCCGTAGCAGTCTTGGCTGATAATTACATTCGTGCTGTGACTGAATGCATTGGAGGAGGCCTGGTTATGCTTGCTTCCTTTATTATTTGGGCGAAAATTGCCGATGATGATTGGGGAGGTGATTTTCAATGAGTCCTGAAGATTATTGGAACATTAAAATGACGCAATACATCAAGCGATTTACGACTTTTCGAACTATGATGACGCAAGCCACAGGAATCACTGATGACGAGGCGATTCAAGAACATTGGGAACTTTTTGCAGACAACTTTTGCGGTTGCGAATCTTGTGCTGAAGAAGATGAAGATGACACGATTGAAATCAATGTTCCTTTGAACTACTCTGCAGATTCTGAAGAAGATGAAGATTGGGATGATGAAACACCCACTTGGAGATGATACTTACCACACCCACCTCGAGTTAGCCCTTTTTCTGTTCATTTTGGGGCTAATTCTAAACCTGAGCATGTTGAAAAAAGGCTCACCCTTATATAGGTATGAAACAGGATAGATAATTATGGGTCTAATAACTACATTCGATGGCGTAACACATGATGAACAAGAATTGCTTGAGCAAATGCTCGACGATGACTTTTATTATGGTTACTTAGGTAAGCAAGCCCTTAGCAGTAGTAATTTGAAGTTACTACTTACTTCGGTAAAGCAATATGCTAAGCGTTTAGAGGGTGAGAGTGAATCTACTCAAGCATTGCGTGATGGAAAGTTATTCCATTGGAGGATTCTAGAGCCTGATAAGTTCGACGAGTTAAACATTGTCGAAGTAGCCTCAAAGAACACGAAAACCTATCGAGCAGCCGTTGAAGAGTTTGGAGAAGTTTACACTCGACCTGAAGTTACGAAGGCAGTAGAGTTGGCAGATGTGTTACTAGCCAATACTGAGGCGGCTTCTTACTTAGAAGGTTCGGATTTTGAAGTTCCTGCCATTGCTATGATAGATGGCTTAGCCTTTAGAGGCAAAGCAGATATTAAGCGAGGTAAGCAAATCATTGATATAAAAACCACTTTAGACATCGGTAAGTTCGCTTATTCGGCACGGAAATACTCTTATGATTTGCAAGCGGCGTTGTATCTGGAACTATTTCCTGATGCTGAGGAATTTATCTTCTTGTGTATTGATAAGAAAACTCAAGACATTGCAGTTTACGAATGCTCACCTGAATTTTTAGATGCAGGACGTGAAAAATTAGCCAAAGGAATTGAAAAGTATAAGTTTTTCTATCATGGAGATGTTGAAGTCGACCAATACGTTCATTATGGAACGTTATGACCAGAAACATTAAGTAATCTAACGGAGTAATGATACTTATGGTAAAAATTAAAAACGTACTTAGTTTGTTTGATGGCATGTCTGGTGGTCAATTAGCCTTGAACCGAGCAGGCATTGGGTTTGATAACTATTATGCTAGTGAAATTAAATCACATGCCATAGCAGTTACGCAACATAATTTTCCCAATACGATTCAAGTCGGAGATGTTACGAAACTAACCAAGGCAGAATTGCCCGAAATAGATTTGTTGATTGGAGGTTCACCTTGTCAAGATTTGACTATCCTGGGTCAAAGTCGAGACGGCTTAGAAGGTTCAAAAAGTATCTTATTCTTTGAATACGTTCGTTTACTTAAAGAATTGAAGCCGAAGTATTTTCTGTTAGAAAATGTGGCTAGTATGCGAAATGCAGACCGAGACCTTATCACTGAGATTCTCGGAGTAGACCCGATTTTGATTAATTCTGACCTTGTTTCAGCGCAACATCGTCGTCGATACTACTGGACGAATATTCCTGGTGTTGAACAACCTGAAGACCTTAATATCTTGTTGGATGACGTAGTTGACCGCACCGCTAAGCGAGAAGAAAACATGTCGGAAAAGAAACAAGCATTCATTGATAAAAAGCGAGACGGCTCTATGTGGGTTCGAGTAGATGGCGATAAATCTATGCCAATTACGGCTCGTGGCTATGCGGCTTGGAATACACAATTCATCACTAATTCAGATGGTTCAATTCGAGACTTAACGCTTGACGAGTATAAACGTTTACAAACAATCCCTGACTGGTATGAGTTTCCAGTTATCAAGTCTAAAGCCACCGATTTAATCGGTGATGGTTGGACTATTGATGTCATCGCTCATATTTTCCAGGGGTTGAAACTGTGAGACCTCTAACTGTCTTAAGTTTGTTTGATGGCATTTCTTGCGGTCAAATAGCCCTTGCACGGGCAGGAATCACGGTAAAGCAATACTTTGCCTCCGAGATTGACAAACACGCCATTAAGGTTACTCAATCGCAGTATCCCGATACTATTCAATTAGGAGATATTTTAGATTTAGAAGTTTCAAGTTTGCCTGAAGTAGATTTACTTATCGGTGGAAGTCCTTGTCAAAGTTTCAGTGTGGCAGGAGATGGCACAGGGTTTGATGGTAAAAGCAAATTGTTTTGGGAATTTGTTCGCATACTAAAGGAACTCAAGCCAAAGTATTTCTTATTAGAAAACGTTAAAATGAAATCTGCTTGGAGAGACATCATTACTGAAACTGTAGGCGTTGAACCTATTCAAATCAATTCTGCTTTAGTTTCGGGACAGCATCGTCGACGCTATTACTGGACAAATATTCCAGGATTGGAACAACCTGAAGATTTAGAAATTTCTTTGGCATCTATTTTAGAATCTGTGGAGGATGAATGCGACCAAGAATACGGTGACCGCTTAGCACCTAATGGAAAAACTATCCGATTAGAAGGTACGGATTTTCCATATACATTTTACGAGGCTCGTACCGAAGAAGGCAAAGCAGAACGTCGCAGATTGCGTAAATTACTAGGTCGAGACACTACGCCTCGAGGTGCTAAGTATAAGATTTACTTACCTCTTCGTACTTCGAAATCCAATTGCATTGTGGCAACTCCGTCTCAATTGGATTGGATAGTAGATAATCAAGGTTGTTATCGAAAATTAACTTTAACTGAATTAGAAAGATTGCAGACATTACCTGCTAACTACACCGAAGGTATCAGTTCAGCACAACGTCGTAAGGCAATTGGTAATGGATGGACTGTTGATGTGATTGCTCACATTTTCAACGGGCTCAAAACACAGTAACTCTTATAAGTGGTGTAGTAGTGCGAGTAACATGGTCCGTAATCACTTAGGCTACGCTTGCATTAATCAAACGCTATCTGATACTGAGCAGGTTTGTACTAATCGAACCTTACGACTCAAGACTTTGAAGGAGCAAGGCTTAGAGTATCTGTCAGAATTGGTTATAGGAAATCTCGACGCTTTGCAACGTGTCTTAGAGTGGAATTATGAACATGATTTCAAACTTTATCGGATGAGTAGTGAGATGTTTCCATTTTACTCTCATCTTGAGCATGGATACAAGATTGAAGAGTTACCTCAGGCTGAGTTGATTCTATCTCAACTGCGTAGTTTGGGAGCCTACGCTCGCTCCACCGAGCAACGCTTGACGTTCCATCCAGGACCTTTCAATGTTTTGGCTTCTCCGAATCCTGAGGTTGTTAAGAAGGCAGTGAATGAGTTGAATTGTCATTCGCATATCTTTGATTTAATGGGCTTTGAGCCGTCGTGGGAGAACAAGATTAACATCCATGTAGGTGGAGCATACGGAGACCGTGAGAGTGCCTTAAAACGATTCTGTGAGAGTTTTGAATTACTCGATGAAGGAACGAAGAAACGGTTGACTGTAGAGAATGACGACCGTGCCAATCTTTACTCTGTCAAAGATTTATATGATGGTGTTTACAAGGTGGTTGGAATTCCAATCGTCTTCGATTATCATCATTATTGTTTTAACACTGGCGACATGACTGAGCAAGAAGCATTAGCATTGGCTCATTCTACATGGCCAAAAAACATAGTTCCTGTCTTCCATTACTCTGAGAGTAAGGTTATTGAGCAAGGTGGCGATAAAATGACGCCTGCTCACTCAGACTACATAACAGGTTCTATTGACACATATGGTTATGCTTTCGACCTTGTTTTCGAGGCTAAGCGTAAGGAGCAAGCCATTTATTCATTTTTAGATTGCAACCCTGGATGGACTTTACAAAGTAAGATATCGAAAACTGAATCAAACTTGATGGGTCATATGGCATTTTAGTAGAAATCTTTAAGTACTTTGCTTTACGATACGTTATTATGGTTATTTGCGCTCGTTGTCAAGAAGATACAGACTCAGTCATTCACTCTCGACTAAATCCCGATTCTTATTTACATCATGACTCTGAAACTGGTTATTCATTATATCCTTACTGTGAGTTTTGTCATTTAGCGATATTGACGGCAGTTTGGAATAGATTACGAACTACAAAACGGTCAAGCGATAATCCTGCTCCGACAGCGATTTGACCGAGACTTTATATAGCGAAAGCCCTCAATAGTAAATTATGAGTCAAGACTGGGGTCAAGTTGCACGAGATGCAGGTATCAAGATAGGAACTATGGTTCGTTCATATGACTTTGCATTTGACAATTCAAATTATGTTGAAGGTCGCGTAGTTGCTATTGCGCCGTGGGAAGGTTGTCATCCAGGTTGTGACACTGACCACGTCCATATTCAAGTCGTAAGACAATTCATGGGTTGTAACTCTTGTAATAATAAAGGTTGGAAAGGAGAAATTCCAAATATGAGTGTCTGCGAGAGTTGTGATGGTAAAGGAAAGCGGGAGATTCCTCCAATGAATAGCATGATTTATCCACACATTTCCCATTTAGAGTCTCGAGGATTGTACGATGCCCAAGGAGTAAAAGGCACTGAATTAGGTCCAGGAATTGTAAAATCTTATGCTGGCGTGGTGGGTAATACTGGAATTACTCTTACACTAAATTATCCTTGAAGAAGTGATTGTATGAAGTTTTTAAATTATCCGCGTCAAACTCCGCTTTCGCAACCTATACTCTCTCAACCTTGGCTTAATTTAGTTGTTGATGCTATTATGGGTGTTGTAAAATTCAGGACAAGGGAAGATGGAATCGTAGAATTAGATTTAGAACGTGGTGCAAGAAGAGGCCTTACAAATGTCGTAACCGAAAAAGTTGGCGAGAATTCAAAATATGGTATTGAGGTAACGATTCACTGGTGGGAGTGGGAGGACGAACCCAGTTGGTATTTAGAACCATTCGTTAGAACTAATATTGGTCGTGGAACTCGAGAACATCGAGTAGGTGATAGTGCCCTTCGAATTGGCAAAGGGCACGGTGAGGCAGATGGAGATAAACATTTTTTAGGTATACGTGGTTTTAATCAAGAAGTCTTTGAAAAACTGCAAACTCGTATCTCGCGATTAGAGGGAGTTGAATAAGTTATGGAAATCACAGATTTGATTGCACCTCTACTTATTCGTTTGGAGTTACAAGACAAACTTACTCCATTGAGAGAAATCGATTATCAAGACATACGGATAGGAGACATTTTAATAAACAGTCCTGATTACGCTGATGAATGGACGGCAGTTCAAATTACGGGTAAAATGAAGGATATGGAAGCGTTCGGAGAGGAATTATTAATATATGATATTTATCATATTATGGATGATGAAGTGGCACTCGAGATTACAGGTCATCGTTTTCCTTATTCAGGGCTAATCAAGGAAAGATGGAAGCGTTTAAAACCTGCTCCCTCAACCATAATTGCCTTGAATTACCCTAGGGAGATATTAAATAGTCGGACGGATGATTAATCGTTATGGGATTCATGCTCGGCGACCCGTTTAACTACAGTCCTGTTCGGAAAATGGCCGAGGCCATTACGTTTCGGTCGGCTGCGGATGGGGCGCCAACTTGTAATAATAATGCAGGTAATGCCGATGCTACAACTACACCTTACTCTTTAGAGATGTATTATTCAGAACCTTTCCGAACAGATGGTGATGACTATCATAATCGTCCTTTTAGTCGTTTTAATGCTCGTGGAGACGTAACTTGGACAGATGTGCCCTTAGCAGGCTATGGTGGTGAAACATTGAGATTAAACGATGTGTCGGGCTCTGATGGAGCGGCCAAACTTGTAATCAAATCTGGTTGGTTAGTTAGGTTAAATATTGGAGTCAAAGATGTAGATGTTGCTTATGGTGATTTTCCTAGTGACAGTCCATATCGACATTTGAAAGGAACTTGGGGTAATCCAATAACCATTGGAGAAGCCGCCCAATATAATGAAAACATTATTAGTGTTAACTCGACACCAGGTACAGAAACTTCGGGGGATTACTATTATGCCGAGGTAATTTTAGATGGTGATGAAGGAGACTACGTCTCGATTGATTTAGATTCAGAACACTCAGATATCGGACAATTTGTTATTAAAGTTGGCGGGGAGAAATTTGCACTTGATACAGACATTGGAAAATTAGACAATGACACAGGTTGGGACCAATCTGCTAGAATAGAACTCTTAGGCGTTAGTTACAAATCTTGTTTCATTGTTAATGGGTGTACAGACAATACGGCTTGTAATTACAATGATGCCGCTACAGATGATGATGGTTCATGTACATATGCAGACACTGGTTTAGACTGTGATGGTAATGAAGTGGTTGAAGGGTGCACAGACTCCACGGCTAATAATTTCGACTCATCTGCAACTGACGATGATGGGAGTTGCGAGTACGATGACGACTACTCTTGTGTCATAAATGAGTCTTGTGCCGAAGGAGAGATTTGCGAATCTGGCACTTGCGTCGAAAAAATAGAAGGTTGTACCGACCCGAGGTCGAATGAATACGACAGTGCGGCCAATGTAGATGATGGCACTTGCATTTCATGCCAGACAGGATATGATAAGGACTCAACAGGGCTGTGTTCTACGTGTTCGGAAGGATATTCAAAAGATGCTGCAGGAAAATGTTATGAAGATGATGACGAAGAAACTGAGTTCCCGTGGTTCGCCGTAGCAGGATTAGGTGTGGCACTCATCTTTGCGCTTTCATAGTAAACATTAAATACCAAAAGGAATCTATGGATAGTATGGTAACGCTATTAGAAAGCACTATTCCGATTGCTACTGCAACTGGTGCAGCCCCTGAGTTTTATTATTTGGCTAGTGCATATTCTGAAGACGTGCAAACGGCTCGTATAGAAGGCCCAGGAGTTATCAAAACTAAATATTTTAAAACTGCCTCAGGAAGTTCATTAGGAGGCAGTACTGTCTCACTAGACCCTGCCAAGGGAGATTATCTTCGATTCGGAGGCAGTTTAGTTAGTTTTGAAATGGTCGACCCGTATGGTGTTGATTTATTAGGTGCTACATATTCCCGATTATCTGATACAGAACTACTCGAAGATTGTGATGGTGGAAAAGATTGCAGCACTAAACGTTGGCGAGGAGGTACTAAACCCCATACGGTGACATTTACAGACACAGGTTGTGCAAGGGGAGATTTGATACAAGGTTCTATGTGTCAAGCAGTAGATATCATACCTTCATTAACTACTGTAAACATGCCGACCTTAGAGTTGCAAAGCGAGGGAGTTATATACACTTATGATTGGGAGTCGTGGGCTGCATTTACTGCATTAACTAGTGATGAAGTCTCCAAACTTAAACGATACACAGGATATGATTCCACCCTACTGGCCGAACCTCTCCCCATTTCCGATTTTTACACGGCTCAACATAAAATTACTACGGGAGCAGGTGGTTTAGGATATGGATATACCAATGAGGAACGACAAGCCACTAATGGAGCGGGGCTTTATGAAGATGCGGCTAAATTAAAGATTACCGTTACCGAAGGTGCGGACTTCAATTGGCTACTCATTGCAGCGGCTGCGGTCGCAGGCATTGCAGTATTAAATAGAAGCCTTTAAATAACTGAAAGCATAAGTTACAAGTATGACTTTCGGTGTCAACGCTTTAGATTGGACTAATATTGGTCGTAAACTACAGACTAGTATGGCTGAAAC
>Ga0098055_1000488_pt1 | contig 23661 bp, 35 predicted proteins | sample 17_taG_FD_75107 | JGI IMG/M metagenome (GOLD analysis project Ga0098055, IMG submission 75107) | Marine viral communities from the Subarctic Pacific Ocean - 17_ETSP_OMZ_AT15314 metaG | ecosystem: Environmental > Aquatic > Marine > Oceanic | place: Pacific Ocean | collected 2015-01-18 | reverse complement strand
AGATGTATTAGGTCAACAGCATCTTTATTATTTTCGTCAACGTATATAAATTCCATTACAAATCACCACAATTTGAATAAATCTCACATGACTCGCTATCAAACATTCTCAGTTGGTCGTTAACATCTAATGAGTCATCCCGTACAAATCCACCCCAATCTCTTGATTCTCGAATTATATCTTGAGTGCTTCTGTGATTTCTGAAGAATGTCCTATTTTTTGCTTTTGGGTCACGCTCAAATTCATAGCCTACTCTCCCATATTTTTCCTCCATTCTATCCATAAAGCCAAACTGAGTAACGTCTTCTTTTGCTAATTGGTACAGCTTAAAGTCTGACTTCTTCCAACACGTTTTACAGTTCCCTTGATAACCTTTTAATTCTAATCTAAACGGTTGTTTTGACCACCAGAAATTGACTTTTTGCTTGCTCATTGGAACGGATGTTATGAGTGGGTATATTATATTTCGGTCTTTTCTGCTTGATGAAATCCTATCAACCTCGTCTACTCGTATACCTATCGCAGTGGCAAACTTCTCTCCATTAAAAAGATCTTTCACATAAGACTCTATTGGGGCAAGTTTGGTGTCTCTAGTGCAAAAAGGATTGGGGTGGTTTGTTATGCCTAGCTTCTTAATCACATCTTCAAACGGCTCTCCGTTTCTTGATGCACTTTTAAAATTCACAACTCTATGTCTAACTCCCTTCCCTCTCTCTTGCGTAACTTTTGCCTCAACCCAAACGACCCCCAAGTTATATTCTTTGTCGCATTGCTCTGTAAATATTAGTGTCTGCTCGTTTTCCTGTCCAGTATTGGCAAATACAAAACAAATTTTTTCATAACCTAGATTTTTGTAGTGCCTCTTTAGCCATTGAGCCATGAACGCTGACGTTTCTCCACCCGAAAAAGATACTAGTAAATTTTTCATCTTAGCTCTGTTCTTATCTGTTCCTCTGCTCTCTTTTCTGCTTGTTCTCTTGTCATGGTTTTTCATTTAAGATTTCGTTCAACTTTTCGCATTATAACCCAATTCAATCTGAACCGCTTGTTGTTCCGTTGTCTTGCGTTGCTTGTACGTATCACCACGCAATTCAGGATGATCTTCTTGGATCTTTCTTCGCGCTCGCATGATGCTTTCAGGATGATGAATTTCCTTGTTCGTCAGCTTGTTCAGAAGTTGAAGTGCAGTCATCTGTTTGTCACAGTTGATCTGATGCCACCATACAACAGAAATCAGTTTTCTGTAATCGTCACGATAGACTGCTTTCCTGTGCAGCATTGCTTTCACTATTTCTTCGCAGTCAAGAATTTTCATGATTTCAAGTTAAAATGATTTGTATTTCACCTTTTTCGGCAATCATATACCCACCATCCAAATTAAATTCAAAGCCTTGTTCAGAATACTTATTGAGCCTTGCAGCACTATAATAACCTTGAAATTTTATCTGCCCGATGTACGTGGTTATCACATAGAAATCATCAGCATCAATGTCGCTGTTCAATAATTCTGTAAGTTGTTTAATTGTGTTTTTCATATCTCGTTGTTTGTTTGCATCAGCTAAAGTACAAAGAACATTGACACGTGCAAATGTTTTGTGCAATTATTTTCACTTTTCTTTGTTTTTGTGCTTGATGATCGCTTTTTGCAGCAGCTTCATTTCAAGATTTGTCAGACATATCACATCATCTGCATCACTTTTGCTTTGGCTGTTGATCAGTCTTTCTGTTGCTTCTGAAGCCTTTTCAGAAATCAGCTTCAGCGTAGGGTTCTCTACGTTGTATGGATTCATTGTCATAGTTTGAATTCTCAAATCGTGTACATTCTTTGTTGAAGAAAAGTTCAATGTCACCACAAGCACCGTTTCTGTTCTTTGAAATCAGAACGTATGCTTTGCCGCACAATGAAAGATCATCTTGATCATAGTATTCAGGTCTGAAGATGAATTCCACTATATCAGCATCTTGTTCAATTGCGCCACTGTCACGAAGGTCTGACAGCATTGGATGCTTGTCACCGCCACGACTTTCAACTGCTCTTGATAACTGACTAAGAACCACAACAGGCACATCCAATGACTTTGCCAACATCTTCAGTGATCGTGATATTTCACTGACTTCATTTTCTTTGCTTCGACCACGATCAACCTTGTGATTGATCAACTGCAAGTAATCGATGTACACAACATCAAGTGCACCTTTCATCTTCAGCTTTCTGCATCGTGTTTTGATAGCGTTCAATGAATAGACATCATCCACGATCATCAGATTGTCGTTGCTCAAATATTCCTCTTGGTCATAGTATGCGTTCCACTGTTCAGAAGTCAAGCTGCCATTCCTGATCTTGTTCAATTGAATTCCAGTGTGAACACTGACAAGACGCTGCATCAACTGTTCGCAACTCATTTCAAGACTGAAGAAGACCACCTTTCTGTTGTCTTCAAATGCCATGTGCTTTGCTTCGCACAATGCTTGTGATGTTTTGCCCATTGCAGGACGCGCTGCTTTGATGATCAGATCAGAATTCTGTCTGCCACCGTATATTCGGTCAAGATCTTCAAAGCCTGTCAGCAGACCTGTCATGCCACCGCTATTGCTTGCGTGCTTCATTTTACGCTTGACCTCTTGAATCAGATCAGCGTTGCTTTTCTTCTTTCCAAAGTCAACCATACTGACAACACGTTCAGCTTCTGACATGATGTGATCATTCGTTTCAAATGGATCTGCTTCAGGATCGTTTGATTTCAACAGAATTTCAGAACCAAGTTTCGACTGTTCTTTCCTGATTTCTTTTTCTTTCAGCACCCTGCAATGATCAATGAAAGCATGACCTGAATTCAGATCGTCAATGATTGAAAGAATGTCAAAAGTGTGTCCTGCTTTGTGAATCTGCTCTTGCAGCAGAATCAGCGTGATGTCAAGATCACTGTTGAACATCTTTTCAAATGCTTCAAATATTGCTTTTTCTTCGCGTCCAGTAAACGTGTTTGCTGACAGTATTTCATTCACGTTGAAATAATTATCAGGGTTCAAGATCAATGCACCGATCACTTGCCGTTCGATGTTCATATCAGATTTGGTTTCCATGTTCCTGCTGTTTCAGTTGTTTTGTTTGTTGGCAGATCTTCATCTTGCCATGTTCTGTCTTTCAAGTAGTTCAAAGGCTTCTTTCTGAATTTGATGTCAGGTGTTGCTGCAACATATTTCGGAACGTGCAAAAGTATTTTTTTATGTTCAGAAGAATCTATGTCAGACCATTCACGTTCACACTTGTGCAAGTCCATCTTCTTGTTGTAGATCTTGAAGAATGTCACAAAGTCTTCGCCTTGTTTTATTATATCATTATCACTTACAGTATCAGTAACACTTACAGCTTGATTTGCTTGCGTTTGCTTAACAAAAGAAGCATTTGCTTGATTTGCTTGCGTTTGCTTGCCGCCTTTGCGACCTGCTTCAATTCGCTTCGCTTTGATTTGCTCATATTTTTGCAAGTCAGCTTTCAATGATCGTTTGATTCCTTCAAATGCCAGTTCAGTGATGAAATCAGATTCAGGGTTTTCATCATTAACATACGCAAGAACGTGTTTGATCAGCTTGCCTGCTTGTTCATCGCTTAGTCGTTCCCATGTTCCGCGTTGATCACAATACAGAATGAATGATTTCTTGTCTTTTGCCATGATTTTTAAATATCACGAAAGGCTGCGCTGACAACGCAGAAGAACAGGTGTTCACTAACAAACAAGCGTCTGTTCCTACTTCCTTTCGTGAATTTGTATTGTGTTTCATGTTAGTGATTTCAAGCACGTTTGTCAGACGCACTGTGCAAATGTAGTTAAAAAAGTGAAATCTGATTTTGTGCAACGTCTTTCCAAACAGTTGATTTGAATTTGATGATGTCTGTGTCATCTGAAGATTTTGCTCCAATGTACTTGTAAGAATATCCTGCACGCTTCATCAACTTTCGACCTGATGTGTCATCTGGCGGAATTTTACCGTTTGATGATGTTGCTGACCAATTTTCATTCTTTTCCATGAATTTACCAAGTGCAGGTGACACAGTTCTGACATACATCACATGATCTTCAGCAGCGTATAACGAACATAGGTAGTTGAATGACTTTGTGCCAATGCCTAATCCTTGAAAGTCAGGCAGTATCACCATTCGTGATAGTCTTCTTGTTTTTGCATCACCAACGCCAGGAAATGGAAGAATACCAAAGAAGCCAATGTGCTGTCCGTTCATTGATAGCACAAATGTTTCTGCGCAAGGATTAAGATCTTCGGTCAGATAGTGATGTTGTTTGAATAGGGTCCAAGCTTCATATCGGCATCGAAAAATCTGAAGTTCAATTTTTGGTCTTGATTGCCGAAGACATGACGGTCTTTCGACACGCCCTTTCAGTGGTGAATATGTCCAATCAGGGTTCAACCATTCCATAATATCGAAATGACAAGAAGCAAGAATGATTTTCTTGTTTTCGCGTCTGATGTATTTCTGCAATGCGTTTGACATTGACTTTGCCACATCACGATCAACCACAGATGTGTATTCATCAATCAAAATGACATCATTTGAAGACGCTTTGCCTACTTTATACGCTAACGCTGCGCGATATTGTTCGCCATTGCTTAACGTGTGAAAGGGGCGCAGCCACGCAGGCACAGAACATAGTCCCATGGCTGTTAGCAGAAAGGTTGCCTGTTTTGGTTCAAGCCAATCAAAATTACTGATCAATGACTTGTCTTCTGAAAAGTTGTCTGAAGTCAGATCTCCAAATTCCTTCAAAAGCGTTGTCTTTCCTGTTCCTGAACCACCGTATATGACACCGATATTCCAATCAAAAGTTCTGACAGCGCCAAAATTCATTGGAATTTTCACACGTGTTTCTTCTGTGTTCTCAATGTCAAACTGTTCAAAAACATATTCAGTGAATTCATCATGCGTGATTTTGTTTGATCTTTCAATGTACTTCATACCGCTGCGCCTTCAATGTCAAGAAAAGAATTGATGCGATTGATGTCTTCATCATATTCGTGAAATTGCGCTTCTATTTCAAGAAAGCGTTCATACATTTCTGTCTTGTCGCGTCTTCTAACAATTTTCTTGATCGCTTCAAAATGTTGCTGAATGATTTGTTGTTCTGTTTTCATGTTTGTTGTTTTTGTTTGTGTCAATTCTTTTATATGATTGTGAAAGTTTCTTCATTTGATTTTTAGTTACAAACTGAACAGATATTCCTTTTTCTTTTAGTTCGTGGTAGTGCTTGTAATTTGTTGTCTTGATCATTTTATTTCGTTTGTTCACTGTAAAGGTACACATATCATTGACACGTGCAAATGTTTTGCAGCTTTATTCAATCAGATTCTTCAAATAGTCAATGATCTTTTGAATGATGGTTCTTCCATCTTGCTGTGCTTCATAGATTACAACAGCACCTTCAACACTCCACACCTTCTGTGCGAAGACATAGCATGACACATGACTGTCATCGAATGGTGTTCCATACGTGAAGCCATCTTTCACTGCTTTGATCAGATTGTCAAGATCAGGCTTCTGTTCGTGCAGTCTTCCATTCATGTATTCTTTTCGCTTCTTTGTCCATGACTTAGGCATTGGCATGTGAAACGTGAAACCCATTGCTGAAGGAAGCTTCTTCATGCCTTGTGAAAGTAGCTTGTACCTGATCGCATCACGATATGCGTGATACTTGACAACAACAGGACGCTTCTTCCAAATATCGCGCTGTGTCATACGTGGTGCAGGAATTGGATCAATGTCAATTCTGTATTCTTTCATGATGTAGCTGCTGTCAAGATTTCTTCTATCAATTGCAATGGAACAAGTGAACGTTCAAAGCTTCCTTTTCTTCCTTGTGTTCCTGTTCTTGCACCACGTCTTGCAGAAGCATGATGACAATGCTTGTCAATGATGTTGCCATCAGCATCATACTTGTAATTCTTGCACATTTCACGTGGCTTCCAATTTGTGCAGTTTGTCCAAATGTCAGTTGGTTTTGCGCGTTCATCACCGTATTGACAATACCAAACTGTGTGACGTGTGAAGCGTTTCATCCATTCCATGTGACGCAAGTTGCCACGTGGATTTTCTATCCAAAACACAAAGTCAGGATTTCTTTCAATCCAATGGTCAAGCATTGCAATGCAGTGCTGATTGACACGATCACACTTGAACGCATATTCAGATTTTGGTGACTTGTCCATGTGTCTGTGCGTACTACATGCAGCGATTGAATAAGACGTGCAATCGAATGACAACCACGCACCATCAACATCTTCAGGAAAGTCTGAAGGTCTAAGCCATTCAGCATCCATCTAAATGTCAATGTTTTCATAAGCTGTCCAATCTGTTGAAATGACTTCATGACCTGCTGCTTCAGCTACACGCCCAAAGCACCGACCACCTGCAAAGAATTCAACGAACTTCATCTTGCTTTTTCTCAATTCTTTCAAGTTCTTTGAAAACACTTTTTGTTCTTCAAAAATATTCATGATGAATGATTTCTTTCTGATTTCAAATAGCTGATGTTGGTTCTGATAGCATCGACAATCTTGTAGCCGCCATCCATGATTCTTCGCAGTTGATACATTTCAGGGTGCGCCACGTGCGCTTCATTGGTTGCCCTTGACACGCTTGAACCCTCTTTCACAAGGTTGAAGATCTTCTGTTCAAACATATCATGTGATGTGCTTCTGATTGATTCAAGAAAGAACAGCAGACCAGTGATCTTCTGAAGTAGCATTGACAACTCATTTCCATCTTGAAGATCTGATTTGTAGTACAGATTGACATACGTGTTCAAGTCTGTGATTTGCTTTTCAAACTTCATTTGATCTGCAAGTTGAATCGTTCTTCAATCTCATAACCTTCAACCATCTGATCAGCTTTCAATGCTGCTTTGATCTTGGTCAGATTCGGCTTCTTTGTTTCAGGAACAACGGTGCAAAGTTCTTCAGGAATCACAGCATCTGTGTCGGTACAAATGACACCTTCTGATCGTCTGAAGTTGATGGTCATGATTGCAATTTTTACTTCATTTATTTGGAACAAGTCCATTGCTCTGTGAATAGTGTCTTTCAGTCTTTTGATCTTGTTGTTCTTTGCTTTTTTTATCGCTTGCAGACGCTTGATTTCGTCATCAATAGCAGACACATCAGCATCTTCATCTTTGATCACGTAAGCGTAGGCAATCGCCTTTGACTGAAGTTCTTGTTCGTTGATCATCAGTGCTGTTTCCAATTCTTCTGTCAGTTCGCCATCTGATAACTGATTCGCGATTTTCAGATATTCTTCTTCGATGTTGTAAAGTGATTTCTTCATGATATTCTGTTTCTCTTATTTGTTCAAATAGTTGTTTGCTCATTATCCTAAAACTTCATCCATCAAAGTTTCTTCATTATTTCTGCTGATGGCATATTTCTTCTTGATGTCAGCCATCGCACCACCATCTGCAAGGAATTTGACTGCTGCTGTCCATTCTTGCGTGTTCGGGTTCAACCACTTTGTGTCAGACTTTGATTTTGGCTTTGCAGCTTTCGTCTGTTCACCACTTGCGTCAATGTCCTTGTCAGTGATCAATCCAAGCAGTGCAGAAATTTGATACCGTTTGAAGTAAGTGATCGCAGAACCAAGAACTTGAAAGTCATTCATTCCTTTCAACTGCACACCTTGTGGAATTTCGCTTTCTGAATGAATTGTTTGTTCGGTTGCGATATGGAAAACAGTGGTGCTGACCTGCTGACTTTGAACTGATTGATAATATCCAAGACCATGCTTTGCAAGTATTGGATTGATTGTGCTGAAGATCTTCTTCAAGTTGGCATAAGTGTAGCCGTAGCCTTCCGTGTCTTGATGTATCACAGGACATTCTTGCTGAAATGCTGATAATGCTTTGTATAGATCTTTCATGCTTTCTTATTTTGAAGGATTGAACGCGTCTGATAGTGTGTCAAATAATGAAGCAGCTTCAAGCCACACAGCACCGTTGTCATTGTTTGATATGAACAACTGCCATTGACTGTTGGTGATTTCTTTTGACTGCACCTGAAGCACTCTACACAGTTCGCCAAGCGTTTGTTTGTCTGTATGCACTGTTTTGTATTCTTCACCAATAGTGTTCAGCGTACTGATCACCTTCTGTGCAGTTAGCCGCGCATTGACAGACATTCGCTGCTTGCTTTCGGCTGTTCGTTGTGTAAAAGTATTGACGTTCATTGCTTTTGTTTTGTTTTGTTGTTAGTTTTGAAGTTCTGAATAGTTTGGCGTTGTTCTTGACGCCCTTTCTGTTTTGTTTGTTGTGCAAGCGTGACTTAGGTTGCGCTTGCTTTTTTTATGCTTCGATCAACTGAACACCTGCATCTTTGAGCAAAGCACGTGAAGCTTTCAGAATTTTATCATGACGTTTATCCCAATGCTTAGTTGTTCCTTGCAGTGTTCTGTACACGACATAGTAATTCAAATTTGTTGATGCAGCAAGCGCACGCACACCACCACTTGGAAGTGCTTTGTTTATTCTTCGCAGTTCAATGTTGCTTTCTTCTATGCTTTCTTTGTTTCGCATTTCTGTTGTTTTTAGTTCACTGTAAAAGTACAAATTATTTTGCAAAGATATTCTTTTTCTGTGTTTAATCGTCAAGATGATTTGCTTCATAATTGTCATCGTCACCGATTGACTGAACGCTTTCTTGATGCGCTTCTGCTGCAAGTCTTGCAATCTCTGACATTGGATTTTCAGTGATGTCTGCAAGCAGATCATGAAGCTGTGTGTCATCGTCAAGACTGATCACGTCAACTTCAAATTCGCTTTCTTCTGCATAACCTGTGACAGTCATTCTAACACCTTTGAATGTGATCGTTTCTGTTGAATAGTTGTGTGGTCTTCTCATGTTTGTTTCGTTCAATACGTTTCTAACGCCTTTCAGATCTAAGTTGTCAATCAGGTAGTCTGACATCATTGCTGCTTTAAATATCGTTTGACAGCGTTCCAAAACTTCACTTCATCTTGGTAGTATTTTGTGCGCTGTGGTGTGTAGCTAAGATCACCAACGAAATCAAGATAACCATCTGTTGTGTAACGTTCAATAGTCAAAGTGCTTTTACTGATGATAACCTTTGATCTGTTCATCACTATTTGCTGAAGTGACTTTGTGCTTTCTTGTATTTCTTTTAGAGTTGTCATGCTTTCTGTTTGTTTGTTAGGTCAAATGTATATCATAGAAAGTTACTATGCAAGCTTTTTGTGAATTAATTTGCGTTATAAGCACAAATTTACGTGTTACACGTATTAACTTATAAGTTAAATGATTGAATTTTGACTGCTATCTGACACTGAAACCTGTTCCAATACCAACAGCAACACCACCGACAAAAGCACCTGAACCGATCAGCAGCTTTTCAGCATTGTTCTTGAACCATTCTCTGATGGCTTTATTCTTTCGCTGACGCAGTTCTTTTTTGGTCAGTTCGTGTTGTTCATCTTTGACTTCAATGATGCTGTCAGTGGCTTCAATGATCTTGTCTTTTGCATCAACCTTCTTTTGAAGTTCAGCGTTCTTTCCTTTCAGGTCTATGATCTGACCTTTGTGAATTTCATTCTGCATGTCAAGTTCTACTGTCAGCAGTGCTTGTTGTTCTGTGATGCAGTAACGTGTCTGTTCTTCATACCAAATGACAAGAACATCATCTTGTGAAAACGCGTTGAAGTGCGTCAACAATAGCAAGACTATCACCTGAAAGCAATTGAACTTCATCATGTGTGTTGTTTAGTTGTTCATCTTTTACACCAAGTGCAATGTCAAAGCTATCAATTCGCAAGTCAATCAGCTTCAGACTGTCCTGATAACTTGCAATGATGCCATTGAAATGATCTTCTTGCTTTTGCAGTTCTTCTGTTTTGGCGCGTTTTAACGCTTTCAATTCTTTTTTCTGTGCAAGACCATCAGACAACAAAGAAAGTGCAGCAGATGCGAAAAGAAGTGCTATGACAGCAATTATGATCACCATCCACCACTTCTGTATGAATTCAATGACTTTCAATATGACCAAATCGAAGGTCTTGGTTGAAGATCATTGTCTTCAATCGTGTCAAGATGTATGAAACGACCTGAACCTTTTTGCTTGAAGCCAATACCTGTGAACCCTAATTCAACAGCCAACTTCAAAAGCTGATATGCTTCTTTTCTGCTGATGGAAATGTCACACGCTTTTCCTGTTGGATGCGCACCGTTCTTTCTTGACTTCTTTGCTTCAATAGGGTGCGTGAAATCACGAAAGCCTGAAGTGATCTTCATAGGCTTACCATACGCTGTGCGCAGTGATTGCAGCTTTGACATGAACGAATGCTGCATTTCATTCTTTCCTGAATGCTTGCAGTCAAATTCAGACTTTGTAAAATTCGCGTACAGATCAAAATTAGCTTTCATCTTCTGAAGTTTTGTTGTATGTATAAGCATTAGCAGCACCGAAAAGACCGATCAATGAAACCATTCCTGCAATGTATTCTGTTGTTGTCATGCGTGGATACATTTGCACATACGACATGTCAAAACAGATGTCTTTATAGTCAAGCACCATCAGAACAGTTATTTGAATGAACTGTATCAAGTACACAACTGTCAAGACGATCATCACCAACAGCGTTGCGTTGCTTTTTCTTCCACCTTTTCGCAGTTCACTTATCATTCTTCAAAGCTTCAAATCTGTCATCAATATACTGAATTGCTTGATTGTGCTTCTTATCAATGCGCTCGTTTGTGTAGTTCAATTTATCCTTCTGATGTTCAATGTCAAGAACGATCTTCGTGACTGCAAACGTTGCTGACACTGCAAAGAAAACAACTGCAATGATCTGACCTGTGTTCAGACTTTTTTGCTTCAGTATGTCTGTGTCAGGCATTTATCAGAGTTTGAACTTCATCCACGTAAGCAACGCAGCGATGGCAGATTGAACACCCACAAAAATTCCCACTGCTTTTTCTTTGTGCTTCTTGTCGCGTCTAATATAAGCTGAATTATCTTTAACATCATGGATTAAACCACGTTGCTTCAATTCTGCATTTCCGATTAGTGCCGTTTTCACTTCTTTGAAATCGGTCTTTAATACTGCCATGTCTTGCTTTAGCTGTTCCATTTCTTCTTCGCTCATGATGACACCGTTCCAATGGTTATGTTTCTGAATTTAAACTTCGTATTTCTTCAAATCTTCCAAAACCCACGCTTCAACATCTTTGTCAGTCCATTCATCTGTATTTGGAAAGCCATCAAGCTGTACGCCATACAACTTCGTGCTTTCAGTTTCAAGCGTTATTGTTACAGAACCAACATCACAACCGATTGTGTACTTCGGTGAATAGTTTGAAATGGTTGGATCTTTTATTTCAACGTTGAATTGTTCAAATTTATAAGTTGGCATGATTAAAGTTCTGAAGTGTTAAAAGTTCGCGCTATCAAGTATTCAGTGTTAATTGTTTTCGTTCTGTTAAAAATAGGGGTTGAACCACCACCTGCCACACCTTCCCACGCTTGCGCTGTGTTGGATGGGTAAGTAGTTGACGAATTTAATAGCCCGAATGTTATGTTGAATGGTGAATAGTTTAATCTTGATGTGGAAGATAAGTCCAAAATCTGGGCGTATTGTCTAATATTTGGCAGATACCAGCCACTTGTAAAACTACCCACGCTGAACGAAGTGCAATTAGTGATGGCAGTAGCCCACGGAGTTGCAGATTGCTTGACAACATACCATCCTGTAACGTTGTTTGTTGTTTGGTCGTAAGTACTCCAATCTATGGCTATGTTATTAGCATAGACTTGTGTACCTAGTTCATCAGTAAACCTATTGGTATTTCCAAAGTAGTTGTTTTCGTTTAAAGTTGTAAAATCAACTTCCCTACCTTCTTGCAGATCACCATCATCACCAGTTGCATAGCTTACGGTCTGACCTGTTTTAAGTTGTGCCGCTGTACTTCCACACGCTGATGCAGGAACATCCCAAACCGATCCATCCCACGAACCAACAGGCGCACCGCCTTGCTGAACATCAATATCAACTGAACCTTCAGCCACAACATCACCTGTTGCACCTAAACTATCACCGTTTATTGTTACCGTTGCATCCGAAACAACAGAAGGATTTGCAGCCGTTCCAACGTCTGAAGCTGCTGAATTATGTATCTGCTGATTGTGCGTTCCTTCTGCAACTGTTGGTTCAGATATGTCAACACCATTGACTTCATTTGAACTGTCACCGATCACTGAAGGATTTGCAGCAGTACCAACATCAGTACCTGCTGTGTCGTGAATTGATTGGTCGTATGTTCCACCACTTGCAACTGTTCCAACATCAGCACCGTTCACTTGAACTGTTGCATCAGCACACGCACACAGCGCATCAATCAAGCACTGTTCTTGTTCAGATGTAAGTCTATCACGAACAGCAGCTTTGCAGAAGTCAAACGTCTTCAAGATGTCCTGTTCTATTTCATCACATTCAGTTAATAGACAATCTTTGTCTGCAACAAGATCAACGTCAATGTCAATTGATCCAAAAACAACTTCATACTTTGGTTCAAAAGTTCCTGTGTTCGCTGTTTCTTCATTCCACACTTCTTGCGCGTTTCCGTTCGCTGTTGGTGCGCTGACAGTTACCTTATTCACTTGAAGCTGTGTCTTCAGATCACCATCATCAAAATTGAACTGCTTGACAATCGTTTCACGAATTCTGTCAAATGAATACGCATCATCCTGTGTCAGCTTGCTTCTGTTCACACTGAACACCAAGCGCAAAGGAATTTTCACATCAACTTTCTTTGATGCCTTGTATTGATTTTCAACAGGTTCTGTTTGAATTTCATCACGCAGCCGCCAATAAGAAACACCGTTGAATGCGTCAAAGTCTATTGACTGCCATTCACCATTGCTGATGTATTCTTTCGGACTGATGCGCGTGTCATCTTCTTTGTCACTTTCTGCTTTCAATTCACACAAGCAGCGCGTCATGTCAAAATAATTCAGAAGACTAAGCTTCAAATTCAAATATGTGATTATTGCTTTAAGCATTTCTTGAAATTACTTCTTTTGGAACAACAGCTTCAGACACTGCAAGCAGTGCGTGTTGGCAGTTATAACCGCCACGTGTTATAAAAATAGTTTTTTCGTTCGTGCCTGCCATCATGCCTGCCCATCCTTTGTTGGTCTTGCACTTTCCAAGCTTTTCTTTTCGACCCCACGCTTCAACTTCTTTTCTGTGAAAATATTTGCCGTTTCTTTCACGACAAAAGCAGCGTGTAGTTTCTATCAGACCACCTGTGAAAAGATAATAGTCAAGACCTAACTGATCAGCAACAGCGTTTGACACTGAAGCATCTGACAGCGCAAACGTGTCTGACACGATCTGTCTTGTTGATCTAAGCAAACGACCATCTGTGTCATTGCTTCCAAGAACAAGCGTTCTGAATGTGTTGATCAGATCTTTACGTGTTGCACCTGATGTGACACTGTTTGCAAGTTCTTGACGCATAGGATTTGTCAGAAGATCATCAGTGCTGTTCAATAGACTTTCAACAGCAGCAACTTTTCGTTCATTCAAAATGTCATCTGCTATTGCAGGAACTTTGAAATCTTCAACTACTTCACCAAAGTACTTGTAATTGATGTCAGCCTGTGTGTCAAATTCTTTCAGCAATCCTGACACTGCATCTTCAAATTCATCATCTGTCAGAACATCTTTGATGCTGTCAACAACACCTTCAATCTTTGTCAGATTTGTTTTGTTTGTCACAAGACTTCCACCACTGAATTCAAGTTCATTCAGAAGTCCAATGATGTCATTGAACTTCGATTGTTGAATTCTGATCATGTCAGCAGCAAACGCATCAGGAATGCTTTCAAGCCTGTTTGTTTTCTGTTCAATCAGTTTCCGTATAGTGTCGCTGAATAATGCCATCAGTTACCATTGACAAGACGTTCTGCTGTTTTTCTTGCACGCTTTTCAATGACATCTTCAGGTGCTTTTTGCTTTGCTTTTGTCACAAGCTTTTCAACCTGTTTGTCAATATCCAATGACAAGAAATCTTCTTCTTCAAATATCAATTCATTGATCAATGTGAATGCGCTGTCATGCAACACGATTTCCCACGCTTCAACAATGTTCTGTGCTTTACGCTGAACAATTTCTTCTGATGTCAGTGTCAGCAATCTGTCTGATGTTGTTATCAGTTCAGACACACGTGCAGTGTCACGTTCTGCGAAGAAACGTGTTCTGATGTACTGATGTATTAATGTATTGACTATGTGTGTTGGCGCATTCGCTTCACGTGCTGTTCTGATGTCTTCAAGAACGTCTGCTTCTGTTCTGAAGTCAAACGTTTTTGGATAGGTCAGTTTTGCTGTTTCAATGTTCTTTCCATAACGCACATCACCGATCACATCAAGCAAGAACTGAAACACATCAAATGTCTGATCACTGTCAGGCTGCACAAATGCGAACATTGCCTTCATGTCAATGATCTTTCCAAGTGCAGTTTCATTTTCATTGCCTTTCACCTTGCTGTCAGAAGTATGAATGTGCAGCATTTCACGTGCCTGTGCTATCAGTGAAGCTGCTTTCTGATCTGTGAAGTCAAGTGTGTCTGTTTCAGGTGAAACAAATCCAACAGGTGTTGGAAAAGATGTGTCACCTTCATCTTGTCCTTCTTTTGGCTTCAGCAAGTACGTTGACATCACTGATGTTCTGACTTTCATTCCTGAACCTTTACAAGAAGGACACAACTTCATTTCACCGTCTTTCGTTGCAATGCGTCCATTGTGACAAGTTGAATTGTCTGCATCTGTGAAGTCACAGTTGTCACCGATCTGCCATCTGAAAGGAAAGCACACATTCGCGATTGCTGCGTTCAGATAGTTTGAATAAAGCAACGACCAATCCAATGGATCAACGCTGAAATAAAAGCGTGAAGTGTAATAGATTTCATCTGACTTCAGGATCTTTGGAACACCTTTCATCTTCTGACATGGAAAGTATTTCAGATCGTGTGCAAATATGATGTTCAAATTGAACGTGTTGTCAATGAAGTTGCCTGTCTGTTCGATCTTCCAAATGTTTGTGTCATCATAGAAATAGAACACACGACCGATCTTCATCGGTTGGTTGTAATACTGAACAACTGAACGTTCAGTGCTTTCAAACATTGCATGTTCATTCCATGTCCATTCAACGACCTGTGCAGATGAATAGAATTTTGGTTGTGGTTCTAATCTTTCACGATCATCAACCACTTCTTCACCATCATCTTTCACAACAGTTTTCGGTTGCTTCAGATCAAATGTCATGACACCATTCGCATCATTTGCGCGAAGTGTTGGAACAAGGTCTTTCACATATCGTTCAACAGATTTGAAAACATCGATCTGTGTTGTGATGTAGTGTTTATAGTCTTGTTCTTCAGCAGATGTGTCACTGAATTCAATTGACCAATTGTGATCATTCAAGCCACGTGAAGTCACAGATAGATAGTCCATGAAAACAGGGTGCGTGGTGTTCTTGTAATTGTTTTCTATGTATTCACTTTCTTCTGCATTCTGATTTGGCGCACGATGCTTGAAAAGTTCAGCAGGATACTTGTCAACTTCAGAATGATTTGCAATTCTGTTGACCTGTTTCACAGCAGCTTGATACCCTTCATAATAATCAGGAACACCCTTCCATTCAGGTTGTTTTGTCTTCTGATTTATGATGTACAGATCTTTAGACTTTGCAAGTACATCTGCAAGAATAAGTTCTATTTCATTTTGATCTTTCATGCTGCCTTTGCTACAATATAGAATTCTTCAAGATAGCTTCTGCGTCCTTTCTTTCCACCACAACAGGCTTTGATCTTTGTATGTACAACTTTCATGCGTTCAACAGTTTATTCATTTCAAATTGAAAGGTGCGATTGAATTTGGTTCGTTCACCATTTGTGAAGCCGAAAACATCACCATATTTCTTTTCAATTCCTTCAAGCTTGTTCAGATTGTCAATGCGTTCAACATACAACAATGGATTGACTTTGACAGGCATTGAACCTTTTGGCGCACTGTTGCTGCTTTTGCTGATGTTCACATTTGCAAATTCACTTTGCAGATTGTTCGTCATGCGAAGATTCACGCGTGATGCGTTGAAGCCTTGCTGCTGTTTCAATGCTTTGTAATTCTTGTAGTATGAAGTCTTATGTGCTTTGCCTGACTGAAACTTGGTCTTACCTGACTTGCCTTTGTGCGTTCCTTTTCTTCGCAGTTGATCATCAGAAGCATATATTTCACGCTTGGTGTCATAGCTTCCAATTCTACCTGCTGAAGCATTCAGACCAACATGAAAGATGCGATTGATGCGCAGCGCATGAACGGTCTGCACAGCGATCTTATATGGAAGATTGTCTGTCTTCATTTTGCGCGTGATGCCTTTCAGCTTCGCTGCAAATTGTTTTGTTGTCAGTTCAGCCATACAACAGTGAATTTCAGAACATCACCAACCATCGAAGTCAGAACTTCGCGTGTCTTGGTTTTGATATGTTTCTTCTTCGTTTTCATGGAAGACTTGTCACAGACTTTCGTGTCTTTCTGCACGTAAAGCAAACACCATCTGAAGGTGCTGAAATGTTCTTCAATGTCATTGACATTTGCTTTTCATAGTCTTCATGATATTTCATCATGCGTTCTTCGTTCTCTTTCTTATTGATCGCTGTCTTACTGTTGAAACGATCAGTGTTGAAGATTGAAAATTCCATGATCAATTCAGCCGTTCTGTATAGAATAGGCATCCCAAGCAGATTTCTTTGACTGCACAACCAATTCTGATTGTCACAGCTTAGACTGAAATTGATTGACAGACCTGCTGTGTCATTCGCGCTGTCAATGTTTGCAAGGATTGGATCAGATGCTGTTGGCACTGAAATAGAACGTCCTGTGATGAAGCCTGAAAGATTGTATAGACCTTTGCTGCATGTCGTGCAACCTTCACCAATTAACGTTGTGGCATAGTTTGGAATACCTGTTGCATCATACACAAAAGCAATTCTGCGCTTGCGTTTTTCTGCTGTGTAAGTCTTGTCAACATAGGTCTGAACAATTTCACCTGCAACTGATGTCACTGTGATAGTATCAAGCGTTTCACCTGTCATTGTATCTATGACAAGAACTGACACGCTTCCTGTGTAATTCAGATATGTTTCAATGAAACTGACATACAACTGATAAAAGCTTTCACGATTACAGATTTCAAGTTCTATGCCTTTTCGCGTGTTTGCAGCAGCAGCATTTTCTGTCTGTGTTTCATCAAAGAAACCTGCACGCTTGTTTTCAAGTAGTGTTTTTGGAATGTACTGTGAAGCAAAATGTCCTGACATTTCTTCAACAACATTCTTCACCGCAAACTGTATCTTTTCATCAATCAGTTCAGAAGCATCTTCATAGTCTTCTGTGACGTATTTTGACACTTCACCATACTGAACCAAATTATCAAGAAGCAACCCTGAAGAAGCTTCACATCCGTTCTTGTAACTGATCACATTATCAAAGCAAGCCATCTGCGTTGTAAAGTTTTAAGAAAAGGACGATGCACAATGCACCGCCCTTTTTGATTTCTGACTTTCGTCTTTTACGAATTGTCAACTTCGATTGCAGCAAACCCTTTCACACCATCAAGGTGATCACCTGTTTGATACATATCGTCAGGAAGCGCAACAAGCTTAGTTGTCGCAACAACTGACACCTGAATTGTTCCACAGTCATGCTTGATGCTGATGTCGTAAGGAATACCTAAACGACCATACACAACACCATAACTGTTATTTGCATCTTGCTTTCCGAAAAGACCTGTCCAACGGTTGTAGTGAAGCACCTGAAGTGATCCGTTTGCAACCATCCAACTGAATTCATCACCGCCTGCTGCATCTGCGACATATCGGTCATAAACTGAAGCCAATCCAAAACGCTTCTGCAAATCGCCCAAGTCAAGACCATAATCAGCACAGCAACCTGACTGAATTTGTTCTAAATAGTGATTTAACTGCATCCCACCAACGATTGTTGATGCACCGAAATTTGAAATTCTTCCTGCTGCCTTGATAGACTGCATTGAAGAAGGAAATGGTGCAAATGTGCTTGATGGCTGCAATGTGCGAACTTGCGCAACATCAGAAGACATTGTGATGTGTGGCACACCTGAAATATCAGAAGACCATCCACCAAGAAGTGCAGCCGCTTGTGTTGCATTCTTGTTGTTCACAGCAGTATCAAGTGCTGCAATCATCTTTGCAATTTGATCAGCAAACCAATTTTCGTTGTCTTCACAACTTGACTTCAAATCTTCAACATCAAACTTTTGGTCAAATGCTAAATTCTTGGTTGTGTCAATTGTGTATTCTTCAGAAGTGTTTCCACGTTCTGTTGTTGCAGCGCAGTAATCTGAAACGTTTGTGCTGACTTCGCTTTGAAGAATTCTAGGCTGATAAGTCAGTTCAACATTTCGCACTTTTCCTTTTCCATTTGACACTTGAAATGCCAAACCATTTTTATTCAATGGTGACATCAAGAATTCTGAAAACGGAATTGGATCAATGTAGAAACGCGCAGCATCATTTGCAAAAACATTATCCAATCTATCTTGAAGATTTGGACATGCTACTAATGTACTAGGAGTATAGGACATGATTAATTTTTTTATCTACTCATGCACAGCATATTCTTTTGGCTGCTGTAACGTAAGCCACGAAAAACCATTATCATGTCAGGTATGGTTCGACCTGCGTATTTGATCGCTATTGACAAATGTAGTGAAAAATAACGCACAAAAAAAGACTGTGCAAATTGCTTCACACAGTCCTTTTGTATCATGAAGGTCATGAAAACCCTTCAAGATACCTGTCAACCAATGTCAGGAAGTTTTCAAACGTGGCTTCATTGATGGTGCAGATCGTGGATTAAGTGCCACACCTTCAGAAGATTTTTGCTGATTGAACTGCTGTGAATTGTCTTCAGATGATTTTGGATTTGGAACTTTGTTTGGATCGACCTTCTGTGTCAGATTGAATTCTTCTGCTTTCATATCATAGACAGCTTTCGGTTCAAGATATGCACCATGCTTTGAAGGATCTGCAATCCTGTGTCCTTCTGTGTCATATATCTGAAGCGTCTTCTTGTCATCGAATTCAAGCTTGTAGTTCTTATTCATGTGTGCGTGATAGCCTTCAATTTCAAGTGGCTTTGCAACTTCAGAGAACTTCAATGACTTATGCAATGCACCAACTGCTGTTGACTTTTCAAGACTGACTTTGTATTCGTCAAATTCTTTTTCTTTGCCTGTCAGCTTTGCGGCAAGATCATCCTTCATCTTGCGTTCATCTTCAAGTGAAAGGTTCAGCTTGTCAAATCTTGACTGAAGTTCTGTCATTGCTTCATTTGGCTTCTTCTGCTGCGCTGTCAGTTCATCATACTTTGAAGACCATTGTTCATTCAGCTTTGCTGTGACAAGTCTTGACAGTTCAGCAACATCTTTCTTTGTGTCATCTTCAGACAGATCAATGTTGTTTTCTTTTGCAGTGCGCTTCAGTTCTGTTGCAAATTTGCGTGTGAATTCACCTGCATTTGCTTTCTTCACATCAGGATGATCAGCAGCCTGATCTATCTTCACAAAGTCATTGTCAAAGATCTTCTTGTAATCTTCAATCGTTGCCTTTTCACCAAGTGTTATTCCTTGATATTTCAGAACGTCTGCTAGTTCAATTTTGTTTTCTTCAGCCATTTTATTTGTTGTTTTCGTTTAAGTATTTCAAAAGTGTGCTTCTGTTTCTGTCTTCTGTTTCAAGATCAATCAGTGTCTGAATGTCAATGCTTTCATTTTCTTCAACAGCTTGCTTGATAGACTTGATTGAACCTTCAAGAAGTGCTTCATAGTTCAGCGCATCTTGATTGACTGTTTTGGTCTGCGTGGCTTCGGTTGATCCGTTGTGTGCGTCCTGATCGGTCTGATCTTCTGTGTCATCTTCAGTCTGTATTGGTTCATCAATTTCTTCAGCTTCTTCTTCAAGCACTGTCTTCAAATATGGATACTTGCTGACAAGCAACTGTTCAACAGGTCTGTCAGTGAATGTCTGACCTTCTATCTTCTTCTTCAGATCGATGTCAACAATCATGAAAGGGTTGCTTTCCATCTGCCAATCTGCACGATGTGAAAGAAGAAATGAAATCTGTCTTTTTGCTGTTTTTCCGTTGTTCTTGAAAACGATGTTGATCTTTTCAGTCATGTTTTGATTGTTGTTTAATTGATGTATTTGTCACGCATTATGAATGCAGCTTTGTAGTGAAAATTCATGTTGTGCTGTCTGAAGATAGACAGAAGATGCTTGTTGTAAAATTCTATGAAATCACGTTTGGTCAGCGTCTTTCCTTTGCCATTGCCAAACATAGACATGATGTAATGTTCTTTCACTTCGCGCAGTGGTGCGTGTCTATCACCAAAGAAGATCGGTCTGAATGGAACAGCAGGATCAATTCCTGCACGTACTATTGCACCACCAAGAATTAATTCATCAGGTAGATTTGCACCCCACCTGATTTTCAACATTTCTTTTCTGTCTGCAAAAGTGTTCTTGTTCAATCGCAAAGCATCACGAAACATTGCACCGTTTTCTTTGGTCTTCTTCGCATAATGCCATGAAGACTGCACAGCAAGATATTCATCTGACTTCTTCAGCTTGAATTCTTTCCAAATGTTTTCATTCGTTGCCCAAACTGAATAGTTGATGTCATCGTCAATTTTACCACGACCACGCACATCTGTTGCAAAGTCTTGATCAATTGCATAATACCATTCTTTTAAAGACTTCAGCGCAACCGCATCAACGTCTAAGAACATGTATTTGCTGAAGTACTTGGTTGCTATCTTGTAAACGTTCAGCTTGACGTTGCCTGCATCAAGCGTGCCTTTTGGATGCGTTGTGGCTTCGTCTATTGCATGAAATTTGTCAAAGCATCGTTGATCAGGTAACTGTGACAAACCTGCGTCATGTATCAGCAGAATGTTTGCTGTTGGATCATAGTGTTTGATGCTGAATGCTAAATTATAAGCTGCGTAAAAATATCCGCGCTTTCCGAATGCTGCAAGAACAATGTTCATTTTGTAAAAGTACAACTTTATAACATACAAAAACAAATGCAAACATTTAGTGACTGCACACACCTACTCTATTCAAACATATCAGAATGACATGAATGTTTAGCAAGTATATTCTCTGAATGCCATATCTGAAAGCCGCCTCAATCCATTGTATCTGCTTTCTATGATAGAACTATGTCTATCTACATTCAACACCCTTACTCATTCGTTTGATACAACGTATGTTTTTAAGACCATGTTGACAGCAGGACGTCATTGCATGGATTAGGTGCTTCAATACTTCAAACTGTGACTTGATTTGTTCGCCCTTTAGCAAGTTGCAATCGGTCAGTCAGTACAAACACCGATTTTTTATGAATAGGGTAAAGGTAATAAAAAAAGCACCCCGAAGGATGCTAATTTAAGTACTTGCTAAAGGACTACCCGAAAAAGGTACAACAAATTTACAATTAATATTCAATCAATCACCACCCTGACACAGTTGAATGATCTTCTGTTGTCACTTTACACGTGAAATTTTGCTGTTCCCAATAGTTCAGAAGTGTTTGTGCGTGCCAATTTGACACTTCATCTTCACACTGAACCACCAAGCGTTCATCTTTGCAACATTCAATGCAAGTAACATCTTCGCGGCATCCGTACATTCCAAGAAGTAATATGATCAGAAGTCTTTTCATTGTGTCTGTTTTATCGTTGCCAACCAATAGCATCATCAATCTTTCTGTGTTGATGTCCTATGGTGCTGAACTTTCCTATGTGCTGCATCAATGATGGATTGTGAAGGTACTGATGCAAACCCATCTGATGAACTGCTTCAGGTATTGCATGATCAATCTGCTGATTTGCTTCATAGTTCTTCAAGTGCTGTTGAATGAACGGATGCTTCAGGATCTTGATTGCTGTCTTGCGCTTGAACAGATAACCACCACCCCACGAAGAAGCCCATCCACCGTTGATCTGATGCCACCCTTTTCGATGCGTGAACCCGAAACGCTTTGCAACACCGCGTGGTGTAAAACATGCCAAATAGCCTGTGTATGGATCTCTTTTGAATTGTTGATGTGCTATGCTTAACCAATCTTTAAAGTACAGCATATCGTCTGAAAAGCAGCCTATGACATCAGCATCAGTCTTGCAAAGGTCTTCAAGTGTTCTGTAATAGTGTTTGAAGCAACCTGCATGATCACCAAGATACTTGACATCGAAATCAGTTCTGTGTGTGAATTCATGACCATCAGGATACACAGTCACATTCTTGAAGTCAATGCTGTGCTGTGTCTGTTGGAATGTTTCAACCTTGCGTGGATACCATCTGATGCCGATGTGCGTTTTCATGTTCCAAATTTAGCAAACAAAAAAAGCGATCCGAAGACCGCTTTTCTTTTCTGTATTACTGTGAAATCCTAAGTGAAAACACCTGTTGGTTCAGCAACCACACGTGGATTAAGTTTGTTTTTCCACGAACCTGTGTACACATAACGCATTGCATCAGCATCTGAACCTGTCAGACCACCTTTGAATACGATACCTGTTGCATTCGGCACGATGTAAAGACAAAAATCTTCTTCGTATAGTTTAACCAATAGACCGCCCACTGTTTGACCACTTGCATTGTCAATTGCATCATAAGCATCATGTGAATATTCGTTCACATTGCTATCAATCCAAGACACTGTTCGTTGCACTGTTGAAGTACGTGGTTCACCGCCTGCACGATATGAAGAAGCATCTTGTGGTGCTGCTTCAGGAAGTTCAACAAGTAGTTCTTTGAAAAGAACTGCATCACCTGCTGTTATCAATGCATTCACTTCTGTTCCATCAGTTGGATCAGTTGGCGTGTTTCCGCATGAAAACACAACAACTTCAGCACCTGAACCGTTCAAAAGTTCACCGCAGTCATTCAACACTTGTGGATCTAAAGGATCACAGTTGTATGAAGTACAACCCATGATTATGTTATTTTAAAACATATCCTGTCAATTATGATCAGCATTGACAAGTTGCTGCGTACGATCTTTACAAAGTTAGTAATTTTAAAACATGAAACACAGGCGCATAGTTGTGTGTGGTGCGCAGCGTTCAGGAACTAATATTGCAGCAGCTATCACAGCACACGAAAATGATCTTCCATTGTTCAATGAACGTGATCTTGGATATTCATCTTGTGCAATAACACCTGACGAACATTCTGTGCTGCTTGACTTCATGAACAGCACAGATGAATTTGTTCTTCAATGTCCTTCGTTGAATGTGTTTCTTCCAACTCTGAACGAACGCTTGACAAAACCTGTGTTCATCATTTGGGTGTTCAGATCATTCAATGAAGTGCGTCAAAGCAGACAGCGTGTGAATTGGTCAGGTGAAGAAAAAGAACTGAAGAAGTTCAAACGATATTGGAAGCACATTGCAGCAAAATGTGTTGACACTGTTGCTATGGCAAATATTCTGTATTATGATGCTGTCAGATACGCAACACCATCAAAGGTTGTTGATT
>Ga0098055_1000485_pt1 | contig 23753 bp, 28 predicted proteins | sample 17_taG_FD_75107 | JGI IMG/M metagenome (GOLD analysis project Ga0098055, IMG submission 75107) | Marine viral communities from the Subarctic Pacific Ocean - 17_ETSP_OMZ_AT15314 metaG | ecosystem: Environmental > Aquatic > Marine > Oceanic | place: Pacific Ocean | collected 2015-01-18 | reverse complement strand
CGCCGGAGCCACTGGTGGTGTGGAAGCCGTACAAGAACTTGCACAAAATACTGCACAGAACATAGTCGAGCGAGGCTATAACCCCGACAAAGAACTTAGCGAAGGTTCCGCAGAATCTGCCGGGTACGGCTTTGGTGCGGGTGCAATCTTACAATTATTCTTAGACGCACTTCCGGGCAAGCAACGAGGCGGCCCTGATGTAGAAGAAGACACAACGCAAGGCCCACCCAAGCCTGATGACCTTGATGCGCGTGTAAGAGATCAAGCGGCGCGGGACAGACGTACTGATCCACAGGGTGACCTGTTTCCGGCAGACGCAGAAGAAGCAGCTAATATACAGGGGCCAAAAAAGCCCGAAGCTAAAAAGTCTGAACGCGACAAGGTTGAAGACGAAGTACGTGCAGAAGCCAAAGAGCGACAAGAAGCTGGTGCTGTAGAGTTTACCGAAGAAGAAATACAATCTCAGGTTGACGACTTATACGCTAAGGATGACATTAAACAACGTGACTTGTTTGGTACGCCCGCTAAAGCGTTAGACGAAGCTGCTGACCCTAAGATGCAGAAAGACAAGCCTAAAGAGCTACCACAGCCTGTACTTGTAGGTACACCAGAAGGTGAGGTAGGTAAGCAACAAGATATAGAGGCTAAAGAGAAAGAAAAAGAATCTGTTGTAGGCGATAAGCCTAGCGATAAAGTAGTTGCTGCAAGTGCAGAGCGACAAGCTAGCCAAGCCGAACAGAAAGCCAGAGATACTGAAACTGACCCGCAAGGTGACTTGTTTACTGCGGAGAAACAAGCTGAGACACGTAGTGCTAAACAAACTGGCGACGTTATAACTAAACAAACGCTAGACCAAATGGGTGTAGCTAAAGGCGCTAAGATACGTAAGGACATTATCGGTAAGCCTGTATCTGACCCTACCGTGCAGGAAGCATTGTCTACCGTCACCGTGCGTGATAAAGCCGCGCAGTCTAGGTTAGATAGCCTACTTACTACACCAAAAGACACAACAGTGTCTAAGAAGGTACTTGACGATTTAGGCGTACCAAAAGATGCTCCTGTGCGTGCGGAAATACAAGGGGAGAAGTTAGTAGACGTGCAGGATACGTTGCTAACCTACGCCCGTAAGCAAGGGCAGAAAGGTTTAACTACAGACACTAGAAATAAAATAATAAGTTTTGCCGAGGGCGCACCTATAGAGCAAGGCACTTTAGACTTACGAGGGAGACGCAATGCACCTACCAAAGACAGTAGAGTCAAGTATACAGCACCTGCCAGTGCAGCAGATAGAGTTAGCATTCCAAGTCCTTCACCAACTACAGCGGGACGGGACGCACAAAATACCAGAGGGGGAGTTCCCCGAACTAAAACTACGGGACTGGGCGCTACTAAACGAAGCACTACTAGAGCTGATGGTAGAAAAAGAAATGTCAGTGGTGCAATAGGTACAGCGTTAAATCAGGCCAAAGAAAAAGTAAAGTCGCAGCGTAAAAGAAAAGAACTAGCCACTACATTCACTGAGCCTTTTGAAAAAGGTACGCCGATTGACCCTTTTACCGATACAGACAAAACCAAACTAAACAAAATGAAGCAGTTGCGTGGGGTAGAAAACGTAACTAGGGCGAATAAACGTGGGTTAGGTGCAGAACGCTCCGCCAACGTGTACTTAAATAAGTACGACAATCCTAGCAGCGCACTACTTGCGGCGGTCGATGAGTCTATTAGGGGTAAACCTGCCGTACAGACAGAGGCAGAGACTAAGCTGTTTACGGGTACAGACAAGACAAAAGCTAAGTCGTTCGTGAAATGGGCTAAGAAAAACCTAGACCCTAAAACTAAAGAGTGGATAGAAAAGCAAGAAGCAGCAGTGGGGCGTGGGTACGTTACTGCGGCGGATGAGAAACGTGCATCAGACGCACGAGACGATAAAATTAAGGCGGATCGCAAAGATACCAGTGCCGAAGTTAAGTCCGAGAAAAAATCTAAGGGGCTTAAATACGAAGCCGAGACTGAAAAACAAGCTAAACAAGAAGAAGCTGCCGCTGAAACTTACGCACAACAAAATCAGGAAGTGTATGACGGAGTGATGGAGGCGCTTGCCGAAAGTGATCCAGAAGTAGCAAGCGCAATGAGCGACCTTACTCAAGTACTTGGCATTAAGAACCAAGCTGATTCTTCACCAGACTATATAGCACTACAAGAAACTATTGACGACACAGTATTAGACGCGCTTAAAGCCAATGACTTGCAAGGTGCTATAGCTGCGCTTATTAAGACAGTTAAAAACCCTGACCTCAAGAAAGTGGCTAAGAAGTTAGCTCCTATCATTGGCACTACTAAAGTATTTGTAGTCGATATAGATGCAGATATTACTGACCCTGTGGCGTCTGCCCCGATTAAATACTCTAGGTATAGAGCTGATGAAGCAGAGTCGGGTAAAGCACCGTTTGGTACGTTCTTGTCTACTGATGTAGCTGTAGATGAAGACCTAATAGACGCGCTAGGTCAAGAGGGCGTGGATACACTAAGTAACTCTATCGTACTTAACCCTTACTTTAGGGATGAGGGTGTATCTGTACACGTGTTACTACATGAGTTGGCGCACGCAGGGACACTTGCTACGCTAAGTAACAAATCTCACCCGATGACTAAACAACTAAATAATATATTTGAAGCAGTAAAAGGCCAAATAAGTAACCGCTACGCTGCTAAAGATGTGTTTGAGTTTGTGGCGGAAATGAAAGTTGACGCAGGGCTTCGCGCAGAAGTTGCTGAGATGGCAATCCTAAACGAAGACGGTGCGAACCTGTTAGATACAGGGCCACAAATGAACGCCCTAGCGCGTTACTGGCACGTACTTAGGAATTGGTTGCGCTCGCTAACTGGAAAGAAAAAAGACCCGTTTGAAATTGACTACTTAATAGACCAGATACTAGCCCCCGAAGTTGGTGGGTACGGCCCAACATCTGCATACGACAAGACAGTAATAGAAGAAAAAGTAGGTGGCGTACAGCGAGCACTTAACAAGCAGCCGATGGGTGAAACTAAGCTAGCTGTTAAAGAAGGTTGGCGTAAGCTGTGGGGCAGTCCCAAGAAAGTGCTAGATGCCGCAGCGTACATTGCCCCGTCTGAAATGCTTGCCGACATGGCTGATACAACTGACCCATTGCTAGGTAAACTAGCGAAGCAGCTACACGTAGAGTTCCAATCTATGCGTGGTAAGACGGATCAAAAAATGAAAGTTGTAGGTGCTTCCGTAGAGCAGATGGTCAAGTGGGATAAGACCCTAACTGACGAGCGCAGAGATGCGTTTAACGCAGTAGTACACAACAGCACCTTGGCGCGTGTAGACCCAACCAAACCTGCTAGTGAATACACTGGGAAGAAGTTGGAAGATTGGAAGTCTATGCGGGCTGACTGGGAAACGCTAACGCAGTCAGACAAAGACCAGTACGTTAAGCTGCGTGACTCCTACAAAGCACAGTACTTAGAACTACTAGACGTGATTAAAGGCCGTATTAGTACGTTGACCAAAGACAACCCTGAACTGGCTAAACAGCTAGAGAATAAGGTACTGTCTAAGTTGCTTGACGCGGCTAACATAGAACCCTACTTCCCACTAACTCGTGTGGGTGACTATAAGTTAGGGTACAGCTTGAAAGCAGAGCGCGAAGGTGACGAAGACGCATACGTGTTTAAAATGTTTACCACTAGCGTAGAACGCGAAGCGTGGTTAGCCGAGAACGTAGACAACAACCCTGACGTAATTCCAAATACAGTGGAGTTACAGTTCGGCGATAAGCCAATGAAGTTTAGTAACCTACCACCAACGTCTTTTGTTATGCAGACCGCTAACCTGTTACGAAACGCTAAGGGCGTGGACGAGAAAGTAATTACTCAGTTCATGCAGTCGTTCGTTGAGGTACTACCAGAGTCGGCCTTGGCTAAAGGCTTTATGACTCGTAAGGGCACAGCCGGTTTCCAAGAAGACGCATTGCTCGCGTTTAGGTTAAAAGCTCCGCAGCTAACTAGACAAATAGAACGTATGCGTGGGGGCGTGCAGATAGACGCCATACGCCAAGAACTAAACGAGATGGTTGTTCCATCACAAGATCGTCGTGGTGTTGGTGAACGTGTAGCTGACGCTAGTAAAGATAAAGGTAAACGCGCAGCTTTAGGTGAAGAACTTGTAGTGCCGTTTAATGTTATCCGCGAGGAACTAATAGCACGCGCCGAGTTTGCGTTGTACCCCCCTAAAGGAAATCTGGAAGAGATGGCGCAACGTGCTAACCAGCTAGGGTTTGTGTATACAATCGGTTGGAACGCCTCGTCTGCGGTCGTCAACATGTCGCAGATACCATTGTTTATCATGCCGTATTTCACCGCTAGATTCGGCGCAGGCACTACCACGAAGGCTATGGGTACTGCACTAAACCTACTAGGTTCAAGTGGTACAGTTCGTGACCCGTTACTGGCTTCAATTGGTAAATACACTAAAGGTATGGTTGGTAAGAACGCTAAGAAGTACGGTAAACAGCGCGACATGACCGGCGACTTAATGGACATGCACACTATGCCCTCTGTGGATAACTACTTTGTTGTCGATGCAGACGGTGTTATGCAAGTGCGCGACGATTTCCCTTGGCCGAAAGGTAAAAAGGGTGCAGAGTTAAAAACTAAAATCGAGCTATTACAACCGCTTGTACAAGAGATGGCTATTCGTGGGCAGCTAAACAGTTCGTTTATATCTGACACTATGGGGCTAGACTATAACGCGTCTGTGACGAGTGGTGGGTTCCGTAAGGTTGCTGATTTTGTCACCAAGACCTCAGCGTTTATGTTTCACCACGTAGAACAATACAACCGACAGGCTACACATATAGCGGCGTTCTTACTTGAGTACAACAAGCTAGACGCAGGTAAAGACACTAAAGACCTAACTACCGCAGAAAAACAACAGCGTGCTACAGAGTACGCAATGAGGGAATCACAACGAGTCAACGGTGGTGCTAACCTAGAAACTACTGGCCGGATTGGGCAGAAAGGTATAGGGCGTGTTGCTTGGATGTATAAGTCTTACGGCACTCGTATGTACGCTACTATGCTTACGTCAGCTAAACGTGCAATAGATAAGCATGAAGACCCAGAGATTCGTGAGCAGGCATTTAAAGAACTTGTTGCCGTGACTGGTAGTTCCATATTATTTGCCGGTCTGCGTGGCTTCCCACTGTACGGGGCGTTTAGGTTAGTGTATGACACGTTCTTTGCCGGTGATGAAGAAGATGATTTTGATACCGTGGTGCGTAAGCACGTAGGTGAGGGTTGGTTTAAAGGTGCTATAACTGCCGCAACAGGTGCAGACGTGTCTTCACGTATAGCGTTATCGGGGTTACTACTGCAAGTCAACCGATACAACCATGACCCATCTGCGGAAGAGACAATCGGTTTCTACTTAGGTGGCCCTGCATGGAGTACTACTAAGAGAATTGGTCGTGGCCTTACTGACCTCGGACGAGGAGAAGTTAGTAGGGGTATAGAATCAATAGTTCCGGGATCCATAACGAACGTTATGAAAGCACAAAGATATTCTGACGAAGGTGCTAAAACTCGACGCTACGACGACATCATGGCAGATGTATCTGGCGGAGAAGCACTAGCGCAACTGTTTGGTTTCGCTCCTGCTGAGTACAACATGAAGCAAGAACGTAACATGTCTACTAAGCGTAAAGACCGCACTATCAGTAAGCGAGCTAAAGACATCAAGAAAAAGATATACGTGTCTCTGCGTTCAGGTAACTTAGAAGCACTGGAGGACGCGTACAAAGAAATGGATAAGTTTAACGCCGACCACCCAGAAGTTCGCATAAAACCGGAAGCCATACGTAAGTCTGTTAAGCGACACAAGGAAACAAGTAAGGACATGTACGATGGTATTACAATTACATCATCACTACGGAGTATGCTAGAGGACGACAGGGAAGAGTGGGATCAAGGGTTTAACTTGTTCTAAGGATACCCTTACTACTAGTGGAGGGAGGCTAGTAGTAAGGGTGGGTCTTACCATAGGAGAATGATTCTGGACACTATAGGACGCCAGTGAACGCCAGTGAACTCCAGTGAACACCAAAATCACCACCAATGTATCACACCACACGCCAAATTCGTACCCCCAAACGCCCGTTTTCTACCCTAATTTTAGTTGTAACTTGTTGTGAGTTATTGTCAGTTATTGTAGTAAGTTGCTTTATGGCTAGGTCAGTATTTATACAAGGCACAAAAAAGGACGCCCCCACTACGAAGGCATCCCATTTGAGTACTATACGTACCCCATCGGGGTTTATATCGTGTACTTTAAGTACAGCATCACTCTTCATCAGGAGAGAACGTACAATCCACGACCAGCGCAGATGCCGGAGGTAACTGAACCAACGTACCCTTAGTCAGCCTAACCTTACGCATCTTAGCCCCCATCTTATCTTTCAGGTCTTGTACAAACTGCGTGTAGTTTATTTGCTGTTCACCACACCACTCTTTTAATGGTTTGGGTAGTAAGTACGCCCGCTTAATATCTGTCTCATACCTACCCACCAACTCTCGGTTCGGCATAAGGTCGGGTATCACTAGGTCGTCTAGCCCGTTACCCTGCTCCTTACGTAAGTCTTGCGTGCTTTTTATGCGTAGGAAATTACCCCAACTTTCATGGATGTAGTTGTTTAGCGTTTCTTCTACTGACATAGACATATCCTCAACGACAGCTTTGTTACGTTTAAGCATCTTGATGGCCCAAGCCTCTACAGCTTTCAGGTCAAAATCAATCAGCCCTGCTTTCTTAGCGATAAACAACCCTGTTAGGGTGTAAGTAACGTGCGTAGACCAGAATCTATTTTCGGCGGTCAGCCCCGCTAAGTTGTCTATACGTGCTTGCATATCGAGGCACGCCTTACGAACGCTATCAATGTTCTGCATGACGTACTGCACGAACGGCACGCCCGCCCAACCGTAATTTTCTTTAAGGTCAGCACTAAAGTTATCTGTCTCAGACTTAGATGCAAAGTGAAACTTAGTGGCGTGGCACTCAAGTACCCTCTGTGCTTCAGCTTTCGGCATGTTCTTAAACATACTAACTCGTTCTACTAGACTTGTATTACCTGTGGTCACTGCTAGTAACTTCCACGCCCTACCCCTAACACGCTCTTCGTTCGCCGAACCTTTCATGCGACCACGCTGTCGCCCAGAAGTTAGTTGGTACGCTAAGTCTGATAGCTCACTACCGTGTGAGTTCGTAAGCTCATCCATGTACAACGGCACACTGTGATATACCTCACCCCTGTTCATCTTAGTAGCGTATGTGTCACGCTCCTGTATTAGTAAGTCATCGGGGTTACCCCATATAGATGCACCGGCAATCATTGCTGTAGTCTTACCCAGACCAGAGTCTTTACTGTGTACATGCAGTGCCGCACAGTGCAGTGGCTGCATCTCCATTAACACCGAACCAAATCCAGTGCCAACAACGTACTGATGTAACTCCATACCACTACGGTTATAAAAATTAACTGTGTCTTTCCACTTCTGTAGTGAACCCTTTGGCTCAAACGCGGGGAACAACCCTGCTGTCTGCGTCGATGGTGGGTTGAACGTTATTGAATCAGCTTTTATCTCTTGGTTACCTAGTATAAACGCCTCGCACGCATCGCTAGTCCAACCAAATTGCCTATGTGCCTCGTCTGCCTTGGCGCTCTCTTGTAGCTCGTTTATCCACGTTGTCGTGTATTGCATAATCTTCTCCATCTTAATTACTGCCACCCCTTGGGCTGACATGTGTTTACGGAACTCTTCTTTAGATGTAATAGCGGTGAGTGGTACAGTGAACTCACGTACCCCATCTTTAGGTAGGTGTAATCGCATAACGATGGCCTCCCCTACCTCCACGTCACGAAGTCTACGTACAACATAAAGATCATTGTGGTAGATAAGTTCCTCGTCTGTATCCCCATCCGCATTCGACGTGCGTAGATACACCCCACCATTAGCCCCACGAAAGTAAGGTTTGGGGTAGGTTGGTATAACGTACGTTATCAGTGGGGCGTTTGGTAAATCCACTGCCGGTTGTTGAACCACCGTCTCAGCTTCTTTAATCTTACTACCTAGAACTATTGGTGACTTAACCTTGCCCCAGTTAGGGCAGTCGGGGCATACACCCTCGTTATTGTCGTCAAAGGTAGAGCACGTGTATGGGCCTTTAATTAACTCATACTTTTCCTTAGTACTTGTTGCCGTGTACTCAGGGTGTCCTTGCGAAATTACATGTGCAGCTTTCTCACCATCAGTGCAGAATTTAGTTATAGATAACCCTGCACGCCACATAGGTTCGCTAGTGTTAGATTGGTCAGTAGCAATTATCTTTAGCTGCTCACAGCCCCGTCCGGCGGCTGTCTTTTTCATTATGTCTTTAAAACTATTTTCTTTGTTCGCGTGCAACGCATCAATGAATGCACTGGTGCTGTCGCCTACCTTGGTCGGTACTGGAACTGTGTCGATACCTATAAGCCTAGCGAACTCGTCAAAGTCCACTAAGCCGCCCTCGTTAAGTACCTTAACTTGTTTGGGTGCGTCACCCTTGTAGTTGTGCGTGCTGGGGATACGTAAGACACGTGCCGAATCCGATGTAACCGCAGGGTCAGCCCGCATGTCTTTTTCTACTAACAGCCGCTTTAAAGCATTAGCCACGTGCAGCCACTCATCTCTAACCACTGCCTCAGACAGTAGCCAGTAAACGTGTACGCCGTAGCCGGAGTCAATTATTGTTGGGGTGGGTAACTTAATCTGTTTGCAGAAACTACGTAACGACTGTATAGCTTCCGGTCGGGTAGCATATTTCTTTGGGTCGTCACCAATGTCTAGGTCAAGAAAGAACGCTTTGACTTTATCTACGTTCTCAGCTTTCCTTGACTTGTTATCATTAAAAGCCCCTAACGCAAAGAATGTGTCCCACTCACGACTGTCGTAATCGTGAGCTGCATCTATTAGTTCGTCTTGAGAGTCAAAAAATAACTGTTTGCGGCCACCTGTGCCACCGTTGCGTAATGCTAGCAGGCAATAGAAGTTCCCCTCCGCTAATGCCTTGCCAATAAATTTACTCGCGTGCATACCATTCTCCAAAACCAAAAAGTACCACGGGGCGAAATTATGAACACCCCGTGGTCAAGCAAACTTACTCGTCGTCCCACGCATCAATCAAGGAACTAAGATCGTCATCGTCTTTTGGTTTTGGTGTTTCTTTCTTCTTGGCTTTCTTCTTTGGCGGTGCCTCTACTTCGGCAACTTCTTCACCAAACACATCGTCAGTGGCAGCTTCCATATCTTCTTTGGTAGCCCCCGCCACAGGTGTAAAAGGGTTGTCGTCACCACCTACTGTGAACCCCTCAACTGAACCGAATGGGTTAGCTTTCTGCATCGGTACGTACTTAACAACTTGCACGCCTTTCAAGCGTAGTGATACGCCGTGGTCACGCATATTGTAAGGTACGAACGTGACAGCTACGTTGACTGTACTACCTGTTGTCAGTAAGAAGTCGTCAGGTAAATCAGTACCACGCGAGTCACATTGCATAGGTTTTGGTGTAACGTCTTTACCGTACGCACCTTTAAGTTTTACTTTACCTACATACATACCATCGTCGTCTTTTTTAAATGGCATATCTAATTTAGGAGGCCATTTGTCTTCACGTTTTTCTTGATACGCTTTAGCCATTTGTGTGAACAGTTCTTTGGCTTGGTCTTTATCCATACGAAAAGACATCTCGTACGCTGCGCCATCATCTAACGGGTCGCAGGCGATAGAACGGTTTTCGGTGTTATCAAAACGGTATGTTTTGTTTATTCGTGGGTATAGTGCTTCTACATTGTTTACTAAGTACATTGCGCATTCTCCTAAGAATGGTTTGGTTTGTGTACGTACCCATCGACAGAATCGAAGGGTGACGAGGTTGCGCTCGAAATTACTTCCGAGGTTATTGCTTGGTGCGTATCGGGATGGTCAATCATACCCTCAACGATTTCTAACTGCTCTTTGTCTAACAAACCTTGAGGTTTGAAAAAGAGTTTCGGTACAGGACTGTTACTATCAAAATATATTTTAGTGACAACGGATGCGCACAAAGTATTATTTTTGGCTAGGTATCGTGCGTATTCCTGTAGCGGCATGTGACCGCGTACAGTTTTACCAAAAATAGACGTAGCAGGCAACTGTAATTGGTAGATTTTTTCTAGGTCGTCTACAAACGCAACTGCTAGGCGTTGAGAAAACCTACAAGCTCTACCTCGTCCGGCTGAACCGCGTACATTTTGTGGGCAATCCATACATCTATTAGACTGCCGTTGCTGTTCCGGTACTCCGGGATCAGAGCGTTGTGTATCCACAGACCAACACGTTGGTGCGACTGTCTTACTAGAATCAAACTGATCTTTAAAGTACGCACGTGATACCCTAGCGGCGTTTACTATAACAACTTCTATAGCATCGTTTTGGGGGTAAAACGTACCGTCACGGATACTAAGCCTATCCATTGAAAGGCCCATCATCAGGCCACTCGTCATCTTTGTCGATAACCTCAAAGTCACCCACTGTCGAGGACGTCAATGCTTGCATTGCTGCATCTAAGTCGAACCTGTATGTCTGACCAATATGTATAAACGTTTCCGATGGCAGGTGTCCATTACGAACCCACCTACGTATCGTAGCAGTAGACACCCCCGCACGTTTGGCTAAAACTTCTATCATTACGAATGGAGCTTGACTCATTACTTCTTCCTCACTGTTACTACGTATTCCGAATCTACATTTAGCCCCATTGGGACTAGATCAGGATTCTCCTCTAAAAATTGTTTGATGTTACCTTGGTTGACGCGCTTATCTAACAACTCAGGAACCTCGTGCTCAAGAATGAACTTGTGCATGGACTCCCAATCGCTTGTCCAGTAACGTGTCTTAACTGACCTGTAGAACGTACCTTTTTCAGTGCGTACACTCTCTACCCCATTCTCAGAACAAAAGGTATTCATAGCCTCTTTTAGTTTGGCTTCTTGTTCTTTAAGGGCATCGTCTTCTTGTTTAAATGCAGCGGATAGCTCCGCTCGTTTGGCTTTTACTTTTTGAAACGTACTGACTAACTTATCAGGCATTGCTGCTGACATAATAAACTCCTCCAAGTTGTGTAGCTTTGTACTATAATATACTACGATTAACTAATCAATCATTTCGTTATATAGGTCGATCATTTTTGTATGTACGTCTATTCTATTGTCCAACAATGAATAGACACGCTTTTCTACGCCAGAACCTTGCAACTGTACGACGGTACATTTTTGGTCTTGTCCTGACCTGTGTACACGTGCGTTGGCTTGAGCGTAAGTCTCTAGCGAAGAAGTTGGCCCCCACCATACGACAGTGTTAGCAGCGGTTAGGGTCACACCATGTGCAGCCGACTGCGGTTGTATGACTAATACCTTCGGGTCGTCGTTCTCTTGGAACCTTTTAAATATATCCGTACGTTTAGCTGCCGGTACGTCTCCACGTATTATCTCTGTGCTGATACCGTCACCACGTAGCTTGTCGGTAAGCACATCTATTACGTGCTTAAACGGTACGAACACAAGTACTTTCTTACTCGACTCGTCGATGACTTCACGTAGCACCTTGTACCTGTGCTTGATGTCGAACTCTAAGGAATCACCACCGTCCGTGTACACCGCACCGCAGCTAATCTGTAGTAACTTGTTCATTACTACTGCGGCATTCGGTGCGGTTATCTCCTCACCTGCTGCGTGCATGACCATCTTGTCTTGCAATTCTTTGTAGTATTTCTTCTGCTGTCGAGTAAGCTCTATCTCACGCTTGACGTATACCATCGGCGGTAAGTCTAAGCACTCGTCCTTGGTGTATCGTATAGCCGGTTGTAGTGCGTTGAATACAATGTCAGTAGCGTTCTCTTTAGGAATCCACTTAAACTGTGTCAGCTTAACCATCACTTGGTCGCGGAACGAACCGAAGAATTTAGGTACGGCTTTCGCATTAACAAGTTTGGCTAGGCCGTATGCGTCCAGTGGACTCTGTGCAGCGGGTGTACCTGTCATTAACCACAACCATGTATCCGGCTTGAGTAGTTTGTTTAGTGTCTTCCATCGTTTAGTCTGTACATTCTTATAGTGTGTAGCCTCGTCTATGATGATGCAGTCAAATCCACCATCAGCGATTACGTCCTGCACTATCTCCACACCATCGTAGTTGATGATGACAAACTCAGCGCCACCCTCTATCAGCTTCCGGCGTTTGTCTTTCGCGCCATGTGCTACGTCAACTGTCCTGTGCATAGCAAAGGTAAACAAGTCAGCACGCCACGCGCTATCCATGATTGACAGTGGGCAGATAACTAACACTCTGTTTACCTTGCCTTGTTTCATCAAGTAGTCAGCCGCCCATATAGCACTGGCTGTCTTACCTGTACCCTGCTCATTAAAACAGAACGCACGGCGGTTCATAGTCAAGAACCCCGCTGTCTTCTTCTGGTGGGCAAACGGCTCGTGCTTACCTGTCCACTTGTACCTACCCTCGATAGGTGACGGTGCGTTGATGTTCATATTGCGTAGAGCCTTAGCCTCATCTACACCCCAATTAACTACCACCTTGTGGTCGTCCACCGCCTTGCTCTTGGGGATCATTTCCGTAACTTTCTTCGGGTCACGTAAGTTAAGCATGATTGCCTTGTTATCGAATATCCTCATTTAAGCATCGCCAGTATTTCTTCTGGGGTGTCAAACACTTTAAATGGAACGCAGTCGGTGCTTTTAAAATATATCCACGTACCTACAACACCATCTGGGTTCTCTTTAGTCCGAGCTTCCCAACCGTGTTCTGGGTCTTTTTCTGGTGCGGGTTCAAAAGATTCTACTAAATCAAAATTTATGTACTGTATCCCCTCATGTGGACAGGCTAGGCTAATAAACTCACTCATGTCTTACCCCCTCATTCCATAAGCTCTGTCATTATTTCTGATGGCGATTCTGCTACGAATATATAATCATCCTCACCCATACCGAAATAAACTCTAGTGTGCGTATGTTGCCCACCCCCACACTTTTTCATCCATAACACGTTGTCTAAATTTACTAGTATTGGATCTCCGTTTTCGTATCTTGACAGAAACATAAACTTATTCATGTCTTACCCCCTGATTTATAATTACGTGCTCGGTTTTTACTGCTGTCTTCTACCTTATACCCATCTTTGTTACTGCCACCGTTATGTAGTGACTTGTTGTGGGATATGTCCCTACCTTTACGTGCCGCATAACCATGCTTCTTATCGAACGCACGTCTAGCGCGTTGGCGTTCCATACGGGCTTCGTGCGCTTTAGTCCCTACTGGCGCGTTTGTCTGCTTCTTTCTGTCTTTCGGATTCTTGTACGGCATCTGCCTTACCCTCTTTGTTTTGTTTAAATATACGGTCAAACTCTGCTGCGTACCGCCCTAAGTCTGTCGGTCTTTGCTTACTACCTTTACTCATTAGTTCCTCCCATTATGTGCGCATTCAAGTACGTCACACCACGCACGGCACAACCCGCTTGGCTTGGCGTTCCATACATCGTTGTCAGATGCGATTACCATCTGCTGAAACTTGTTTACGTACTTGTCAGTTATCTCTTGCTCCCGGGCCAGCCGCGTATACGTATCTGTGATAAGTTGTTTACACACAACAAACAACAAGCCACCCTTCACCACTTCTATTTCAGGAAAATGTTTGAATACTGCAAGAGCCATAAGTTCTAACTGTCCCTTGTCTGCGTAGCGTGCCGACTTACCTGTTTTGTAGTCAACTACCCACGCTACGTTGTCTTCTTTGTTTAGTATTATTAGATCAGCTATACCCCTGAACCATACATCCTCAGCCTTGAACCCGCATGGCTCTAAGTCCTCGGTCAGACCCAGCTCGTACTCACATAACTTATCACCTTTGATACGCTTGAGAGCATCAAGTGATGGCTGCACGTAGCTGTACTTATTAGGTATCGGCTTACCATCACGTATATGTTCTTCACATGCAAGGTGGACGTCAGTACCGTAGCGCATTGCTTCTGTTTCTTCCTGCGGATACTGCTTGAGTATCTTCACATGGTAGAACTGCTTAGGGCATGTCTCGAATGCCTTTAGTTTACTAAATGACCAAGGGGCTATACTCACAAAAAGTAATCCTCATCGTTCCGGTGTTGGTGGTCTTCTATGGCTCGCCGTTGTTCTACCGTAAGCGTATGCGCTATCTCACGGCGTTTATCTAGCTTACTTGTATGACACGATATACAAAAAGACGTAGTTACATCTTTCTTACCTTTACTGTATTGTCTTTGGTGCCCGCCGCACTTAGGGCATGGCGTGTTAGTCGTGAATCTTTTGGCGTTACCCATTATCTTGTGGTGGTGCTTAACGTAAGCTGTGCCTCTATCGGAAAAGTCCACGGGCTTGAACACTTTATCTCTCACGCTCCACCCCACTAGCTTTTATCTTCTCGTGGATTTCCTCACGGTGTACAGTAACCTCGTCAGGTGCGGTGATACCTAACCTTATCTGCCCGTACTTGTTTATGTCCAACACCCGTACTTCGATGTCACCGTCTATAATAATTGCTTGGTCTTGCTTTCTTGTTAGTATTAGCATTATTGCTCTCCTTGTTGGTCGTCTGCGTCTATTTCTTTTTGGCAAATGTCACACGTTGGTTCGTACGGTATCGGCTCATCTGATACCAGTATCCCACAATGCTCACAATTAAAGTAGTCTTCTATCATTCACAACCTCCATACGATTTACCTGTACCACTCTCACAATCAAGTGGCATACCCTCACACCATGTAGGCACGTACCTCATACACTTTTCGATATACGTCTGCGCCTGTTCTATTTCATCTTCCATAACAGAACACACGATACTGTCGTGTACTGTCATAACAACTTTGTACTTCTTAGCTATAAGTAGCATCTGCTCACCAATTATACAGCGAGCTACCGCCTGACAAATATTCTCTGTCACCTTACCACCGTATATGCGGGTTCGGCCTTTTCTTGTTAGGTAACTAAACTCCTTACCTTTCTCACCTTGCTCAAAGTCTAAGTCATCGTACCGCATAAGCAACCCAGACGGTAACTTAATCGCCTGCCCCATACTGCTGATTAGCTTATTAGTTCCTATGCTTGCCGAATCCTTGTTATACATACTGACTAACATGTTTTGACAGTTACGCCAGAATTGAGCGATCTTCCAATTACTAGCTCTGTACACACTTATGATCCGTTGTGCCTCACTTGTTTCTATGTCTACACCTGACTGCGCCTTGAGCTGTTCCTTAAAACGTAGCGCACCCATACCATAGCCTGCACCTAGTATAGCTGTCTTACCGACGAACCGCTGTTCCTTGGTAACGTCTTCTACCTCTACATAGTATATGTCTGCGGCCATCTTCTTGTATACATCCTCGCCTTTATCGAACGATTCCACTAGGTCGTCTTGCCCCGCTAACCACGCGAGCACACGTGCTTCAATCTGTGACGAGTCACAGTCGATAAGTGTGTGGCCTTCAGGCGCACGAATACTATCTTTGAGAGACTTGTTACCACGACTAGGTAGGTTCTGCATGTTGATCTTGTCGTCACCACCCCACCTACCCGTGTGTGCTGCGTAGTACTTAATTGGTACGGGTAGTACGCCACGCCCCGCAATGTCAATAAACCTTTGCGTGCGTGTCTCTTCAAGTGTGGATTTTATACCCAATCTTGCTTCGGCCATCGCCTTGACTATCGGGTTGTTGTGTTTGAGCATCGCCTGAAATTCTTTGTCTGTCTTTGCGAATGCGTAAGTTTTCTTACCTGTGGTAGGACTTACCTTTGTCGGCGGTACAAACCCCGCGTCCATCAAAGCATCGGCAAACTTGTCGTTACTCATCAGTATGTCTTTCGTCACGTGTGAGGATTTTACTAATCCCTCCTTGTGAGAACGTATGCCTGTAAGGTGTTCCCGTAGTGCCTCGGTGTCTATATCCAACACTGGCTCAACGAACATACGTAAGGTACAGTCGATCAGCTTTAATTCTTGCCTTGGAAAGTTTGCACCCATCAAGCCAAACAGTTTGTACGTAAGCTCTACGTCATTGATACAGTAGTCACCATACGCAGCTAACTCATCTACTGAGAAGTCATCAAGGTGCTTACCTAGCGCGTCTAAGACTTCTGTTCCTTTCTCTCCGATGCGATACCTAACAGCCACAGCCTTGAGACTCCCACTAACCTGAGTCCCATGAAGAGCACGGGCAATACAAAGAGTGCAGGTATAAGCGCGAGGGCGAATATTAAAAATCCAATTAAGAATAGCACCATCGAACATAGTATTGTGAGCAAGTACCATACTGCTCTGCCAATCGAACTGTTGTAGATATTCATTTATCACCTCGTGTGAGCCACTTACCCACTCTGTTTGGCCGTTGTTTACTTTCACACCTACACCAATGACTTGAAACTTGTCACTGCGTATATACTCTTCTGTTGTTATCTTACTTAGTGAAAACTTCCTGTCGTAGTATGTTTCAAAGTCTACGGTGATTAAGTCCATTTCTCCAACCTCTCGATTTCAGCCTCAATGTAGAATTTAATTTTCTTGGCATCACGCAGCCTATCACTGTGGGACGACTCTCCGTATCGGTAACACGAACGTAGTATCTCACCTATCTGTGAGTTCATGTCCTTGTAACTGATAAGGTGTTGTAGTTCCGTAGCGTCCTTTGGTAACTCGTAGTAACTTGCTGTGCTGCCATCACTTACCTTATTTCCTTTGACCATTGGTGTTCTCCTTATAAATCTAATACTAGTTGGTTTGGGTCAACATGTACTCCGTTCAGCATGTCCTTAACGTTAAACATGTTGTCTTCATTTATTACCTCTGACACACCACCAGACTTGGCAATCTCCCATAGGTTCTTCTCTTGTAGTGCTGTTGGTTTGTTCTTACCTGCCTTACATTCAAAGCCAAAGAACTCACCTTTGTAGCACCCAACAATATCCGGCACGCCACTCTTACCATAGCCCCCGGTAGCGGGGTAAAAGTAGTAACACCCTAACTCGTTGAGCTGCTTTGCTACTACCTTCTTAACCTTCGCTTCCGGTGTCATCGCCATTACGTTCCTCCTCTATCATCTCAAGTAGTTTTTCTATAGCGTCAGCTATACGTTCTGCGGCAGTTGCTGCACGGGTTATTTGCTCTAGTTTTTTTGTCATCTTTACGTCCGGCATACTACGCTCCTATGACGTGGCGCATTACTTGGTGCGCCCCAAACAATATAATTACGAACAGCGTAAAATCTAACCAATCCCACTCCTCATTCATCAGCACACCCGCCATGTTGGAATGCGTACTTGAATGCCCAGTAAGCTATAAGCGTATCTTTGTCTTCCTTGGGGTAGTGCGCTTCAAATGCTGCCATTAGTTGGTTTGGTGATAACACTTTCCACTGCGTACAGTCTTCGTCTGACCACGTAGCCATAATTTTTACGGAGTCGTTTACCCCACCGAGGTACATGATGGTAGCTTTTCGGTATTTTGCGTCATCAGCTAACTCTTTAAATTGCTCTAAAGTAAGTGCGTGCGCGGTGCTGCTGATACCAGTAGCCATAAGTAGTGACAGTAGTAATTTCTTAAACATCTTCTTCTCCTTGATTTGGTTTTGTTAAGCCCATAGCCTGCATATACATAGCGTCCTCGTCAATCGGAGGCGGTATTGTATTAACAGGTTTGGGTAGGTATTGGTCGTACTTGTCGTGCCACTCTTTTAGAGCGGCATCGGGTATTATTATTTTGTTCATTCTCCCCCCATTGAGAATAGCCAAAACGTACTATCGTCAACGCGCCTACCAATATGGTTTATGGTCTGCCCGTCCTTACATGCCATTAGCATAGCGATTCGTTCTTGCGCCCATACTGGCATGTCATCGACAGTATCATATACGTCATCTAATAATGAATCAACACAGCCCATACCAACACACGCTACATCGACTCGTCCTTTACTAACCATGACACCATGAAACGAATCGGTGGGCGGGAAAACATCACTGTTACTGAACAATCTACTTATAGACATAGTACACCTCGTCACAATACTTGTAGCCAACACCGTCAAGGAACGTATTGTCCCCGCCAACGGTCAGAACAGACACCTTTGACAACACGTCATCAGGTAACTCGTACGTCACGCGGGCGTTAGCGTCCCGTACTTCATCCTTAGAACTGCTATATGCCGTACGGATTGCGTCCGCTACCGAGTTAAGATCGTTTATATCTATACACGTAAACTCATGCCGACCATTGATTGTCTTGACGTACACAAACGTATAGCTCACACGTGCCTTGTCGTTCTCAACGTGTTCGGCATGTTTGGTAAAGTACTGGGCAACATTGCTACCGTACTCGGGGTCAACGAATTGGTGCCCTGCGTTGTGCAAGTGCATCAACTCATTACGTAGGCTCTTCTCCATTACAAGTGAGCCGCATACATTTCTACATAGCTGCCGTATCTCACCTGCTTCATTATGCGACAGGTTGTTGCGTGCTTCACTAGCCAGACGTATTGTTGCCCGCACAATGTCCGTAGGCGTGTACTCACGTAGGTACTTGACTGCATTACGTACAGCTGTGTTGATATTTACTGATGATAATCGAAAGAACAAAGCTGGGTTATGAATGCCCGTCTTGTTGTTCTCGATATACGGTGACGACACGTTGTACGTAGCCTTGCGCTCACCAGTGCCGTAGTTTTCCCGTATATCAGCGAAGCTAATAAGCCCACGTGCAAACAACTCGTCAGGGTAGTACGCCCAATAACAAAGACCAGCCTGTTTGAACTGGATACCACGCAGCTTTTTGCGTATTGCATCCATAAAGGCTAGATCCTCTGGGGTTGAGTTGTGGGTATCGGGAATAGCTACAAGACCAGCCACCAACTTACCACCGAACTTTGAAATATTATTACTCATCGTACATTCCTCCTGTTTTGTTAGATAATAGTGTGTCAACTTCTTCTTGCGTCAAGCCATGACCATCGGTCACCAGTGCTTTGTCACTGAACTCACGTAGTTGTGTCAACACGTCAGCGTAGCTATACCCCTTGTCGATTGCACCGTCACCGAATGCAAGCTCGAACACGTCAGCAATGAACTCGGTATCTTCTACCTCACTGTCATACGGATAGTTACTCATACGTCACCTCCATTTATATGTAATACTTTGCCCACGTCGGGCGTTGCTGATTTGTTGTCAATGATGCACCACAGTAGTGGGTTGTCCCACGTACCCCAGTCACCCCACACGTAGCCATCGGTTAGCACAACCGTAGCTTGACTCTTGATACCAGTAACCCGCATATACTCAGGTACAGTAGACACGTCAGTGCCACCACCACCAACAGGTTTGGTTGTGTTGAGTATGTTGGGTATGTCGTGTGCCTCGTACTTCTCGTCAGCTACCACGCTGCTACCCCAGTACAGTATACGTACAACACTCGGCTTGACTACATCACACACGGACTTGACCTCGGACATAAACTTGGTGAGAACACGTGCGTCGATAGAGCCAGACGTGTCGATAGCGATAGTCAACTCGTCAACTGTCTCACTAATACCCGTTGGCATGTATATCTCATGCGCCATGTATTTCTTGTTGGGTCGGTTGTACGTAGCGTAGTCGTTACCTGTACACGTTGTACTTACGAACTCACGCAATGCCTCACGCCAGTCAACCTGCGGCTTGAGTAAGTCACCGAAGTCAGTGTTGCCACCCTTGCCCATCTTACTTGCGGCAAGTGCACCCTGTCGTACAGCCTCATCAATCTCCTTGGCTAGTTGGGATTGTTCGTCGGCTGTCATATCCTTAGCACCGTCCCAGTCGTGATCGTCCATACCACCAGACTTGTTGTCAGGTGTACCAGTACCCGTGGGATCCGAACTAGGCTGCTGCTGTTGTTGCTGTTGGTCTTGGTGCAATGCCTTGGCAATCTGCGCTGTCGTCATGCCGCGATACTTCTCGTCAACTAGCCCACCATCGGGCAGCTCACAAAAACCATCACGGTTCTCGTCAACAATCTCAAGGTTGATAACGTAATCCATAGCCATGTTGGTTATTTGGTGACCGTACTTGTCAGCCACCCACGCCCACGTTATCAGGTGACGATACATCTTGTGCTTACACTCGTGAATGATAAGCCCACGTAACTTGGCGTCAGTCAGTGTGTCAACGAAGTCACTGTTGTACCACTCGTCACGTCCGTCAGTAGCGGCAGTGGTAGTCATGCCGTTGTCGATAACACGTTCGCCCACCATCAACACACTGGCTAGTGCTACGTACCTGTCAGCCTGCATCAACGATACCAATGCTTTCGGCAGTCGTTGGTCTGCTGTTAGTTCTTTGCCTATTGATAACATGTCAGTCTCCTATACTTTGTCTGCTGCGAATAAGTGAGTATTGGCTACACACCATGTAGCCCAACCTGCGTTGGTGACGACAGCTTTCTGTGCATGGTAGCCGTCAGTCATAACACCGTTGGCGAACATACCTTGTGCCTCGATAGGTAATCGGTTGAGGTACTTGAGCCACGGGGTAACGAACGTCTTGTCCATACTTGCGAGCGTACGATACACAACCATACACACAGCACTTGCACTGGTTGGTACAGTCGCACCGTCAGGGTCAGTCTTGATAGACTCAGCCGACGGTAACTGATTAGCCAGTTTGACAAACGCCATTAGGTCGAGCGCGGCAGCCGCACCGATAGTACCTATAGCAGCACTTGTCAGTGTGTGTTCGTCAAGGTGCTCACGCTTGCTGAATATATTAGACAGCTTGTGAAACGAACGCGGCGTACAGAATGCCGTACGTCCAACCGCTTGTGGGTGGTGTATGTACTGATTCTCGTCAGGGTTCTTGACGTCACGGAAGTCAGCGAATACAGACGGGTTGTCTTTCACCCAGCCAAGGATAGTAGGGTCGATACCGTTGTTGACACCCCATGCTATCCACTCCATATGGTCGGGCTTTTTCATCTCGACCACAGTCATACGGTTACACGTGTGTGCCTCAAGTAAGTCACCCAGTCCCTCAGCACCAAGGTTACCGAACATGAATACCTTGCTACCGTCCATCAGCTTGCGACCACCGATCTTGCGCTCGTGTATGATGCTGTTGAGCATTAGCTTGATTGAGCGGTTACACTTGGGGTACTCGTCAATACACAAGATAACAGGTTTGTCTAAGTGTAAGCCTAGCTCTTCGTTGAGTACGAACGTCAGTGCCTCGTCACTGTTCTTGATGTCGGGCAGTGCCATATCGCCCATGTCTTTGTTAGCACCGTCAAAGAAGCAATGCTCGTGGTCAGGGTTGAGCTTGCATATCTCGTCGAACAATGCGGTCTTGCCTATGCCAGTCGCACCCAGTGCAAGTACCGATTGTGTGTCGGCAGTGTTGTGGATAAGAGCAGTCATTTGGCTGCGGTCAAGTGCGTACATACGTTGTGGTGTGTTCATTGTGTTACTCCATTTAGTTTTAGCATACATGTATGCTAGTTTTGGTTAGTCACTACAGGTCAATTGATGGTAGGGCAGCAATAACTTCATCTACCGTACGTTTAGTTGCGGCGCGTAGGTGTGAACTATCGCGCAATGCTTCGGGTGATACACCACGCAGCGCACGTTCTAACGTGTCAGCCTGCGCAGTCAGTTGGGTATCGTCGGTCAGGTTACACTTGCGCATCAGGTCAACAATGTCGAGAACGTTGTCGAGTAGCGTATTGCGAAACGTCTTCTTGTCTTTGTCACCTACGTAGTCGAGGCGTTCGGACATGTTAGACAGTACCTTGTGCAAGCGTTGGTGTATGTCAGCCATAGCACCATTGATGCGTTGCTCCATGGCGTTGCCGTAGGTAGACATAGCCTCGTCAAAACACGTTTGTACGTCAGCGTCAACGTCGAGCCGCCAGTCGTGCATATCAGCCACAGGTGAGCATACTAGCTTGACGCCAAACTTGTCGCGTACCTGCCACGATGGTGGGTACTCGTTCTCGTCAAACATATCGCCGAGCCGCGTGCGTACTGATATAACCTCGAAGTCGTACATGTCAATGAACTCGGTGGTGAGCGTATTGAACTGGGTAATCATGTCAGTCATAACAGCAACATAGTCGGGGTAGCCTGCGGTCATAATGATACGCGTACCGCTGTCAGTCCACGGCAGTGTCATGTCGTAGTGCGTCGAGCGTATCTTGCCTGCTAGGGTCTTGATCTCGGTCAGCTTGTCACAGCCTGCGAGTAGGTTCTTGTGTACGGTGGATGCGTCACGTATAGCATTGTGGTCGTTGTTCACCTTGGTCGATGCACGCTTGTCCTTCTTGCGAGCTGTCCACACTGATATATTCAGGTCGATAGCCAGTGTGCGTGCGGCTAGTGTAGGTACTTCTACTTGAGGTGCTGCGATTGCATTGTTCATGTTATTCTCCATAGTTAGGGTCAGGGTATTCAAAGGTAACGATTGGTTCGCCGTTGAGTGTCACGCATACAACGGAGCCATCTGCTACCGTGCAGCCGTCACTGGCTATGCCAAGGTCAATACGTTCTTGATCGCTCATGCTTGATCCTCCAATCTTAGGTTGTCGATAAGTGTACTGACTTGCCGCCACGTGAACGCGTAGTCGTCAGCTAGTATGGCAAGCAACTCGTTCGGTTTGCTGCGTAGGTTGTACAGCTCCTCGGTGTTGTTGACTAGCATGGCTAGTTCGCTGTCTGCGTTATCACGCAAGTCTATATAAGGTCGATTGTTCATGTTGTTCTCCATTTAGTTTTAGCATACATGTATGCTGTTTTTGATTACGAGTGCGCTAGCGTCTTGTTGCTGATGCGCGATAACTTGTTGCTCTGTGCCAGTTGTTGCTCCAACACTTCTACTAACCTTTCGCATTCGGCGGGCGTAAGCAATGCCTCGGCGTTCAGTAGTTGTTTGTATTGGCTGCGGCTAGGGTTATCAACCCAGTCGATGGTGGCGTTGTCGTGTTTGTCTTTCATATTGGTAACTCCGTTTTAGCATACATGTATGCTGTTTTGTTGGTGTGATACTGCGTTTGCTCCAGACGATATACGACTGGAAGAGACATTGTATCATACGTGTACTAACGTGTCAAGTCGTGAACAAACGTGTACTACGATGAACAAACGTGTAATGTACTGTAATGTACTCTAATGTTCTTATGGTGGGGCGCGTACGTCATTGATTATACTCGAATGTTCTAATGTTCCCAAATTATGAGAATTGTAAGGGTGGGTAGAATAGGTGAGAGAGGGGAAGAACATTAGAAGTATTTTGAAAATGTTACCATACATAAAATTAAAAAAAGAACATTACACCTATAGAACAATATATGAACAAAAAGTGAGTCGCACAGTCAATCGTAGTCAATCGTAGTTAATCGTAGCGCACGTTTACAATGTTCTTTCAATCGGGAACATTGCAGGAACATTGCAGGAACATTAGGGCAAATTCGGGAACATTGCAAAAGTAGCATACATGTATGCTAAAACACGTGACAACGCGTATTCTGTGTGTTGGGCGTGGCGCAACTAGGGAACTGGTCTTAGTACGTGGTAACACGTTAGGCGTGGCGCAACTAGGGAACTGGTCT
>Ga0098055_1000478_pt1 | contig 24005 bp, 28 predicted proteins | sample 17_taG_FD_75107 | JGI IMG/M metagenome (GOLD analysis project Ga0098055, IMG submission 75107) | Marine viral communities from the Subarctic Pacific Ocean - 17_ETSP_OMZ_AT15314 metaG | ecosystem: Environmental > Aquatic > Marine > Oceanic | place: Pacific Ocean | collected 2015-01-18 | reverse complement strand
TTTCTTAAGTGATTTTGACATTTGATTTTATTTTATTTGATTAGCATCTTACATACTTTTGTTTCTGTGCGTTCCAGCATTTAACTGGTGCTTGTTTAGAATTCTTACAGGTTCTTGACGACCCACAAGAGGATAAGATGGGTGCTGCTATAAATAGGAACACCATAAGGTATATTATTCTTTTCATTACAGCGGTTTTAATTATAACTAACAGCATACTCTAAGAAGTCTAGACTCTGTTGATAGTTAAGGGTTATTATATTATTATCTACGGCTAAGAGTCTTAATGACTCATTAGTTAATAGCTCTGCTTCTAAGTAATTCATACTTGGTGAGCCTAATTCATTACGATTGACACGCTTATGTTCCATGTCTCCTGTAAAGAAGTTAACATGTTGGTCTTGTTCTCTTGAGAAGAGTACGATACCTATGTTCCTATTGTGCTGAACGAATAGCTCAGGCTTTATAAAAGTTATTTTCATTTGTTTAAAGGTTAAGTGGTTATTAATTATACTATAATAACAAGGGCTTCAAACCAGATGGTTGACACTAACCTCATGCCTTATCAACAGTGGCATTTGTGCTAGTGGTTTTAAGTTATTATAGATATTTTAAGCAGTTTATCTACTTGCTTAGGTATACGCTGTTGCCAATGTTAGTTGACTATATGTACAGCCTTTCTATATTCTTTTAATATTCCGGGTACTATGCTTATCCTATAGAAGAAGAGACAATGCATTTAGTTTGTGCTATTACTCCTCTAGTAGTAGTGTTAGCTATATTTATATTATTAGTAGCTATGAATATTATTGTGTGGTAAAAGGTGGTAATTAGTGGGTATTGATGCTACATATATTAAATGCCACACACATTTAAATACATTTTTCTTTTTTTTCCTTGAGTTTGCACCACAATTATAAGATTGGGAGCAAATAGTAGGAAGAGAGAGAGAAAAGTGTAGGAAGTTATACTATCTGGTAAAGAAAAGTGAAAAGTATACTTAATAGTAAAGAGAAGTTATACTTAATGGTAAAGGAAGGAAAAGAAGGGCATCACGCCCCTCTCTCTTCTTTCTTAATCTACGCTTTACAGTAGAATAAGTTATCACTCACAGTACCGTCACTAAATGTGAAGTTAGTATCTCCAACTACTAATGCAGGTATCTCATCTCCTTGCTTGAACTCTGATTCAAAAGTATCCCAAAAAGGATTATCAGCATTCATTGGTTGGTTATCTTCAGTTTTTGGGCTATAGATACCATACCTTGCATTAGCATTGTTTCCCATTTGAACTGTTTGAGAACCAATTGTAATTGCAGAAGAACCTGATGGTTTGTCTGAGACAATGATTGTTTTGTAAGTGGTACCGTCTGCACGCACTCCTTTGTTGATTTTGTGTAAGTAAGCCATTTTTCTTGTTTTTAATGGTTGTTGTGGATAATTACGGGGGGTTCCCCAACCACAAAAAAAAGTTGGGGAGCAATTTGTAAGAACCTTTCAAGCACGTAAAACACACAACTTTTGGATAGGGGTGGTAAATTTTTTTTAATCAGGTGGGGGGAAGGTTGAGCACAATTTATTTTTTTGGGACTTTAAATTTTAGTATATTGTTCTTATAAATGGAGTGTAACTAAAAATTAATTTACTATGTCAAACTGGAAAGATGAGCCTGAACACGACAATGGTCTCACAGAAATGGAACAATTACAACTGGATCAAATAATACTTGAGACAGCTTTTAATAACTCTTATTTAGTATTAACTAATGAGATCACTTTTGATGAGTTGTTAGGTCATAAATTTGACACCGGTCATGAAGCCGTAATGGCGTATGATCCGGAAGCGGGGCCTACAAAAGAACAATTAGAAAATATGATATATCACTTCATAGATTATGAGGCATATGAGAAATGTGCTAAATTACAAAAGATAATGGATGAAACGTATCCAAATTTTGAAGCTTAAAAGATAACCGTAAACGCTTAATATGGCAAATATACCTATATATAAAACGGATTGGGTAAATATCACACAGGTATTTAGAACCCAAACAGTAAGTGCTGAAGGAGTCATTACTTCTCTTTACACACAAACAGCACCTGCTACTATAGATAAAAATAGAATTATCGCTGTAGGGGAGTTTGTTGATATGGTTAATGGTAATGTAGTAACTGCTGCACGTGCTATCTATTATGAAGGTATACCTCCAATCTATACCACGGAAACACTAGTAACCCTTAGATCATGGGTGAATGCAATAGATTGTGGAGACTTATGTACAGACTCATGATAATAGGAGGAATAATATTTGTTTTACTGTGGATATGGATTGCATATGAGATTAAAAATGCTCCAGTAATAGATGATGAATATATGGAAAGAGATAGAAACTGGTATGTAGACCAGTACAATAGGAATAGAAGTATGAAAGACCAAGTAAAAACTTGGGAAGAGTTTAAACAAAAAACACTTAAGTCATATGGAAAAGAAAAGGACTTATAAACCATTACCAGAATATCTTTCAATAGGTCCTTCTGACATACATGGTGCTGGTATCTTTGCAAGAGAAGATATCCCTGCTGAAATAGATATGGGTATTACACATATATATGATCCAGAATTTCAACATGATTATATTCGTACTCCGTTAGGTGGGTTTATAAATCACTCGGATCAAGCTAATTGTGAATTAGTAGAAGATGATGCTGATTGTACCTATAAAAAAATAAAAACTCTCCGTAAAATAGAGATGGGTGAAGAAATTACTTTACAGTATTCTCTATATAAGTTAAAGGACTAATAAAATTATTTTCTTATAAACTTTTTTTATTTAAACTATTTATATATATTTGTAAATATGTTTAATTAAAAAAATCAATCAAATGGCAAGAACATTAAAATTAGATCCTAATATGGATCCTACTCAAGAAAAAATGAGTAAAGAAGAACTATCAGAACGTAGAGAAGAAATCACTTCATTCTATAAGGATAATATTCCACATTTAACCGTACAAGCAGAATATGAAGCTTTATTAGCTGATATAGAAAAATCTAGAGCAGAAAGAATGCAAGCTCAGATGTTTTTAGCTCAAACATATGCTGCACAACAAGAAGGAACTAAAGGTGTAGATCCTAACTCAGAAGAAGCTCAAGCTTTTAAAGAGGCAATGGAAAAAGCTGCAGAACAAGTAAAATAAAAAGGATAATTATGAGAATGCTTAAAAAAGGTGATAAGAATAGTGAAGTTCAAAAGTTACAACAAAAATTAGGATTAAGAGCAGATGGGCATTTTGGACCAGTTACAGAAAAACAAGTAATTAGATTTCAATTAACTAATGGTTTAACAGCTGATGGAATAGTAGGTTCAGATACTTGGACCTTACTATTGCAAGTTGGAACTAGTTATATGGATACCATAGATGAAGATAATGATTTATCTAGTCAATACTTTACAACTAATTATGATCAAATAATTCATAAACACTTTTTACCTAAAGGAGAATATATTGAGGGACCAGTTGAAAATAGATATATTTTCTTACATCATACTGCAGGAAATGCAAACCCATATGCTTGTATAGATATGTGGGGAAGAGATACTAGAGGAAGAATAGCCACTGAATTTGTATTAGGTGGACAAAATCATAGGAATGGTAATGATGAATATGATGGAGTTATGGTTCAAGCTTTTCCAGAAGGAGCTCAAGGATGGCATTTAGGAAGAACAGGATCAGGATTTATGAATAGACATTCTGTAGGATTAGAAATATGTAATATGGGTTATTTAGATAATGATCATAAAACATATGTAAGATCTCAATGTCATCCAGATCAAGTATGTGAACTTCCTGAAGCCTTTAAAGGTAAGTTGTATTGGCATGCATATACTGAAAAACAAATTAAAGAAACAGAAAAGTGGATCAGATATATAGGTGAAAGAGATGGAATAGATATAAGATTAGGATTAAAACAATTCATTCAAAAATATGGACCACAAAAAGGATTTGAATTTCAAGAAAATGCTTTCTATGGTAAAGTAGAAGGCCTATTAACCCATACCAACGTAAGGAAGGATAAGTCAGATTGTTATCCTCATCCTGATTTGGTAGATATGATAATGAGTTTATAATATGGCATTAGTAAATAAAGTAGATTTAAAATTAAAAGTAGATTTAGATCAGTCTATTATGTATCAGATTATGACATACTGTTTCTTTAAAGATATAGTTATAACTAATTCTGATTTAAAATTCTTAATGGAATTATCTAAAAGAGATAATATTGAACTTACTAAATTCTGCATAGAGTTAGTTAATAAGAATATATTTAAAAGTCCCCAATCAGCTAGGAATGCAATAACTAAAGCAGCCAAGAAAGGTTTATTGGAGAAGAAAGGTAATAATAAAAAAACTATATCTATTAACAAAGATATGGATATACAGAATAGTGGCTTAGTATTATTGGATTATAAAATATTAGGTAATGAATCCCAAGAAGCATAAAGAATTTAAAGAAGGAATAGCAGAAGAGGTTGGAGTTCATCCATCAGTTGTAGATGATTTTATAGCTTTTTATTATGCAAAATTAAGAAAAAAATTATCTGAATTAGATTATCCCAGAATTCAAGTAGATGGATTAGGAACATTTGTTTTAAGAAAATCTAAACTAGATAAATCTATTAAGAAGAATAAAAGTATGTTAGGGAACATAGCAAAAAGAACATATAATGGTTTTGCTAAAAGTGAAGACATACAACGTAATATTAATAATATGGAAAGAGCTATGAAGCAGATAGAGGGAAGTATATTAGCAAAAAAAGAATTTAAAAAGAAGAAGAATGGCCAATAATTTAAAAAAACTTTTAGGAGCATTTAAAAATATTGACCAGATTGCTGAAGGCATTACTAATAATATTTTTAAGAAAGAACATGTAGAAGCTGTAGCAACAGATAGATATCAAGAATGTATTAAATGTTCATTGTTTGATGCATTTGGAGAAAGTTGTTTAGCTCCAGGAACACAACCATGTTGTTCAGACTGTGGATGTAGTTTATCTTTTAAGGTGAGATCATTATCTGCAGAATGTCCAAAAGGATATTGGAAGTCATACATGGATGAAGAAACAGAAAATAAAATCATTGATCAAATAGAAAAAAATGGAAACAAATAAATATATCATAACTGAAAATAGTACAATAGTAGGAACACTAAATATGATTTGGTGTACTACAGATACTAATAATTTAAAAACTGAATATAATGGCAGTAGTATTTAAAGAGAAAGGACATGTCTATGAGAGCAATGACCAGGATAAAATATCATGGGTAAGTGTTACAGGACTTGTAGCTAAATTCAAACCAAAATTTGACAGAGATGGACAAGCTGTTAAATCCTCAAAAAACAAAAGATCCAAATGGTATGGAATGACTCCTAAAGAAATTATTGCTGCATGGGATGGTGAAACACAAAGAGCAATTACATTAGGAAATTTTTATCATAATCAAAGAGAAGCTGATATGATGGAATTCAATACAATACAAAGACATGGAACTGAAGTACCTATAATAAAACCAATAATAGATGAAAATGGATTAAAGATTGCACCTAAACAAAAACTTCAAGAAGGAGTTTATCCTGAACATTTAGTTTATTTAAAATCTGTGGGGATATGTGGTCAAGCTGATTTAGTAGAAGTAGTAAATGGTCATATAAATATTACAGATTATAAAACTAATAAAGAAATAAAAGAAAAAGGATTTACTAATTGGGAAGGTATAACTAACAAAATGTTTAGACCAGTAAATCACTTAGATGATTGTAATTTGAATCATTATAATTTACAACTCAGTATTTATGCGTATATTATTAAAAAGCATAACCCTAAACTGAAGATAGGTAAATTAACTATCCAACATGTTAAATTTAAACAAGTAGGAACAGATAAGAACGGGTACCCTATTAATGAACATGTAGATGGAGAACCCGTATTAGAAGAAATAAAAATGTATGAACTCCCATATCTAAAAGATGAAGTAAGATCTTTGATGATGTGGATAAAAGATAACCAATGAAATTAAAAGAATTTACAGCCGCAGTACCAATCCAGTCTAAGACATCAAAGATACCAACTGATTTTCAGTTTTATATGACACTGGTAACTATTGATCTTGATGATATAGCATATTTTAAACAATACTTCCATCCAGGAAGAGAAGCATTTCAAGATGATTATACTGAAGTACTAATGAAAGGAGCAGAAAAACCTATAGTACTACAAATAGCTTATAAAAAATTTAAAAAACAGATAGCATGATTGTAAAATTATTTGATATACAAAATAGTAAGCTAGTATTAACAGAGCATTGTTATGCACTACCTTTTCTTAAAAAGATTATAACTGAATATCCTGATACTTATATGCAAGTATTTCAATATATTTTTTATATGTCTTGTCCTGATCCAGATTTAAATCCTTTCTTTAATTTACCAGAACATGAGAAAGAAGATATAATAATAGATGAAATAAAGTTAGAGGAGTCTCCAGAAGATGGTAAGATAAGATATGCACTAGATACGTGTAAGACAATGTATGAAACACCTACCTATAGAGCTTATGTAGGGATTAAAGCTATGCTAGATAGATTAGCCAAGTATATGGAGGTAACCCCTATAGAGCATGGTAGAGACGGGAATATGAACTCTATGATTAATGCTGCAGCTAAATTTGAGCAGATTAGACAATCATATAAAGGTGCCTATACAGATATGAGACAAGAACAAGAAAGCTCTGTACGTGGTGGTGCAGGATTAGCTTATGACCAATTATAATAATTAAAATCAATTTAAGATGAGTATAAAAGTAATACCAGTAGGTAAGAAACTACTATTAAAGAAATGGAAAGTTGCAACTAAAACTGCATCAGGAATTATTATTCCTGAGATAGCTCAAAAGAAAGAATATAAAGGAACAGTAGTAGGTGTTGGAGCAGAAGTTAAAGAAATTAAAATAGGTGATATAGTTCAATATGCTGATTATGCTATGCCAACTCCTATGGAGCATGAAGGTGAAGAACATCTTTTAGTACAATCAGGTGATGTATTTGCAATACTAAGGGATGAGTAGGGTTATACCTACATATGACAATGATACATGGACAACTACTGAATTTAAAAATGACTTAGAATTTAGAGAGTTTATTGAGTCCATCTTTAGTGAACCAGGTAAATATGGATTCACTGAGATGGCTTTTAAATTTAATGAAGAAGCCACTAGATTTAATACAGATGGTGTATACTGCAATAGTCCTTTTAGATCTAAGGACTTTACTGCTTATTGGGAGGACCAAAAAGTTAAATGTAGAAATGGAGTAATATATAAAGAGGGAGATAAGGCTTGGTATATTACTAGAGATTATTACATGTGGTTAAATTTCTTACCTATATTTGATAAAGAAGAGAAGAAGTATGGTTTTGCTAAAGTTAGAGATGCTCAATATCATATGGCATTATATGAATGGTTAGCAGAATTAAATAATCAACATGCAGCTATACTTAAAAAACGTCAGATTGCTTCCTCATATTTTCATATGGGAAAAATTATTAATACTTATTGGTTTGAAGAAGGTAGTACATGTAAGATAGGTGCTTCTTTAAAAGACTTTATAAATGATAAAGGATCTTGGAAGTTTTTAGAAGAATATAAAATATTTTTAAATGAGCATACTGCATGGTATAGACCTAGTAATCCTGAAAAGGTTTTATTATGGCAACAACAAATAGAGGTTAAAGTTGGTAATAGAAAAACTGCTAGAGGTCTTAAGTCTAAAATACAAGGAGGATCTTTTGAAAAAAATGCAACAACAGGAGTTGGTGGACCATGTACATACTTCTTTCATGAAGAGGCCGGTATTGCTCCTAAAATGTTAGAAACTTATGAATATCTCCGTCCTGCTATGTCATCTGGAATGATGACTACAGGAATGTTTATTGCTGCAGGATCAGTGGGTGATTTAGATCAATGTAAACCATTAAAGGATATGATCATGAGTCCTGAATCAAATGATATTTATGCAGTAGAAACTGATCTAATAGATGCAGACGGAACAATAGGTATGGCTGGTTTATTTATACCTGAGCAATGGTCTATGCCACCATACATTGATCAATATGGAAACTCACAAATTGAAGAAGCTATTAAAGCTATACATCTTGAAAGAGAACGTTGGAAGAATGAACTAAATGGAGAACAATTTCAATTAAGAATATCACAAAAACCATTAAATATTGCTGAAGCTTTTGCATATAGAAAAGCATCAATTTTTCCACAAGGTATACTTACTAAGCAAATTAAAAAAGTTGAAGAAAAAGAATACTCCTATGAACTGATAGAATTAGATAGAGATCAAGACGGAATCATAGCTAAAAGAACTTCTAAGTTACCTATTTCAAAATTCCCAGTAGATAAAAAACAACATGATAAAACAGGAAGTATAGTTGTATGGGAAAGACCTGCATCTAAACGTCCTGAGTTTGGTGCATACTATGCATCTATTGACCCTGTGTCAGAAGGAAAAACTACAACATCAGATTCATTATGTAGTATCTTTGTATATAAGAATGCAGTGGAAGTAACCAGGACCACTGAAGCAGGAGATACAGAACAGTTTATTGAGAAGGATAAGATTGTAGCAGCATGGTGTGGTAGATTTGATGATATTAATAAAACTCATGAAAGATTAGAATTATTGATAGAATGGTACAATGCTTGGACATTAGTAGAGAATAATATTTCTCTGTTTATTCAACATATGATTGCTAGAAAAAAACAAAGATTTTTAGTACCTAAACAACAAATATTATTTCTAAAAGATTTAGGATCTAATAGAACAGTTTATCAAGAATATGGTTGGAAAAATACAGGAACATTATTTAAGAGTCATTTAATTTCTTATGCTATAGAATTTATTAGAGAAGTAATTAATGAAGATTTAGATGATAGTGGAAATGTAATGTCACAAACATTAGGTGTAGAAAGAATTCCAGATCCTATGCTTTTAAAAGAAATGTTAGCCTATTATCCTGGCCTTAACGTGGATAGGTTAGTTGCGTTTGGTGCATTGATTGCTTTTGTAAAAATACAACAATCTAATAGAGGATACTCTAAAAGACGTGAATCAGAGGCTAAATCTTTGGTAAATACAGAAAATTTGTATAAATTAAAGTATAGTCCGTTCAAAAATATTGGACGTGGGAAACGCAACTCTACAAGAAACATTAAGAGATCTGGTTTTAAGAATTATAAATAAATAAGAAAAGAATGAGAGTATTAAATGCAATGCAATTAAAGAATGGGGCTAAAGCGGAGAGTGGACCTACATTTTCAAGCTTAACACAACCCGTTCAATTTCTTCCTTTTTCTAAAAAAACTGATGACTGGGCGGCATGGAATCTAGACTGGTTAGAACTACAAGGTATAGAGTTTTTACGTTTAAATGCAAGAAGATTATTAAAGAATTATAAACTTGCAAAAGGGATTATAGATAAGTCAGATTACATTGTTGAACCAGACAATGATTATAAAGAATTAATGGATGTATTAACTCAAGAAAATGATTCTGCATTAGAGTTAAAATTTTATCCTATCATTCCAAATGTTGTTAATGTACTTACAGGAGAATTTGCTAAGAGATATTCTAAGGTTCAATTTAGAGCTGTAGATGATGCATCCTATAATGAGATGTTAGAACAAAAAAGAATGCAGGTTGAACAAGCATTATTAGCTGATGCTGAAAAACAACTTACAATGAAAATGGTTGAGATGGGAATGGATCCTGGATCTGAACAAGCTCAACAACAACTTGCCCCAGAAAATTTAAAAACTCTTCCACAAATTGAAGACTTCTTTAGCAAGTCTTATAGGAGTATGGTTGAAGAATGGGCTTCTCATCAACTTGCAGTAGATGAAGAAAGATTTCATATGCAAGAACTAGAAGAAAGAGGATTCAGAGATATGCTTATTGCAGATAGAGAATTCTGGCATTTCCGTATGTTAGAAGATGACTATGATGTAGAGCTTTGGAATCCTGTATTAACCTTCTATCAAAAATCTCCTGATCAAAGATATATTGCTGATTCAAACTATGTAGGAAAAGTAGATCTAATGACAGTTTCTGATGTTGTAGATAGGTATGGATATTTAATGGATAATAAACAACTTGAATCATTACAAAGAATTTATCCAGCTAGATCTGCACAATATCAAGTAAATGGTTATCAAAATGATGGTGCTTATTATGATGCTACAAGATCTCATGCATGGAATACACAAATGCCTGGATTAGCATATAGACAATATACAAGTAATTACTGGAATGATCCTGCAATAGGTGGTGATATATTAAGTGAGATCTTAGATCAGAGTGAAGATATGACTCCATTAGATGAAGGTAATCTAATGAGAGTATCTACTATCTATTGGAAGACTCAACGTAAATTAGGTCATCTAACTAAAATTGAAATGGATGGTGAAGTTACTCAAGAAGTAGTTGATGAAACATTTAAAATAACTGAAAAAGCTATATATGATACATCAATATTTAAAAATAAAACTAAAGAAAATTTATTACAAGGTGAACACATAGAATGGATATGGATTAATGAAGTTTGGGGTGGTGTAAAAATTGGTCCAAATTTACCAGCTATGTGGAGATCTACAATGGGTGATAACATAAACCCAATATATATAGGAATAAATAGAACTAAACCTGGTAGGTTGCCTTTCCAATTTAAAGGAAACAATACACTATATGGGTGTAAACTTCCTGTTGAAGGAAGAGTATTCTCAGATAGAAATACCAGATCCACTTCATTAGTAGATTTAATGAAGGCATATCAAGTTGGTTACAATATGGTTAATAACCAAATTGCAGACATTCTAATAGATGAATTAGGAACAGTAATAATGTTTGATCAAAATGCTTTACCACGTCACTCAATGGGAGAAGACTGGGGTAAAAATAATTATGCTAAAGCGTGGGTAGCAATGAAAGACTTTCAAATGCTTCCTTTAGATACTTCAATTACTAATACTGAGAATGCAACCAACTTCAATCACTACCAAACTCTAAATATGGAGCAAACAAATAGGTTGATGTCTAGAATACAATTGGCTAATTATTTTAAACAACAATGTTTTGATTCTATAGGAGTTAATCCTCAACGTCTAGGAGGGGCTGTATCAGCTCAAACGGCTACAGGGGTAGTTCAAGCCATGCAACAGTCATACGCTCAAACAGAGATGTATTTTGTACAGCATTCAGATCAATTAATGCCAAGAGTACATCAAATGAGAACTGACCTAGCACAATACTATTCTAGTAATAATCCAAGTGTTAGACTTTCTTACGTATCTACAGAAGCTGAGAAAGTTAACTTCACTATTAATGGTACAGATTTATTGCTGAGAGATTTCAATATTTTTGCTACTACTAAAACTAATCATAGAGCAATTTTAGAAAATCTAAAACAAATGGCTCTTACTAATAATACAACAGGAGCAAGTATTTATGAATTAGGTAATATTGTAAAAGCAGATTCTATTGCTGAAGTTACTGACATCTTAAAAGATTCAGAAACAAGACAACAAAGTCAACGTCAACAAGAGATGCAACAAGCACAACAAATGCAACAGCAACAACTTGAAGCTAAACAAAAAGAAGAACAAATGAAACTACAAGTTGAAATTGACGAAAATGCTAAAGATAGACAGAATGATATTACATTAGCTGAAATTAGATCAGCTGGTTATGGATCTATGGTTGATCTAAATCAAAATCAACAGTCTGATTATCAGGATGCTATGAAAGATATTAGAGAGACTACACAGTATAGAGAACAGATGAATCTAAAGCGTGAAGAGAATAGTGCTAAACAAACTATGGAAAGTAGTAGATTAGATGTGGAAAGAGAAAAAATATCTGCACAAAGAGATATTGCTAATACTAAACTTGAAATTGCACGTGAGAACAAAAATAAGTATGATGTCAAGAAATCTGATGACAAAAAGTAACCGTTAGCTATATACTGCAAAAAACTTTTAATTTTTTTAAAATTTTATAAGTTTAATTAAAGAAACATTCCTTATATTATATATATAGAAAGTATTAATTATTAAAACCAACATAATTATGAGTTCAAAAGTTGAAACTATGAATAGTAAAGTGGAAACCTTAGATATTAATTTAGATGAGATTTTCAGTGCAGCACCAGGAGGTGATGCCATAACTTTACCGGAGGAAAGTAAAGAGTCTCCTAAACAAAAAAGTATCTTTACAAGAAATGAGAAATCAGATTTTAAATTTGCTGATCCAGATAAAGATGACGCAGATGATTTAACAGCTAAGACAGAAGAAGCTCCAGCAGAAGAAGTTAAAGAAACTGCTGAAGAAGTAAAAGCTGAAGAAGGCAAAGAAGTAGAAAAAGTTGAGTCACAACCTAAAGAAGAAGCTGGTACTATACTAGATAGTTTAGATGATGAAACTGAAGAAGATGTTGTTAAAGCAAAAAAAGGTAGAAAACCAATTAACGGCATAGCAGATGTTTTTACTAAGTTAATCAAGGAAGATAAAATTGTTCCTTTTGATGATGACAAACCTTTAGAAGAATATTCTGCAAAAGATTGGGAAGAACTTGTTCAAGCTAATTTAGATGAAAAAGCTAATCAAGTAAGACGTGAAACCCCAAAACAGTTCTTTGACAGCTTGCCACAAGAGTTACAAATAGCAGCAAGATATGTTGCAGACGGTGGACAAGATTTAAAAGGTTTATTTTCAACACTCTCAGCAGTAGAAGAAAATAGATCTTTAGATATAAAAAATGAAAAGGATCAGGAAAGAATCATAACTGAGTACTTAGGTGCAACTGGTTATGGAACAAGTGAAGAGATCCAAGAAGAAATAGAAATATGGAAAGATTTAGGTAAGCTAGAAACACAAGCTTCAAAGTTTAAACCTAAATTAGATAAGATGCAAGAAAAGGTTGTTGCTCAAAAACTTCAGCAACAAGAAATGAAGAGAAAGCAACAAGAACAAGCATCTCAAGAATATATGAAAAATGTATATAATACATTAAAAGATGGAAAGATAGGAGAGATTAAAGTTGATAAGAAGACTCAAGCCATGTTATATAATGGTTTAGTATCACCTTCATATCCATCAGTAAGTGGTAGAAATACTAATTTATTAGGACACTTACTAGAAAAATATCAATTTGTTGAGCCAAATTATGATTTGATTTCTGAAGCATTATGGTTATTGCAAGATCCAGCAGGATATAAAGATAAAATAATGCAGAAGGGTGCACAAAAAAGCGTTGAGGCAACTGTTAGAAAATTAAAAACAGAACAAGCTAATGCAGGTGGAAGAAGTTCTTTAGGTATTAAAGATAAAGAACCATCATCCTCAAGAACAACCGGAAAGAAAAAATTACAAAGAGCCAGCAACATTTTTAAAAGAATGTAAAAGAAATTTAATTAAGTAAATTAAATAGAGTGAAAACAATTATTAACAATTAAAACAATCAATTATTATGGCAACTCCAGTTTTAAATAATGGGATTTTCCTACGTGATACAAGCTATAAAGCTAGTTCACATGTTGATTCTTATCACCTTACCCAAATGCTTGGCAACGCTGAGCCTATGGATATGGGACCAATTGACTTATGGGCAATGACTCAGAAGGTAGAAATGCCTTTATATCAAATGGCTTCTTTTGGTGGAAAGAATACAATCATGGTGGATAACGCTAGAGGTGAGTACAAGTGGCAAACTCCTATTGCACAAGATCTTCCGTATATAGTACAAGACGTTGAACCAGGAAATACTTCCAAGGGTGTAGACGGAACTACTTTTCAGATTAAGATCAACAAAAGAACTTTTGGACATGGTGACATTATTACTTATGATAAGTATAATGGATTAGAACTATACATTACTGCTGCAGATATTATTCCTGCAGGTGATGGATTTGTTTATACCGTTCAATTAGTTAACAATAACAATTCAGCTACTCTAGATGCAAAATATCTTGCTAAAGGAACTAAGTACTTTAGAAAAGGTTCAGCTAGAGGAGAGTATGGTGAAAGATTCTCTGATATTGAAACAGGTTCTGGTTTCCGTGAATTCTACAACTTTGTAGGAGGAGCAGAAGCTCATGTACACTATTCAATTTCTTCAAGAGCAGACTTAATGATCAAAGGCGGATTAAACGCTGATGGTACAGTTCCTGTTACTGAGATATGGAGAAACTTTGACAACAACCCTAACAATCCATCAGTACCTAGTATTGAAGGATTAGTTGCAAACATGGGTAAAGCGGGTGCTAGAGAAGCATTTGAAAATGGGACTCTAACAAGAACTTTCATTACAAATATGGAAGCAGCTCACTTATCTAAAATTGCAACAGATATTGAAACTTACCTAATGTGGGGTAAAGGTGGTAGAATTAAACAAGATGGACCAGATGATATTAGATTATCTGTAGGTTTATGGGCACAGTTAGACAACTCATTTAAAAGAGTTTATAACAAGTCTTCATTTACTCTTGACATGTTTAAGTCTGAGCTTTACAACTTCTATCAAGGTAAAGTAGAATTTAAAGGACCAGATCCACAAAGATCACTTGTTGTACAAACAGGTATTGGTGGAATGCAACTTATCAACAAAGCTATTGCTGATGAAGTGTATGGTTCAGGTTTAGTACAAAATGCTTCTGAGATTGGAGCAGTATCAGGTTCAGGAATGGATCTTGATTATGGTTTTGCTTATACAAGCTTTACTATTCCTTTCTTAGCTAATGTTAAGTTTGTATTGAATCCTGCATTTGATAACTTAAATACTAATGACATAGAGAATCCATTGATTGATGGTAGACCTCTAAGTTCATTTAGTTTTATTATCTTTGATGTAACAGATGAAGGAAATGACAACATTCACTTGTTGAAACTTTCTTGGGATAATCAACTTAAGTGGTTCTACCAAAATGGTACTATGGACTACATGGGAAGAACTCAAGGTTTTGCTTCTACTGGACAATTCAATGGATATAGAGTTTATATGACTCAGACGATGCCAGCTATTTGGGTTAAAGATCCAACCAAAGTTCTTAAAATTGTAATGAGAAACCCAATTACGGGAGGATCATTCTAAGAATAATAATAAATAAGGGAGGGGAGTTAAACCTCCTCCCTTTATTTTTAACCTTTAAAAATTAGAAATTATGGCACTAGACATTAAGAAGGCAAATAAAACATATGAGTTTTCAAACTCAAGTGTTTCAAAAATCCTTTCTTCAAAAGCATTTGGTTTGGATGTGATACCTAAGAATTATGCAAATGATGCTGCAGCTAAAGCTGCTGGATTATCAAAAGGTGACATATATCATAACGCAGGTGACTTAAAAGTTGTATTGACTTAGTCAAATAACTATAGCAAGGGTAATACCTTGCTTTAGAAACTTAATAATAAGAATGTACATAATTATGTACTTTTGACTGAAACAATTATTAATTTTAAAACCAAAACGCTATGAGTGATTACACTATTGTAGAAAAATACCAACAAAGGAAAAGGCAAAGTACTGTTGCCATCCGTCCTTTCTTTAATCCAAATAAAGAGAATATGGGATTAGAACAGTATGGATTATCTATGCATGATGGAGTTTTCCATGAGGAATCTTTAGCATGTTTAGAAATGAATGGGGTAAAAAGATACGTAACAGGACTAAATGAATTTGCTCCTGAAGTAAAGATGTTACCTCCAAAGGAAAAGAAAGAAAAAATAAAAGAAATAAGGAAAGTTGTGGCTGAATTAGAAGCTGAACTAGCAGCTAATGTAGTTGATCCAGATGATAAAGATTTCTGGAATAAACTCAGTATAATGAAACCAGATAACTCAAAATTCTGGGATAAAATATCTATTAGATGTGGAAATGATCCTGTCTTTTTAGATCCAGATATTGATCCTTATGATAAAATTAAGCTGCATGCTATTAATGCAGGTGGATTTTCAATAGTAGCTAAGTCTTTAAGGGAAGCAAAAACTTCTCCTAATGCTCCTAAATTTTATTTAGATAGTTTAGAAGAAACACTTAGTACTAGAACAGAATTAAGTAAACTAAAAAATAAAGCAGTTGTTGAATTAGAAAAACTATTTGATAGTAACACTAGTAAGCTAATGTACGTTGCAAAAATATGTGATGTGAATAGTAGCCAATATGTTAAGAGTACTCCTAATGATATCATGTATGAAAACATGAATGATTATATTAATGGAAATGGTACTGAATCAAATAAGAAAAGAGCAGCTCAAAACTTTTTAGATGCAGCAAGAGTAAGTATGGAAGAAATTAAAATAAGAGCATTAATAAAAGATGCTTTATTTTATAGATTTTTAACAACTAAAGCAGGTGGATGGATTGAGCCTATAGATAGTGGACATAGATTAGGTAAAATTCCAAGTGAATGTCTTGAGGAGTTGATGAAACCAGAAAATGATGAAATTTTAGATTCATTGCTAGCTAAAGTAGAACCATACTGGAACTCATAATAAATTAAAAAATGGAAAATAGTACTCTTATAATTAAGCTAAAACAAAGGTTAAATAAATTAGATAGTAATGATTTTGATAATATTGAAACATGGCAATTTATTGAAGGCTTTAACAAGTGTCAATTAGAGTGGTGTAGAAGAAATCTACATGGAGGAAATATGTATAAAGAAGGAGATGAATTATCTAAGAAAAGAATAGATGATTTGCAACCTTTACTTATTGAACTCTCTTTAACTGGAACAGTAGCAGATGAATATTTTGAAGCTACTAACTTTCCGGTTGACACATATTTAGAATATAAAAGAGTAAGTACTGATGCAACTACAGAATGTTGTACTACACCTAGGTCAATGACTGTATACTTAGCTGAAGAAGCTAATGTACCTTTGATCTTAAGGGATCCTTTAAAGAATCCTAGTTTTGATTGGGGAGAAACATTCTGTACTATGCTGGATAATAGAATAAGAATATATAGAAATACTGATTTTAATATAGTAAATCCTGTATTAACTTATTATAGAAAACCAGTTTACATAGAAATACCTAATGTTACAGATCCATATACGGGTAATATTAGTTTAGTGAATGTAAATTGTGAGTTTAAAGATGACTTAGTAGAAGTTATATTAGATGACACAGCAGCCTTAATTGCAGGAGATATAGAAAACTTATATCAACAAAAAAGAGGACAAGCATCAGCAGAAAGAAATAATTAATATATAGTAGAATCCATTGATTTTTTGTATATTATTATAGTAGCGGTAAAGCTACAAACAGAGTAAACTGTTAAAATCATTTTTTTTATTAACCAGTGAGGGTAATGGTCCTCACACAAAATGACAAATTATGGCTTATTTTAATCATTCATTTAACAAGACGTTTGTTGTAGGCAGCGTGGCAGGTGCCGGAGTTGCAACAAGTGCACTGACCGCAGGTCAGTTTGGTCTTGTAGATGGACCAACATGGACTACAGTAGCAGTAGCAGGGGGAGCCCCGGCTATTACTGGTGGTGACTTAGGTTACCTAGTTCAAGGTTCTTTCTACACTAAAGACACAATTGGGAACAACCCAGGCCACGGTGGGTACAAAGAATCAGTAAAATCAAAAGGTATTAACCCTAGATATATCACTGAATTATGGGGAGCTACGTGTCAAACAGCTACTCAAGCTACTGCTAAATTATGTTTAGCATCAGATTGTGCTCCTTGTGGTAAAACACAATTTGCAAGAATTGATGTGAAGGGTTCACCTGCACTTAGATTCTTAAATCATAATGCATATGCAATTGCTGACTCATCTAATGTATGTTGTGTTGATGGTCAAGAGTATCTTGATCCAGCATTAATACTAGGTAGAATGGTAGAGATGCTTATTGGTAATGGCCTAGCTACAAGTGATTTACATCACGTAGCAGGAGATCCACTAATCACACCATTTGTTGCTGAAGGTGACGTTGACGGTCTTTTAAAAGGGGCTGGTTTAACATTAACTCCAGGTACCGGATATGCTGTAGCTGCAACTCAATTAGCTACAAGTGCTGTTGATGCAAATGGTAGTGCGGTTACTTCATCTAGCAGACCTGGGTTTGTAAATGCTAAAGTAGTTGTTACTGCTATTACAGGTGGTGGTGGTACTGGACCAATTGCTGCTAACGGATATACTATTGCACAAGCGGGTGCTGGGTATGTAGTTGGTGATGTTGTAACAATTGCTACTGGTGGTGCTAACGGAAAATTAACTGTTGCTGCTGGTGGTGCTGGTTTAACTGTAGGTGGTGTTGTTGTAACAAGTACAACTGCTGCTGGTGTAGCAAGTGATACTGTGTATACAGTAGCTCAAGCTGTTGGTGTAGCTGGTGCGGGTAACTATACTCCATCAACTGATCCAAATGGTGCTACTAAAGTTTCAGCATGTGTTACATTAAAAGGTGCTTATGTTGATACAGTATTTGGCAACTGTTCTTTTGATACTAGAGATCACTATAACGCAGAACCTGTGGAAATCATTTTATCTTCATTAGATGAAACTGGTAATCCATGTAATGACTGTGGTGTAGCTTCAAGAACTCCAGGTATGATGCAACAAACACAAGGTGAAGAGGTAATTAGAGAATTGATTATGTCTGAAAGATATAGACAATCCCCTTATAACCAAGGTAACGCAGACAGTTCAAGAATCAGAGAAATAGAATTATCTGATGAATTACTTGCTGCTGTTGACAGAACGGCTACATATAGAGCTTATTATGTTAAGCATAGTGTACCAAGGTTTAACAACCCAACCGGTGTATTTGATAATGACCAATACGTATATAAAATTTACATTAAATGTTCTGATGGTGCTTTAAAAACAGCAATGGATAACTTAATGGGTTCTATGTCCGCTTGGGCAAATGCAAATTATGCTAAAGTTCCATTTACAACAAATTCATACTGGTAAGATTTAAGTGATCTTATTAATCTTAGAATTTTAATTAGAGCAGGGGAAAAATCTCCTGCTCTTTTTATTTTATATTCTGTTGAATTTTTTGTATATTATCTATATAGTACACTAAAGTAAATTCAAATGGCCAATAAACATATATTAAGTCTAGAGATTCCAACAGTATCTAACTGTAATCTGTTATGTATTAAAGATACTAGTCAATACTCTAAAGAACTAGCAATAGATTGTGAAGAATTGCAAATAACTCTACCTGGATATTCAACTCCAGTATTAGTAAAAGTAGATAACGGTTTTGATATGTGTTTAACAGCATGTGCTCTTAACCTTCAAAAAACAAAATGTGGAGACACTCAACAAAATATTCCTGATGGAATATATATTATTAGATATAGTGTTTCACCAAATGAGAAAGTTTATGTTGAGTATAATCATTTGAGAGTGACTGCATTACTTACATCATATTATGAAGTATTATGTGATTTAGATGTACATGCATGCCAACCCAATTCCACTAAACAATCTTTATTAGCTGAATTAGGATATATTAGAACTATGATTGATGCAGCAGTATCTAATGTTGAATATTGTCAATCTGCAGCTCAAGGTATGCAATTGTATAACTATGCAAAAACAAGACTAAATAGGATTATTTGTCCAACAGGAGATTGTGGGAATAAAAATCCATACTATAAGTAATAATTTAAACCAACTAAATTATGAGCAATTGTGCCCATTGTAATAGACAATTCACTTGTGGATGTCAAAAAGCAACAGTAGAGGGGGTTGCAGTCTGTAAGACATGTGTCACCAACTACAAAGCAAAAAGAAATAATTCAGCTGATTCAGATCCTACAAGAACAAGAGGTTTGGAATTAGCTAGACAACAAATAGTAGATTTAAGAAATAAATAATATGGCAACTTCCAGTGTAGTATCATCAGCTAATACTAGTCAGAAAGAACATAATTCTTTGATGAAAAGAATACAGATTGAACAAAATTTTGCAAATCAAGCATATGCAAATTTTAAGTCAGTGAAATTTGGTATTAGTGCATGTTGCTTTACAGATTTTGAAGATGCTATATTAGATAAAGATATATGTGATTGGCAAAACGCTAAGAGTGATAAAATCATAGTAGCAACAAATGATGATAACATATTCTTAGAGCCAATTGCACAAGTAAATGAAACAGCTAGCGTTTCTTGTCCAGTTATAAGTACTAATGTTTGTACTATACTAGACTTAGAAGATATATTAGCAGACACCGGAACTTATACTTATTGTCAAGATGCAGCATCCGTGCAATGGACAATCACACATAATTTAGGTAAGTACCCATCTGTTACGGTAGTTGATAGTGGAAATAGTGTAGTAGTAGGAGATATAGATTATACAAATTCTAATATTGTAGTACTTACATTTAATTCAGCATTTTCTGGATGTGCATTTCTAAATTAAAAAATATAATTAATAATAAACAAAATAAGTAATCATGGCAAGTATAAAATTCTTACAAAATATAAATCTTTTTGGAAGTCAATTGCAAAATGCAATTATTCAACCATTAGGATCTGCCCCAACCGTATATGGAAATGGACAAATTTATTATGATTCAGGTCTACATAAATTGTACTTACGTGCCAATGGTGCTTGGGTGGCTATACAATCTGGAACTGATTCTAACACAACTTATGATCTAACTGTGCCAGCTGCTACAACAGCAATTAGGTTAGCTGGTTCAGATGGAACAAATGATGATGTTACACTTACAGGTGGTACTAATGTAACTATAACTAGAACAAGTGCTACACAAATAACAATTTCTGCAACAGATTCAGCGGCAGGTACAGTAACTTCTGTATCAGGAGGAACTGGAATTACAATTTCTGGATCAGCAAGTGTTACTCCAACAGTCAACATTGATTATGCCGGAACTGACAATGCAATTCTAGCAGCAACAGGAGCTACACCAGTAGGAGGAGATACAGTATGGTTCTCAGATGCAACAGATAATACTATTAAGAAAGCATTAATTGAAGATATGCCAGGTTTTGGAAAAGATGGTACAGTAACTTCTGTTGCTACATCTCCTGGTACATTTATAGCTGTATCAGGTGGTACTATTACAACTACTGGTACTATTACAGCAGACCTTTCTGCATCAGGAACACCAAGTGCAACAAAATTCCTTAGAGGTGATAATGCATGGGCAACTCCAGCAGGAGCATATACAGATTGGAAACTTAAAGGTGATGGTGGTACAGCTGTAGATATAGGAGATGGAGAAACAGTTGACTTTATTGGAGGAACAGGTTTAGATGCAGTAGCAGCTAGTGCATCTCCAAATACATTAACACTTAGTTTAGATCTTAATGAACTATCTACTGTTACAGCGGTAGCAACAGATTTTGTAGCATTAGTAGATGTAACTGACAGTTCAACTAAAAAAGCCTTAGTTAGTGATATAACAAGTTTAGCACCACAAGGTACTGTAACAAGTGTTGGGATTACTGAAACAGGTAATGCACTTACAATTACAAATACACCTATTACTGGTACAGGAAATATTAATATAGCAGGTGCAGGTTCTGCCTCACAAGTAATTTTAGGTAACTTAACTCTTGCTACCTTACCCGTAGATGGTGTAACAAGTGTAGGTATAACTCCAGGAACAGGATTAGATGTAAGTAATTCACCTATCACAAGTTCTGGTAATATTGGTGTTACACTTGACTTAAGTGAATTGACTACAGTAACAACTATTGACCCTGCAGCAGATTTCTTAGTAGGTGTTGATGGAACGGATAATGAAAAAATATTATACTCTAATGTTCATTTAGATCAGTGGGGTAAAGCAGAAGCAGATGTAGATTTTGATACAAACAAATTATTAAAAGTAAAAACTGGTACAGCATCTGGAGATGGTGTTAACTTAGGACAAGTTCAAGCACTTGTAGCTGGAGTTGGTGTATTCCAAGGAGGATATAATGCAACTACAAACTCTCCAGCAATAGCAGGAGCAAGTAACGTTGCTCTTACTACAGGTGACTTTTATGTGGTTACTACAGATGGTACTATAGCCTTTAATGGTAGTAGTGTAGCTGTAGAGGTTGGTGATATGATTTATGCTAATTCAACAATTAGTGCAAGTTCTAATCCAGCTGCAACAGCTTACGCAATTGTTATACAAGATCAAAATATTGCAGGTGTTGGTGCAACAGATGGAGCTACAGAAAAAGGGGTAGCTGGATTTAGCAGTGCTTCTTTTGCAGGAACAGCAAATGGATTCATTACAATTAAGGCAGGTGGTATATCAAATGCTATGTTAGCAAATACTCCTAATTACATTATTGGTACTGATACTGATATTGATACAAGTGGTGTGGATGTTATGGATCAGATTAATGTTACTGATGGTGTTATTACATCCATGAGTAAAAGAACATTACCTAATGCTACAACAGGAGCAGTTGGGGTAGCTGAAACAGCAACACAAGCAGAAGTTAATGCAGGTACATCAGGAGATCAATTAATGGTTACTCCAGCCACATTAAAAGCTCATATAGATGCTGATAGTTTTGCTAGTGATTGGCCATCATCTAATGCTAGTTCTGAAGCTTTAACACATAGTTTAAGTACTTTAGATGTAATAGTGCAGATTTTTGAAAAGAGTACAGGTGCAACAGTATATGCTGATGTAGTTAGAAATTCAACAAGTCAAGTTACAATCTCAACTACAAGTACTATTACGGCTAATACTTTAAGAGTTCTTGTGCAGAAAATAAGATAATAATATAAAGAAAGGGTGGTAATTACTACCATCCTTTCATAATATATTTATATTTTGTATTTTTGAAAATAAAATAAAAAATAAATGGCAATAAACTTCTTAAATAGTCAATCCATAACAGGTACGCTGACAGTAAGTTCCATAGCCAATGCCTCTTCTGATACAGATAAATTTTTAGTTTCTGATAGTGGTGTTGTAAAATATAGAACAGGTGCTCAAGTACGTAGTGATATTGGTGCTGGTACTGGAGATGGTAGCGTTACTTCAGTTACTGTACAAGGAACTACTGGACTATCTGGAAGTGGAACTATAACTTCAACCGGTACCATAACTCTTACTAACGCAGATAGAGGTTCATCACAAAACATATTTAAGAATGTAGCATCTGATTCAGGTACAGCAGTTGCAGACAATAATGATGATACATTAACTATAATAGGAGCAGGTAGTGTAACAACAGCTGTTTCAGGAGATACATTAACTATAACAGGTACTGATACTAATGATAATTATTATGTAAGTTCAGTAGGATTTGGTTTAGGTAATGGCATACTTTCTCTTTATAGACATAATACTACAACATTAACTGTAGATCTAGATGGGAGATATCTAGAGCTTGGTGGTGGCACCATGACTGGTAATATAGTTTTAGATGATAATTCAGGTGCTTCACCTAATATACAATTTGTAAATGGAGATAATGATGATTGGTATATTTACAATGATTCAAACGGTAAATTTCAAGTTCAACAAAATTCAACTATTAGAGCTACTTTTAGTAGCGGTGATTTAGAATTAACTAATGATTTAGTTGTAAGTGGTGGTGGTGTATCATTATTAGGTACAGGTAGAATACAAGGTGTTGATACCGTATCTGCAGGAACAGACGCTACTAATAAGACATACGTAGACAACGCTGTGGCAGGGGCAGGTTCAGGTACTTATCTTCCGCTTGCAGGTGGAACTATGACTGGTAATATATTATTTACTAACAACTATGAACTTAGATGGCAAGACAGTGGTGGCACAGCTAGAACTATATTAGAATTAACATCTGCAGATGATTTATATGTAGGTGGTAGTTTTGCTGGATCAATGATTTTTGTAGGTGGTGGTTCTTATACAGAGAGAATGAGAATTAATGATTCTGGTAACACTGTTATTA
>Ga0098055_1000468_pt1 | contig 24398 bp, 10 predicted proteins | sample 17_taG_FD_75107 | JGI IMG/M metagenome (GOLD analysis project Ga0098055, IMG submission 75107) | Marine viral communities from the Subarctic Pacific Ocean - 17_ETSP_OMZ_AT15314 metaG | ecosystem: Environmental > Aquatic > Marine > Oceanic | place: Pacific Ocean | collected 2015-01-18 | reverse complement strand
TATCTTTATATCTTTCACCTAGAGCCTTTTTAGTAACTTCTCCGTATTTATTTGTAGTGCTTTTAAAGAACGTGTAAAACTCAACTTCAGACTTAGTAGGGTTTAATGCTAAAAAATCTTTTAATGACTTTAGTTTAATTTCAGAAGTTGTTACTCCATTTTTTTCTGTTACAACTTTATCGTACATATTCTCGTACATCTTTTTTTCCCAACCACTCCAAGAAGGAAAATTACCTAAAAACCATTTAATAAATAAAGGGCCTTTAGATGCTGCATTTACATTCTCAGCTATTTTTTCTCTAATTAAATTTTTAGTTAAACGATCAAGCTCTTTTTGGAATTTAATATTCTCTTCCATAAACTTACCGTACTCTTGCTCCATAGTACGAACTAGTTTTTGTATTTCAGGTCTATGACCAGGAATGTTATTAGAGCCAAACCAAGAATGCAGCCAAGATATATCTCCTTTATCAGTCCATTCTATTCCATTACGAGATGCTTTCTGCTCTTCTGACGCACGTTTAGCTAATTCTAATACTATCTGCTTATGAACAGAAGATACTGCACTAGGATCGAGCTTTTGCATTAAAGAAGCAAAGTCGTATAACTTATCGTTTGCTAGAGTTTTTATTTTCCCAGTCTGAATGACTGTCTCGTCAAACTCCTGGGCTAAATTAAAATTTGCGACATAATTTTTATAGAGTTTTTCTAACGACTCTTTGAGTGGCGTATTGCTCATTACAGAGTTTATATTATGCCCTTTATCTTCTAAGTATTCTTCAAAGCTAAATTTATCATAACTTGTTAGCTCTGAGTCTGCACCACTTTTACTATTATAAAACTTCATGGCTTTTAGTCCAGACTTAGATTCTTTTAATAAAGATGTAACTTTATCTGCTTGCCCTTGCAGTTTTTTATAGTTTGTAATATCTGTCTTTTTAGAAGGTTTAGTTTTAGTAGAAGCTCCTACGTATTCGTAAACTCCATTTGACTTAGCAACGTCTAACTTATTACCTCCTGGTCTAGTAACGTTTTTATATGGTTTATACTTATAAACTATTACTCCTCTATTTGGGTGAGTAACTTTTATGTAATGCTCAGTGTTGTTTTTTAGCAAGTCTTCTTGACTTTTATTAGCAACATCTTTAGCTTTTAATTTTAAAGGCATTCCATCTTTAGCTCTACCAGCACTTGTAATAGCTGACAACTCTCCATACCCTTTAACAAATCCTTTAGGTGTTAATCTACCGCCAAGAGGAATTATTTGTGGGTTTTCCATTACAATATTTTCAACCATTACTTCAGGACTAAACACATCGGAGTCATCATCTATAATCATTTGATGAGCAGTGTCTATTTCTTCACTTAACTTTTCTAGCATATTATCGCTAAGAAGAGGTTGTATAGATGTATTCTTGTACCCTATTTCATTTAGTAAAGAATCTACAATAAATAAATCATTTTGAAGATCAGGACTTAACTGAGAAAATGCTTGTTTAATAACTTTAATCTCACCTTCATTAGTGTATTTATTTATATAGTCAGAATCTGGCTTTAAAGAATAATTTGCAGCTCTATCTCCAAACCCTTCGTAGTAAGTAAAATTAATTGCTCTAACAAAGGCATTGTCTTTTTGAGTTTCTAATCTTTCTAATACAGACCTAACAAGTTTATTAACTTTAGGTTCAGGATTTCTGCCTCCAAAATCTCCAGTATGTTTTAGTGTTTGCTTAAACATAGGAACAGTGTTAGCTAAAACGTTTACAAAGTAATCTTTAATTATTTTACTTTGTTCATCTCCGCTTCGCTTAGATAGTGTATCACTGTTAGTCATACTTTTTAATAAGTCAAAAGTTGTTTCAGCATGTGGCGTACCAGTAATGTCATTTTCTTGGTACAATGTAGATGTTTTTACAAGCCTATTCATAAACGACTTAAGTACAGGAGAGTTTTTAAGTTCTTTTAATTCTTGCTCTCCTTTTACAGTGCTATCCCCATCAAGAATTTTATTGTACTCTTTTATTTGATCGCTAACTTCTTGCTCGTTAAAAGCTACATTCTTGTGTTGACCTAATAAATTATTTATAGAATAAACATCTTTTGTAATTCCTTCAGAAGCTTCAAACATAGCTAAAATATTAGCCATTTCTCTTTGTTCGTTGCTGTCCATATCTACTAGGCTTTTACCTGTAATTAGACTTGTATTTATATTTATACCACCTTTACTTGCGTTTGCTATTTGTTTTTTAGCTACTTCAGGACTAACTCCAAACATTTTAACGTAAGAAAGAACTGCAGCACTTGTTTCTCCATAGTCTACAAAAGTTTTATCTTTTAAGGCTTTCTTGCCTTTAAACTTAGTGTACATTTTTGCAGCAGGAGAATTAAAAATAACGTCTAAGGATTTAGTGTCAAATCCTAATCTATTCATTAAAGCTACAGCACTAACAGTAGAAGGATTTATACCTAGCACAGTTGCGTATTGATTCTTAGTATTATCTAACGCTATATTAAGTAGTACAGCGTTTTTAAACGATAAAGCATCTTTACCTTTTAATTCTAAGTTGTCAGAAAAGTTTTCTACTTTTTGACCGTCAACAGTAATTCCACCTTCAATTCCTAGCTCTATTTTGTATCTAGAAAAATAAGACATACCATTATTAAGTGCTGCAATAGTACCAATCATTCCACTACCTTGTACGTTTTCTTCAAAAAACTGAGAAGCACCTATAGGAGAGTTCTGTGGAGATCTCTTTTTTAAGTTTGGAAATTTACTTTGTATTGCTTTTATTCTTGCTTCAACTTCTGATTCATATTCCATGTCAGCAGTTAAATGTTTAAAGTGAGATATATCTCTGTAAAACTTTTTCTGCAAGTCAAGCATTTCATTTACTAAACCTTCTCTTTTGTTTTTAGGGCTATCGTATTCAAAATTTAAAAATAGTGTATCACCATCTTGATCAGATCCTAATATTTTATTTAACTCTGGAGATACTTGTATGTGATTATTAAGATGTTTTCCGTTTTCATCTAAAACTTCTTTTTGGAATCCTTTAATTTCACATATAGGTCTAGATTGTTGACCGTGCGCAGGTACACGAGGCCCAAGAAACTCTTCACCTAGTATCATGTATTTACCTTCCCATACAGCTATTTTATTGTAAAGAAATTCTTTAGCAGCTCTAACGCTAGGAAACTCTCTGTTTAATCCTTGTATTCTAACTCCAGTAGTACCTAAAGCAGTAGAAGCAACCTTTTCAGAAACTAAACTATCTGCATAAGTTTTTGCTTCAAATTCACTATCAAATTCTTGATCTACTCTTGCAAAGTATTTACCTTTTAATCCAGCAGGAACAATAGCTTCTGCAGGAAGAATAGCTGATTTTTTAATTAAAGTTCCATCAGGTCTAACTTCATATCTTGATCCTATATATTCTTTTCCGTCTACAAAATATCCTTTTAATCCTTTTTGTGAAGCTACACCTTGTACCGCTATAGTTCCAGCAGTCATAACTTTAGAAGATTTTTTAACTAAATTTCTAAGTCCATTACCATAGAATTTATTTACAGAAGGTAAGTTTTGACTTATCTTAGGGTTTTTTAAATTTAAAAATTTAGCAACTCCATTATAACTAGAATCAACAGCTCCTTTAGTTATTGTTTTAACTACAGCTTTTTTACTTGCTGCTCTACTATCAGGAGTCTGCATTCCGTTTGCATTCATATTCTCAATGCCTTTAGTAGAATTTTCTAAACTTAAATCAAGAATTTCTTGTCTTTTGTTTAGTATCTTTTGCATTGCTTCTATGTTTTCTGGAGCTAAATCATTTAAATCAGCAGCAGACATTTGAGTAGCCTCAACAACTTCTTCTCTGTATTTATCCATAGGTAATTGTATACCCATGTTTGCACCATCTAAACCTACAAGTTCATTACCATTCATGTAAGCATTATTCATAGTATTCCAACCTATACTACCTTCTGCGTAACTATCTGTAGATGTTTTATCTCCAAATAATTTTGGTGCTTTTTTAGCAGCAGAAGCAAACATTGCTATGTTTAGACTTTCGTTAAATATATTTTGTTGGTTATTATTATATTTTTTACGAGCTCTTAATTCTTTTTCAATCTTCTGTAAGATAGGAGAGTCTTTTATAAACTCTTTATCTAATACTTGAACATAAGTTTTAAAGTAAAAATCACTTTCTCCTATTGTGTTGTTTTCTCCAACATTTTTGTTTGCTTTTTCGCCACGCATATCTTTACCGTAGTAAACAAACTTAAATCCTCTACCTATACGCTTACCAACTTTATCTCGAACCATGTCTACATCTTCAGGTAATATAAAAGATCCAGCATCAGAAGACTTAACTCCATTTTCAATTATGTCATCATAAATTAAGGGCTCTATAGATACACCACGCATAGAACCATCTTGTCTAGCTATCGCACCTGTTGCTCTTTTAATATAATCTTTTTGACTTTCAGCTTGAGAGTGATCTCCAACAAATAATTGTTGAGCGTAAAAGCTATTAACCATGTAGTTAAATACATAGTCGTCAATCATTTTATTTCCTTCTTTTGTTATAGAAACAGTATCCCTATTTACAGTAACAAAACTTTTCATTACAGGGTTATTTCTTACTAAGCTAGCATTAGATACAATCCAGTCTTTCATGTTTTGTACTTGCTCTTGTATGTCGTAAGAACCATCTTTATTAATAGTAAACCCTAAAGCAGAATCACCATCTCTATATGTAGTTTTATCAGCTCCTTTAGCTATTAATGCTTTTACAACTTTTGATTTTTGACCTTCAGTTGTAGCCATAGGAGAAGATATATTATATCGTCTTTTTGAATTTGCAAATATAGATATAGGTTGAGTATAGAAACTTCTACTATCACCTGGCTTTCCACTATCCCAATTAGATGCAAACTTTTCTAAATCAAATTGAATTATATCATCCTGTGTTTGATTTTCGTATTTAACACCTTTCTGCTCTCCAGTGTAATAAGAAGATACACCACCGTCAAATGCAATTTGCAAAGATTGATCTGACATTCCGTTTGCACCTAACCCAACAGCCATTTCGATAAATGGATTACCACCAATGTAATCTCCATTATCATCCATTAAGTATTTTTCAACTAACTCTATTCTTCCTTTTTCAGTTTTAGCTAGATTAACAATTTCTTCTTTTTTATTAATAAGACTATTGTTATAATTAAAACCTAAAGTAGTATTACCATTTACATCAATAACAGACTTAATTGCATTTTTACTTCTAGAAGCTGTAACAACATTCTTAAATAAATCCATCATACCAACTACAGGTATTTTACCTTGTGATATGTATGTTTTACCAGTCTTTTTATCTTTTAAGTTTTTATCCATTATTATATCTGCAATATAATCTTGGACATTAAATATTTTATTTCCTCTAGAAACTCTTATGTTAGACAATTGACTATAATCAATGTAATCTAAAGGAATACCATTTTGCTGATCTATTTCTGCAGACCTTAATATAGGTATAACAATGTTAAGACCTTCTTCTTGTGTTAGCTTTTCACCTTTAGCTAACTTTTGTTCAGCTCTTTTTATTCTGGTTAATACAGCGTCTTGTATAGATGACTTACCTTTAAAGAAGACTTCATTACTAGCCTTCTTAATTTCATTCATTATTTTTCTTTCAGAATCATGAATAGCTAAAGACTGAGAAACTTCACCACTAGTTGTTATAGTAGTTGTCATAATGTCTTCTATAAACTTATTTCTATAGTTGTTATGCATGTCTTTTAATGCTGACAGCATTTCACCTTTAGAAAGTCTTTCATTCATTATATCTCTAGCCTTCTTTACATGCACTTCATTAGATTTATTAAAATCTGATATAAAGTCATTTAAGCTATCTCTATTAGAGTGAGCCATGTTAAGAAGCCTAGCTTCTAGTTCGCTCTTTCTGTATCTTGTTCTTTGACCACTACGACTGTCAGGGTTAGCTATTTTCATAATAGCAGCAATAAATTCTGATGTAGAATTATCCATTGCTTGTAATCTTGCAGTGTCATCAGATATAATATTTATATCGTCAACTAAAGAGTCTACCTCTTCAAAGCTCTCTTGCTCTTGTTCAGCCTCTGTAAGCTCTTCTCGCTTCATTTTAGCTTCTTGGTATATGTTAGATATACCTCCAGTTTTAGTGTCTATAGAAAGGCTAAAACCTTTAGCAGCTTCTTGCTGCATAAGAACTCTTCTTTCAACTTCCTCTCTAAGCTCTTTACTAAGTTTTATTTCTTCTCCAGCTTTTTTAGAATACATAGTAGCAAAATCAATAGCCTTTTTTGCAAGCTCTTGATTGCTCATAGTATTAAGCATGTTAGGAGTAAACTTATTTAAAGCTACAGATATAGATGCTGCAAATGTTTTGTTTACATCACCTAGTTTTAATTGCTTAGATTTTGACGATTGTAAAGCTAAACTACCACCTTGCGTTCCTTTAGTAAAGTCATCAGCAATTTTAGCATACATTTCGTCTACCGTCAAATTATCAAAAGACCTATCTACTTCTGCTAATATTTTTTTAGAATCAGCAGGAGTAAACATAGAAGCTACTTTTGTAGCAGTTCTTTTTAAGAAAGATTTATATTCTTTTACCTCTGCTGGCTTTTCAAATAATACATTTAACTCACTACTTAGTTTAGGAGCTAACGATGTAACAAACGACTCTTCAATTATATCTGCTTGTTCTTCATCAGGTAGAATTTCAATTTCTTTATCTTCTTGCATTTTGTTTATAAATGCTTCTGATAAATCATTAATTACTTCTGAATCTCCAGCATTAACAGCTTCTACTAAAGCGTTTATTTCTTCAGCATATAAAGTAGGGTTATTCTGTAAAACATTATTTATAATTTCGTTAGGCGTAACTATAACTCCTGTTTTAGTTCTATACTTTACAAGTTCAGCGTATCTTTTTTTAGTGTCTTTAAATATTTTAGTTCCTATAATTTTAGAAACACCTCTCTGGAAGGAAGGATTATCTTTTAACATGTCATAATAAACATGACCGTACTCGTGCATTATAACCTCTCTAAGATTTCCATCTTGCTTAGCTAGAACAGCAGATCCCATAGCATAACCAGCAACTTCATTTCCATGATCGTCAATTACTTCTCTTAATATTAATAATTGCTTGTTAGGAAACTTTTTAGCAGCAGCCTCAATTATAACACCTTGCACTGTAGGATTTATAGAAGCGTAGTAAGACAAAATACTTTGAGTAGTCTCTTCAGTACCTTTAGATTTTTTCATCCCTGTATTCTTTTTAAATACAGTTACGTTTTGTTTTTTGTAAATCTTTTTTAAATTTTCTATAACTTTAGAAGCTTTTTTTGTTCCAGAAAACTTTTTATTTATTTTACTAAATTTTTTAGATATACTTTTTACTTGAGAGCCTGTAAAACTTAACACTTGATCGTATGTCTTTTTAGCTTTTTCTGCAGCTATTTTAGCTTCAGCTTTAAGACTTTCAGTTGTTTTGGTTCCTAACTTTCTTTTAGTCTCACTTTCGCCTATCCAGTTCTCTATTTCTTGAGAAACGCTAGCTCTTATGTCTTCTTCTTGAGTTGTAAAAGATTCACCTTTTATAAGCTTCATAGCTAAGTGCTCTATAACATCTTCTTCTACTTTTCCTGTATCTACAAAGTTTTTATAAACCTCATCTGTAATAGGGCTTTGCTCTTTATTTTCAACAGTAGATTCTTTAGATTCAGATTTTCTTACTGCTTCAGGAGTTGCAGATTCAGCGTAAAACTTAGAAGCGTTATCTACAATTTTATTTATTTTTTTTCTAGTAAGGCCAGCTTTTTCTATTTGCTCTGGAGATATTTTACTTTTTATAAAGCTAGATATTTCTTCTGCAGACTTACCTTCATCTACAAGTTTTTGTATGTCCTGTTTAATAGGGCTAGTTACTCTTCTTAATGCTGAGCTTTCCTTAAAAGACAATGCTTGTTTTTTTGCAAAATCTTTAGTAGCATTATAAGCTTTTCCAAATAATTCTTTACCTTTTTCAAATAAACCTTTACTTTTTTCAACAGTAGTTTTAGCAACTTCTTTAGTTGTATCTGCAACTGTATCTACAGCATCTTGAGCTTTTTGACCTATATCTTCTGCTGCTTGTTTATCTTTAACAGCTTTTTGTTCAGCACCTTCTTTAGTGAATTGCTCAAACTCAGACTCATTCATTACGGTAGCTTCATCTACAATGTAAGAATCTTCTTTAATCTTTTCATTAAGATTAATTCTTTCCATTTGTAAATCAGTTTTAGCACCATCAGTAAGGTTTGTGTACTCTTCTGTTTTTACAAATTCATTTATATCTGAAACTCTTTTTTGATCTGCTTTTTTAGCTGATGCAGAATGTTTTTTAGCAGTTAATAATTTAGATACAGCACCTTTATTTTCTTGAATTTCTCTATTAAGATTACCCATAGTAATCTCATGCTGATTTTCTATTTGGGCTAATTTTGTTTTTAAGGCAGGGCCTTCTAAATTTTCATTAGCTTCTTGTATGTTTTTATTTTTTAACGCTTCTAAATTGTTTTTAGCTTTAGAATTTTGTACTTGTTTAACTTTTAAATTAAACAAAGCTATTTGTCCAGCTTCAGTTAGTGATTCCTGGAAAGGAAGTGTAGCTGCTATAGTAGAATATTCTTCTATTATATTGTCGTAATCATTTCTTTCTTCTTTATTTATTTTACCAGACTTTTCTAATTTATCAAGCATAGTAACAAGACCTTCTACTTGATCTTCTTTAACAGCTGCTTGTATTATTTCAGATGTTCTAATTTTCTTTTGAGCTTCTGACATGTTTTCATACATGTTAATATCATCATCTATAGAAACTCTTTTATTAGTTATGCGTCTACCGTTTTCAGCAACGCTATCCATAAATCCACCACGACCACCCATAGCAAACCCAATAGCAAATGAAATACCTAATGTATTTTTATTTTCTTCTGAAGTTAAAAACTCTGTATAAGAAATAAATTCTTCACCTCTAGCTTCTGCTAAATTCTTTTCTTTACACCAATCTTCATAAGTCTCTTGAAATGCTTCTTCTGTACCCTCAACAATACCAGTAGCACCTCCTTTAACTGCGTGAGTAAATAGTCTTTGACCAAATGTTTTTTGTATTACTTTTGCTGACTCCGCTCCTCCTTTTAATTTATTAAGCATTTTAAATGCTTTACCAGAAGCTCCTCCAAATTGTATACCCCAAGAAAGTCCATTTAATAAAAACCATTTTGATTCATCTATAAAAGTACCATGTGCAGCTTCTTGAGCTTGATCTTCTGGCATACCCATTTCAATAGCTCTATTGTATGCGTCACCACCATGACCAGCTGAAGTAAGAAATGTTGTTCCTGATGCCGCTCCTAAAAACCTTGAAGTTGAAGCTCCTAAAGTTGATAAAGCTAATTCTCCACCTGCCGTTTGAGTGGCCATAGCTCCTAACAATCCACTACCACCTGTTGCTGTTGAAGCTCCTTCAACTCCAGTAGTAGAACCTTTAGCTAATGCTTTTGCTGTTTTATTGGAGTCTAATACTTTTAGTAATCTTTTAGCAGAACCAAATGCATTACCTTTAGCAGCTTTTTTAAGGCCAGCCTTCATTAGTCCTGTTGCTATTTTTGCACCTGCTCCACCAGTGTAAGCCATAGTAGCAATATAAGGTAAAGCTTTAGCTCCTGTTGTAGCCCAAAACTCCATCTTAAACATGTCATCTATAGTAAACTCATCTAGTCCTGGAGATTGATTTACTTTACCCCAGTTTTGTAATTGATCTGCGTATTGATGAAGGCTAGGCATCCTTTCTAGAACATTTAAAAATGTATCAGATCTTCTTACTTCTTCAGGTATTACAGCCATAGCCATGTAATCCATCATGTTACCCATGTCTTCTACAACGACTCCTACACCTGCCACTAAACTTTTACCAGCTTTTTCAGCGTTACCTTCAAATATTAATTCAGGATCTATCTGAGCTTGATTTTGTTCTGCAGCTCTATTTTCTTCTTTAATACGACCAGCTGTTAAAGGGCTAGTAATATTATTCATTTTATCAATAGTAGCTTGTCTTGCAATATCTTGACCTTGCTCAGATCCAATCATAGGTGTTTGACCTAGTTCTTGCTGTACTGGCTGTGCAGGCTCTTGAGTTTCTGAACCTGCGTTTATTAAAGACTCACTTGCGTAATCTAATAAATTCTCTGACATGTAATTATTTTTTGTAATTAGACCAACTAACAACTATTTCTTCTGCAGCATCTTCTGGGATGCTCATTCCAAATAATTGTTCTATGGTTACAAATATACTCTTTCTATCTCCTGATTTTACGACTTTTTGGAAAGTCTTTGAAGTCTGATTTGTTCCTCTCATTAATCCATCAAAAGCATCATATACTTTTTTAGTATTATTAAGATAATCTCCATCCATATTTTCTGCAGCTATAGATGCAATTCCTGTAAATAAACTTTTATTTTCTTTTGTAGCTTCTGAAGCGTTTACATCGCTCCATGCAGAAACAACAGTATTTATAGCATCCATTGTTACAGGTTCACCACTTGAAGTTGTTTGTGCTGAATATCTTTTATTAGATTTTGCTGTAATTTGCTGATTAATTTTATCAATATTATCTTTAATATTTTGCTCAGTATTACCAGCAACAGCAGTGTAATCTCTTTCCGATTTTTGACTTTTACCTATCTCTTCTTCAACTCCTGTTCCTTTCATGATTTTTTCCATATTCATTCCGTATGGATCTATTTCAACATGAACTTGTTTATCCCAAACTCTCATATCATCAAATCCAGGACCAAAAGAATTGTTATGATCAAAAGTTGCTGCAAATGTAGGAACTATTCTTAAACTTTTGTAATTTTCTCCGTATTGCTTTTTTAAAGACGCTGCAATATCTTTATCTTTTGTGTCTCCAATTAATTGAGATTTTTCAGTAAACGTTCCATCTCCGTTATCTATTTGAAAAGTAGCTTTACTAACAACATGCATACCATCAAAAGTCATATTAGAATGACTATCAAGAGCTTCTACTCCGTCAACAAAAGATCCGTCTGCGTCATACATGTTATTTATATTTTCAAAATCAAAAGTCCCATCTCCGTTTCTTTTTATACCATTAGGCATAGCTTGTTTCATTACAACTTTTAAGACTTCATCATTTGCATTTGTAAATATTTTTTTACTGTATAATTGTACGCTACCTTTCTTTTTAATACCAACATCAGATACGCCCATTGTTCTCATAGCAGGAGCATCAATTATTTGATTCATCATTGCTTTAGCTTCTAATCCTCCACTAACAGACCTATTCATTACACTTCTTATCATAGTTTCTTGTTCCATGATAGGAATTTCTTTAGTGCCTTTTAAGTTAGGATTGTAAGCTCCTTTCTTACCCATGTCTGTTTCAGCCCAATTCATTAATGCAGCTCTAGTGTCTCCATTAAATCTTGGATCTGAGTCTGCAAAAGCTTTTAGCATAGAAAGGTTTTGATCGTCTCCAGTTTCTACTCTGTAGTTTTGAATAACTTTATCATATTGCTGATCAAATAAAGTTTTAAAATCTTGAGTTTGTCCTTCGTATATTTCGTCAGCAGACTGTATGTCATACTGAGATCTTAAAGCACCCATTTTAAATTCTCCTTCTCCGTCATTTAAAAACTTAGCTCTAAGTTGCATATCTCTTTTTGATATTAAACCTTGAGTTTCTTTATTGTTCATGTAAGCGTCAAACCTAGCTAATTGCTCTGCAGAGTTTTGTGCTGAAATAAATTTATCTGATTGCTTAAAACCAGTAAGCATTGCATTTCTCATGTCTAAAACTTTACCACTAGTCATAGCTTTACTATAACTACCATTATAAGTTTTTAAAACACTTTTTAATTCTGCTTGCTTCTCATTAAAATAACCATTAGTATACTCAACCATCCTAGGTTGTTTACCAATAATTGCCATGTATTCATTTCTAGACTTTTCTATGTTAGCACTTTCAGCAGCTATTAATTGAGAGTTTTTTAAATCTCGTTGCTCTTGCTGATACATCTCTTGTTGTAGCTGCGCAACTTCTTGTCTTCTATTTCTTCTTGCCTCTGAAGATCCCTTAAAGACTTCAGTTAATGCAGACATTGCTCCGTAATCTATTGCCATGTTTAATAAATATTTTTATTAAAAGTTTTTGTTAAAATCAAATAATCCAGAACCTGAATTGTCGTAACCAGTTGTAAAATCAAATATACCTTTTGCGTTTTTAAATCTTGAAGCTTCTAAGGCTTTTTGAGCGTCAAATTCAGTATCTTCAATAAGAGAGCTATTTGATGGTGCAGTATTTTGCTGATAAGATCCTCCCATTATTTGTGTATTGTTAGGATTAGGGTTGCTAGGTTGTTTTATTAATTGTTGAGATTGATTACTAGTTGGAATAGAGTTTTTAGTTATACTAGGAATAATTTCATTTTTGTTTGCAGCGTTTTTAGCACCTTTAATTAATCCAGAAACTTTATTTGCACCTGTAGCTAACAACGAAGATATTTGACCTCCTAAACCTTTAAGTTCATTTAGTGTATCACCTCCAAACTTATCTTGACCAGACTTGCCTTTAGAATTGCTTTTATAGCCCATGTCACGCATCATCTTTTCTGTCTGAATCTTTCTAAGCTGATTAAGATCTCTGTCTCCTATAGCTTGATTAACAGCTGATAATGCAGCTCCTGCTAATTGAGCTCCTGATTGTTTGTTAAGTTGTTCTTCTTGATATTTTCTGTCTAAATATCTAGACTCTCTACCAGCTTCATACTGCTCGTTAAACTGCATTAAGCTATCGTATTTGTTTTGGTTTTCTCTTTGCATTTTTGCATCTGCAACTGAAATATCCATTAAGGCAGATTGACGTGCAACATCAAGACCACCAAGTCCAGCCATAAACTGAGCTCTATTACCAGCAGAACCACGAACTATATTTTCTATACCTTTAGAATAAGAAGAATCAAGTTCTTTGTGTGCTTGAGCTAACTCTGTAGGAGTCAATCCTTGCTGTGCTAGGTTTTTAGACTCTTCTAGTCTTTGTTGGAATGCAGGGCCTAACTTTGGATCTTTAGGTATGTCAACATCTTTTAGTGCTTGACCTAAACCAATAGCTCCAGTAGCTATTCCTATTAAAGAACTTACCCCACCTATTTTATCTAAAAATGACTCTTGTAATCCTTCAAGATTATCTCCAGTATCTCCAGTATCTCCAGTGTCTTCAGTGTCTCCAGGAACTACAGTGTTTTTTGTATTAGACGCGATGTCTTGACCTTCTGTAAAATCAAGGTTAGTAGGTTTCTTTGTTATACTTGGAATTATGTTTCCATTAATATCTACTTCTTCTTGTTCAAGTATATTATTAATTACCTCGTCAGAGCTTTCTGTGTCAGTTACTTCTCCTTCAGCTCCTATGTTTTCTCCAGTAGGCGTAGATAACAGTTTTGATATTTCAGTTTCATTATTTGAATCGTTAAATGTAAATGCTTTTCCTGTATTTTCTCGATTAGCAACTTTAGCTATTTTATTAGAAGGTAAAGCCCATATAGGAGATTGATGTAAAGGATTTGTATCTTTACCATCAAAAATTTCGTTAGCATGTTTAACTTTTTTACTTACTCTTTGAACGTAAGGATCAGCATTTATTTTAAGTCTTAAACTTTTTGGTATAGAATAATGATCTGCAACTTTTTTGTCTTTATGATAACTTCCAAAGCTCCAATCAAACTCCCCTCTTTCTGTCATTACATACTCAAGAGAAGTATCCATAGCACCCCAACCACCAAAGTCATCTCCTAATGCTTTTTTAGCAAATTCTTCTGTTTTACCGTTTGCTTGTAATCTTCTTCTAATAGCAGCCATTTTACCCCAGTCTGCAGGGTTGTTTGGATCTAAACCTTCTGTTAGTTGGTTACCTAAATCCATTAAACCGTCACCATATTTTTTATGGAAACCATGACCTTTTCTTCCTAACTTTTTATCTCTACTTCCAAATCCAGAGCTAGGTAATGTTTCGTTAAATTCTTGCAAATAAGAAACTAAAGCATCATCTACTTTAGCTGCATCTTCTTCAGATAACGTTGTATTTTTAAAAGAATTAAAAAACTCTTTACTTTTTCTAATTAGATTTATTCCATTAGTCGCTTGTTGCTTTCTTTGATCTGCTTCACTTAATGGAGCTTCATAATCTTCGTCTGTTTCAACAAAATTATTAGGCTGATCTTTAGGCCCTGAAGCTGGAGTGTTAGCATCAGAAGGAGTGTATTTTGAAAACTCAGGACTACCTCCAAAATCCATTATAGATTTTAACGTAACTGATCCGTCAGGTTCTTGCCAACTTGGATTAGCTAAAGCTTCTTCACTTCCAGCAGGATAACCAATAGAGCTTGGATCTTTACCTACCTTTGATGGTGCAGCAATACTTAAATACAACTGACCTGGTTTACCTTTTTTTGCAGTAAAATTTTCTTGAAAATATTCTCCGACAACATCTAGTTGCTCAAGAGTTGTCATAGCTTCTAAGTCTGAGCTTTTATAAAACTTACCGTTTATAGTCTTACCTCCTTTACCTGCATCACCGTCTGTACCTAAAAACTGTATTAACCCTACAGCTTCTCCTCCTCCTAAATTTTTTTGTTGAGGAGAAAAACTACCTCCAGTTTCTTTTTGAAGAGCTAACAAAATCTCGTCAACACTAACTCCTAGCTTAGAAGATAATTTATTTATCTTATCATTAACACCTTTTTCTTTTAAAAATAAAGCTCTATTTTTTTTAATTTGAGCAGGAGTTAAATAAGCAGGCTTTTGCCCTTTTGCTGGTACTGGTATAGATGGTAAACTCATTATTTATTTTGAATTATAAAATTATCAATTTGCTCTACTCCATACATACCTGATCCTGTAGGTCTGTTAAAGTAATTTGCTTCACTAGACATAGATTGACCTATGGAATCAAATGAAGCACCTTTAAGCTCTTGCTTTCTTATTCTTTTTTGATTTTCTTCGTAATCTTTTTTTTCTTTTAAACCCATAACACCTCCAGCTAAAAATCCAATACCAGCACCAATTGGACCAAAAGCCGCTCCTGCAGCTGCCATTTGTGTAGCTTTTTTAGCAACATCTAACCCTCCGTATTTATCGTCTTTATCTAAAGCTCCAAGTATTTGAGATCCAACACCTAATCCAGCTCCTATTAACGCATTGGCATTTATAGGGTTTTTACCTTTGGCTTCTCTTCTTTGATTAAGAGTTCCTCCAGATATTTTACCTGTTGAAGCATCAGAAACTAAAGGGCTTTTATTACCTGCAGTAAAATCAACTCCAGTAGGATTACCACCGTAAAGAGATTGAGCTTGATTAGCTGCATTAGTCATATTAAAATTTATAGGCATATCTTTTATTTATAATTATCTAGATTCTCTGTACTTTGTGGTTATTGCAAATATATCAAATTTTCTATTTCCATAAGCAGTTATATCTCCACTACTTGTAGGCTGACTATATTCTATAGTGTGTTTTAACCAAGTACCTCTAGCTCTATTTGTATCATTTCCTCTTAAAACAACTCTATGCATATTCTCTCTAATTCTTTCGTTAGAGCCAGATGTAGCATTACTTAGAGTAGAATCTGAAAGAGTATGACTTGTAAAGTTTTGACTTGTAGTTACTCCTGTTGGAATATTTTGTTTTGCTACTATTTCAGATGTATCAAATACTTTATTTACTGTAGGACTATCATTTACAATAAATCCAAAATTAAAGTTTTGATAAAAACCACTATTTAACAAATGTATTGAGTCAGCATCATTATCAGCTTCATCTACAATACAAAATAAAGAATTATTGTATTCAATATATTTTTTTATAAATAAAGATGTAGATCCATAAACAATATCTAGCTTACTTGTTAAAGATCCTGTAAGGTCTGACAATGTAAAATTACTTTTAGTTCCGTTAGAGTCTTTTATACTAAAATGACACTCTCTAAATTCAGGATCATAACCTGTGTATAAACCACTATTTAAACCACCTAAATTATTATTTACAGAACTAATAATATTTTTACCAGTAGTTATATTTTCAATAAAATTTTTGTACCCATTAGTTAAACCTAAAGCACTTACAGATTGACCATTACTTTTTATTATTTCAGAGTTTATTTTATCTAAAAAATAAAATCCTGTAGGAGTTATAATTGATTTGTTATAATGCTGAGAACCAAACTCAGTACTTAAATAATCAAACCTTTCAATTGCAGTACCAGTACCAGTAACTATCTGTATATCAGCAGCCGCTCCTTCAGCTTGTATTAAAGCCCTAGAGTTAACAGATAATATAGAAACTCCAGACTCTTGTATTGCAAACAGTTTATTTTTAAAGTTAATTAAGTCTGTTATCATTCCTTGAGCTAAATTTAACTCTATAAAATCATTTATAGGAAATCTACTCCAAGAATCTTTTATTTCTCCATATATTTTTGTTGTTGATGCTGCTATTTTATTTCTAAACACATCTAAGCTATTCCAATATGTAGGCTTAACTACAGATCCTATTAAATTGTTTTGCTGAGAATAAGATTTATTATATAAATAGTTATCCTCAAGATTACATACAGCTTTTTCTGAAGAACCTAAATAAGTTCCACTTCTTAACCCTATATTTATAGAACTTTCTAAAGGAACGCAACTACCAAAATTTAAACTATCAGGACCATCACTAGGATCAAATGAATTTTTGTATGTATACCAGTCACAGTAAGTATCTCCTTGAGTAATCAATACAGAGTCTGTATCTGAAGGTTGAAAAGAAGAGCAATCTATAAATCTAGTGCTTTTTATTGCTGCATCTGTATAACCTCCGTATTGCTCAAAATTACCACCTGTAGTATCTCTAATTACTTCAACAACCCATTTGTAAGGTAAAAAATGAATTGCTCCATCGTCATCTATATACCCATAAGAACGGTAATTTCCTGGTATATCGCTAAAACTTTCATTAACACCAGCAGCATCATTAGTATAATTAATAATATCTCCAAGCAGAGGTGCGTTTGCTGTAGTAGAAATATACAAACTAGAAGATGTTCCTCCTAGCAAACTACCTCTACCTTCCATATTAAACCAAGAAGGTTGAATACCACCTATACCTTCATTAGCACTTAAATATTGATTTGGATTGTTGTCATCGTATTGAGCTGTTTCATGCCTATAAGTCCTTGCAAGATTACTACTTGTTCCAGATATTTCTTCTCCGCTTACTACACTTTTACCGTAATACACATCTCTAGTCCATCTAACTAAATATTCGTAATCTGGAGTTTTAAGGTTATTTTTAGCAGAGTTTGACGTGTTACTAAGTAAAAACATAGGATGTGGTTTATACTTATGAACTCTAAGTCCACCATAATTATTTCCGCTATCTGGATTAGTTTTCACGTTATATCCAGTAAATCCATAAGTACTAGGACTTACAGTATGTATTTTATTTTGCTCAACAACGTATAATGGCTTTATTTTATACCCACTATTTAAAGAGTACAATTTACCTCCTAAAGTAATTTCAGGAGTTTCAATTGTATATTGTTTTTCAGCTATCCTAAAAGGATAAGCAGTTAAACTTGTATTTCCTTCTTCTTTATGCACATAATAAGGAACTGTTTGAGATCCAGTTTTACCAGCCAAAGTTGTGTTGGTACTTTCAGTGCTATGGTGTAGCTCTGTAGTACTTAAAATACCTTGAGTAATAATTGTTTTATCGTTTTCAGATAATTCAGCTCTTACTATTTTGTATCCAGATATTTTTTCTTGTATTGGTGTAGGTAAATTAACTTCTAACCTAGGAATTAAAGCGTGAGCAATTACTTGTTCTGTTCCTGAACCTGTAGAACTAAATGGAGACCAACAATCATTACTACTGCTATAAGACTTGTTTACAGCTGCATCTCCATTAGCGTTTAACACTAAAACATTAGGATCTAAAGCATCAGGCATTTTAATATCCCCTAAGTGATGAGTAAATCCTGGAGTACCTTGAAGATCGTAAAAAACAATACCAAATCTGTAACATTCACCTCTTTTAAAACTAGTAAATTCATTATTCCATTTAGGATTATGAGGCCCTTTTTTACCATCTAAATAATTAGAATCATTGTGTGATGAACTTAAAAAATATAACTCAGTAGCGTCATGCTCGCTAAATTGATCAGCATTACCATTTGGGCTTCTATGAAAGTCTTCATCAATAATGTAATCTTCTTGAGTAAAAGTCATTCTAAAACCATAACCTCCATTTGAAAACCCAGGAGTTTCAGCACCTAAAACATATAAAGGATTAGCGTCTGTATTAAAGTTTTTATGTATAAACTTATACACGCTTTTATCTCCATTAGCAGTATCTTCAGATACATCCCAAGACCAATTCCCTGTGCCTCCATTATTATGCCTATCAGGGTTAGCATCTGTAGAATAAGTCTCTAAATCCCAAGTACCATTAGTTAAAACTCCTTTATAAGACTTAAGAGGAAATAAACCAGATAAATTAGTGTCAATATTTAAAGTTTCGCTTTTTAAATTTGAAGCATATAATTTATTGTCTTTTTGAGCTAAAGACTTACATACATTCCAAGAATTTGTATTTATAATTGCAGCAGCAATACCGCCTTCAATTGGTGTAGTAGTTTCAAACCCACTATGTTGAAAAGTGTAAGTTGAAGATATTATTTCACCTTCTTCTATTTTAAATATTACAGGAACATTTTGATCTACGTAATGTATTGCAGCAATTTCAATATTTTCATAATCTAAAGACAAACCTGATATTGAAAGTGATAAAGAAGCACTAGAAATTTCAGCCGAGCTTTCACCTTCAACACCTAAAGATGTGTTAGATGTCAAGTCATTTTTAACAATATTTATTGGCTTTGATATTGGCGACCAATCTGTATAATTTGATCCTCCAGCACTAGAAAGCCTGTAAGTGTAACTGTAACTTCCATAAGTTAAATTACCTCCAGACTGATTGTATTGAGTAAGTACTACATTGTTTTTTACGCTAGGTTTAAACACTGAAAAATCAGTTATAGTGTAAGATGATATATCAGAAGCTATATTAGCACTTTTAAGTACAGTTAAACCATCAGTGCAATATATTCTATGAATTAAATCTGTTTCTACTATAGACTCTATTTTTATTTCTCCAGCATCGTCACTAAACAAACCAGTCCCAGTCCACAATATTGGATTGCTATTGTAATTTGAGCTAATAACAAGAGTCTGAGGATTTATAAGGTATTTTCTTATTCTCCAATTCTTAGGAGTTGCAGAATTTGACTCTATAGAAACAATATAAGTTTTAAATGTTGCAACTCCATGTATTTTATACTCATCATTACCAGACAAATAAGTACCGTCACTATGCTTGTTAAATTCGTAAGATAAAGTACTTCCTTTTATGTTTTCTAACGAATAAGAGCTATCTCCGTTTGTTACAACTCTAACGTTAAGTCCTGTAAAATAAGATTCTTTAGATTGATAACTTGGATCTAAATCAGTCATCATTCCTTTTAGAAAAGTATTAGGTTTAGATTTCTGTGCCATAACTATTCTCTTTCAACCATTAAAGTATTCCAATACTTAGCTATATTTCTCATTTCTACTTCAGAAGGTAAGTTATCGTTACCTCTTGCTTGTGCGCATAACCAATACCATCTTTTTTCTAAGTCTTGAACTATATATCTTGCAATTTTACCGTTGTAATATTCTATAGATTTATGTCTCCACATTATGTATTGAGCTACAGCATCTTCATGCCCTTCTTTGATTGTAGGAAAACCTTCCTCGTCTGTATTTAAAGCCTTGTATGCTATCTTAACAGTTCCAGAAGAAACATTACTAAAATGTATGTAACTACCAACAATCCAATACTTATCTCCGTTAGCATCACCTTTAAAGGTTTTTTGAGTAGGCTCCATAAAAGTTTTACCTTTTACGTCAATTAATTTAATCATGTCTGACGGAAGCAACGCTTTGCTTGCAGATACAGTTAAATCTAATTCTTTATCTGTAAAAGTAGAAAAGCTACCAATTTTTTGCTCTGCTTCAAAAGCCCATTCTATAAAAGATTCTAAATGTTCTGAAGGATTGTTTAGCCCTAAATTACGAGCTACATTTCCTATTATTCTTTTAACACTAACTTGCATTGTATGTATTTTTTAATAGTTCTCGAACTTTTTTTGCAGGGTAAAGTTTGCACTTAAACAAATCTTTACTTCCTTTAGCCCAACTTATTTTATAATAATATTCATCTAATATTGGAACCTTATATCTTACTGGGTATCCCTTATCTTTAGATTCTTTAACGTCTTTCCTGATATGAAAAGCTCTATTGTGTTCTTTTTTCTGAACATATAAAAAACCTAAATTCAAAGGTAAGAAAATTCTTTGTTTCCTAACTATTAAATCTCTAACCAGGATTTCAAAAAATTTAGTAACTATCTTAAAGTACAAAGAGTAAGGAATAGCTTTAGTCTTTTTCCTACCAGACGCTTCTACTCTTACTCTTTTAGATATTACTTTATAAATATCTTTATATGTTGTATATAACATTATTTACTTCCTTGTACCTCTCTGTCTGCTTCTACTTCGTTATTAATTACATCTCCAGGAGTTTTAATTGTTAAATTAAGCTCAACTTCTGCAATCATTTTAATTAATGGGTTAACCAACTGCGAAGGTAAAGGGTATTCTTGATCGTCACCAGACCAGCCTGCAACAGATGTAGGATCTTCTGCTACTGCAACAATTTTAACTTGCTCGCCACTACCAGAACCATAGAAGTAAAGTTTAGATCCTTCTTCTAAGAAAAACTTAGGCATTGCAGCTGTAAATCTACTTGACTCTTGGAATGCAATTTTATCTTGTGTTGTTCTAGCAAATATCATATTACCATCAATAGATGTAATACTTGTTATACCTCTAGTGTCTCCGTATGAGGCTATTTTAGGCACTGTAATGAACGAACCCTCGTCTGGTACTGTAAATGTACCTAGGCTTTGAGTTGCGCCTTGAGGGATGCTCTTTCCGTTATTAGTATATGACTCTAATATGTTAAGTCTATGGTAATTTACCCAAGCCTTAATTTGTCTAGTACTTAATTTGCTATCGTCAGTTGTATAACCACCTTCAGCTAAATTTTTAATATTGTAAACTATTTCATTTAAAGTCATATCGTTTTATTTATAAAGAATGGGGGTAGACGCAAATCTACCACCCAATCAACGCAGGAAAAAAGAGAGTCATCAACGCTTTTCAGCTGTCAACTCGTTAACTTGTAACTGGTATCTTGGATCTTCCAATGATAACATCATCTTTCTAACTGCAATATTTACTATCTCTTCTGAAGAGTTTAAATCATAACCACCTAAGTATTGAGTACTTCCAGAAACTGTTCCTTCATCTGATAATACAGGAACTTTTATGTATTCAATATACACATTTTCTGTAGTACCTAAAATATCTAAGTTACCGCCTTTAAGCAATCCTATTGGATTTTTATTATCAGCTTTATGATAAGGATCGTTTTTAGCAGAAGCATACTCTCCATGTCCCATTATATTAACACTATAATCGTTTGTTGCTGTGTAAGCTCTTAGTATATGATATACAGGAGTTTCAGTTGGCAACGTAATAGAGCCAGAGGATTGAGATAAAGAATCAGACTTTACAACTAAAGGTGCTATCTTTTCCATAGACTGAGCGTCAGACTCTAAAGTGTTTATTAGATTCTTAGTATACTCCATTACAGCCAAATCAATAAATTGATTTTTCTCTGTGGAAGTAAAATATGCTGTACCTGTTTTATCTAACAAGTTGTCTATGTGCGATTGCGCCTGTGCGTATGTCATTTCTTAGCTTTTACTTTTTTATTACTAGACATTTGCTTTCTTAATAATGCGTGAATGTCTTTATTTTCTTTAAGCCACAATACTACTTGATCTTCTGTTAATCCTATAGTTTCAGTATTATACTTATAAGTTCCATTTACAAAGTTAAGTATTTTTGCGTCAATAGCATGCTCAATAAATACTCTATAATCTTTATCTCTGTCATTTATTATTTTAGAGAATTTGTTTGGATCATCATTAGCTAATTTAATAACTTGAGCTTTAACAAACTCAATAGAGTTATCTTTAGTTCTTATACCAACTAATTTGCAGAAATCTAATATTTCTTTATCTGTCATTGCAACAGCTATTTGAATTGCTTCAGCTGATTCTATCATTGATTCAGTGGCAACCATTTGCTGCTCTATAGTGTCTTCAAATACTAAATGTTGCTGTATACCTGGGTAATTTTTTAACCAAGTATATATACTATTTTCGTATTCATCAGAAATATCAAAAACAATAGATGGGGAAGTCATTTGAAATTCCATTTCTTCATCATTAATGTCTTTTAATATTTTTCTTCTACCTTTATCTTTAGGGTCTTTGTATCTACTACCTAACCCTAAATAACAAAACCTTTTTGGCTTTCTTGTCCTTACAATTACTGGATGTTTCATTTTCTCTCTTTTTTATTAATTACTATTTGCGTTCTAAAAGAATGAGGCCGAAGCCTCACTCAGTTTAGTATTGAATCATTTATTATGCTTCTCCATACATTAGGACACCACAAGATAAAGGATTACGAACAATAACTCCAGATTCAGACATGATTTGACATGTAAATGAGTCGTCACCGTTAGCAGCAAGCATTGATTTTTGGTCGTAAGGATTAATCATACCAGGAATATATTTCTTGATATAGTTACGATTAAATCCATCAGCACCTTTACAAACCAACTGGATATTAGGTACACCATCTACAGACGAGAAATCTAAGAATACCATTTTACCAGACATAGTACCTGCACCACCTTGTGATACAGAACCGCCACCAACACCAGCAGCAGCACCAAAAGCGTTAGTATCATCAAACACTGGGCAATAAGCAATAGTTAATTTATTACCTAAAACATTGTATGATGTATAATTAACACCTAAAGATACGTCAGATCCAGTCTTCATAGATTGCATAGAACCACCAGTAGCTTCAGTAGCACCTACAGTAAGTCCCTTCATAGCTTTGTGGAATTGGTATCTACCTTCAGTACCAGTAAATACTACCCACTCATTACCTTCAGGAGATTGTGCATTACGAGATAATTTAGCAATAAATTTAGCTAAGTCATCCTCTTCAAGATCAGCTCCATAGTATTGAGTGTTTGAAGAATCGATTTGAGCTAAGATACCATCTCCCATTAATGGAGCACCACCTGCAGTTGTTTCGTTTGCAGGCTGAGTAGGTCCTTGACCAGGAGCAGTATAAGCATCTAATGCAGGAGCAACAACATTAGTTTTACCAAACCATCGTTGAAGCTCTAATTGATACATAAACTCATCAGTAAACAATTTCTCTGCAGTAAAGTACCACAATTTAGATCCATTATTTTCAATCCAAGTTACATCAGTTAAAGCGTGACCTGTAATAGATAATTTACGTCTGTTAACTGTTAACCAGTTTTTGTGAGTTTCAGGGTAAACAGAAGTTTCACCTACATCAGTTCCTAAAGAACCTTCTTTAAACGCACTACCAATAACAGCTATAACTTCATCACCAGCAGCAGCAACAGCAGGGTTACCAGCAGCAAAGTTTACTGTAATACCATAACCACCAGCAGCACCACCATTTATAACTCCAGCTACACCAGTTACAGCAGTTACATTACCAACTGCCCCACCAGGCATACGAACTACATCGTACTTTCTTACCCAATCCACATCAACAGCAAATTGTATTTCCTTTGGTCCAGAAGCATCAGCAGCAATAGCATCTTGAGCTATAGTTGATACTTTACGATTTGAGCGACCTAAAACTTTCCATTCGAAAGATTTGTCACCAGCGATTTTTAAGCCAGCATGACGACCTGTTCTTTCTAATAGGTATGTCAATGCGTAGCGAGGGTATTGCTGAATTAAAGTACTTGAAATTTCAGGGTACTTTAACATAGCATCTACCACTGAGTTTGACTGTTGTGTACCAACGCCAAACGATCCAGATGTTGTTTTCATTTTTTTTACAATTTAAAAATTTAATAATACTTTAAAATTGCATTTATTTAATTATACTTTTAATACGTAACATTGACGATTTTAAAATTATTCTCCCATAAATGCTGAAGCATCGAACCCAGTACCTGTATTTCTTTTAGGTTTACTGTTTCCTCTACCTCCTCTGTTTGAAAGGTTGTCTA
>Ga0098055_1000467_pt1 | contig 24530 bp, 17 predicted proteins | sample 17_taG_FD_75107 | JGI IMG/M metagenome (GOLD analysis project Ga0098055, IMG submission 75107) | Marine viral communities from the Subarctic Pacific Ocean - 17_ETSP_OMZ_AT15314 metaG | ecosystem: Environmental > Aquatic > Marine > Oceanic | place: Pacific Ocean | collected 2015-01-18 | reverse complement strand
GCGTGGCCTCTGACCCGCAGGTCTGGGCCGAAGTAACCTTCAAGAATACTCTCAGATATGTGGCGCATCACGCGCTCGTTACGCCCATTGCTCATGCCAGTGGGTATCTTGAGTGTGTTCGGAAAGTTATCGCGCACATACTTAGCCGTGCGATCCCATTCTGATATAAATTCGTCTGGCTGCAACGGCTGCACAGACGTCAGGTCTAGCTCCTCGAAGCTGAACTCACCCTCTACTTTTTCATACAGGGTTGGTTGCCAGTCTTCCCACATAGGATAATCATCATAGTCGAGATACTGTGGGTAGTCCCAGTGGTAGTGGTTCGATGGCGGAAGAAGTGCGTAGCTCCCGTCGCCTCGGAAATCTAGCCCGTCTATCTTCGGCCAGTCTGCACCCCGGCTGTTGACCCCGGCACGAGGGCCGCGTCTGACACCGTCCTTGGGGTGTTCGAAGTATAGATGGACACCGCGCTTTGTTTTTACGCGGATGGGTGATCGCATGCCAGCATCGAATGCGGCATGCAATGCGTCTTCGTTATCGCAGTCGACGACGACTAAGCCAGAGACTGCGCCTGTTACGATGGCGATGTCATAGTTCGGCCATTGACCCCACCATCCATTCACTTCGTCTTCAGTTGGCAGTCTGTCTTGATACTCTCGCCATTTGATTGCGGGTCGCTTGCCTTCTGGCTTGATTGGAATGATGCTCCAACCTCTGTCCAGATATTCAAGTGCCGCGTCTAGTTTTGTCTTGGTCATAATCATCCTCTTCAAAGTATAAGTCTAAGTCTAGTTCTGGTTTCTGGGACTTGATCCTCTCCAAGACGACGCTCGAAACGTATGCGCGATTGATCCATCCGTAGGGTGCTGTCCTTACAACCCCTGCGATCTGGGCAACCGCTGACGCTCCACCAAGGTCATCAATCAGACGTTGGATGTTCAGCTTCGCTTGCATATAAATCTTCCTTTTTTGTTTTCAGACTTGCGTCTCTGTATAATGTATAATACTCTTTAGGTGTTTACAAGACACCAAACGTAGTAGCTGGTGTCAGATTTACGGAGGTATATATGAGTGAAGTAGACAGTTGGTCTGTCTTTGAAGACACGGCCAGCACAACACAAACCGCTGATGTATCAGCAAATAAACTTGAGCCGCTTGCAGATGAGTACGCAAAACTCAAGTCACAAAGCGAGGCTATCGCCGACAGACTAGGCCAACTCGAAAATGAGATTGCCTATCTATTCCCCGAAGAAGCAGGGGAAATCGCCCAATCCACCACAAAGTTTGAGGTCATAGTGTCTCGTTCTGAGCGTTGGTCTTGGGACAAAGAAGCTCTGGAAAGAAAGTTCGGTGAGGGCAGTCTTCCTGACCACATCAAGCGCAGTCTTAGCGTGGACAAGCGCAAGTTTCAGAAGTTGCCACAGCATGAGCAAGAAACCTTGCGCTATGCACTAACCCGAAAACTAGACAGACCGAAAGTGAAGGTGATCCCAAATGTTTAAGCCAATGTCGACGTCGGACGTGACAGAAAATGAACCGACAAAAACCTTATTGTATGCCCATCATGGCTACGGCAAGACCTATCAATGTCGCTACTATCAGAAGCGATTTGGCAAGGGCTTGATCTTATCTGGTGAAGCAGGGCTAAAATCTATTGAAGACGTAGCTATCGACTACCTGCCATTCTCGTCATGGGATGGGAAGCAAGACCCAGACAACGGCATCTATTCGTTTCGTGGCATCTGGTCATTCATCGCATCTCCAGACTTCAAGAAGGCTGGCTACAAATGGGTAGCTATCGACAGCCTGACTGAGTTGTCTGAGCGTCTGATTGAGCATCTTGAGAAACAACATGAGGGCAACAAGAACGCCTTCGCCATGTGGGGTGATTACAACCGCATGATGTTGGGTGCGCTCAAGGCTGTTCGTGACCTGCCTGTGCATGTGTACGTCACATGTCTGGCCAAGGAAGAGAAGGATGCGAACGACATGACGCATTACTGGCCGCTCGTTAAAGGCCAAGCGGTGTCGAAGCATGTCCCTGCATTGTTCGATCATGTCTTGTGCGGCGTCCGCACAACAGAGCCGAACGATCAAGGGAAACCGAAGGTTCAGCGGTACATCGTGACCGATGAGGTGTCTGGTTGGCACGGCAAGACGCGCGATCCGCGCAACCGTTTGAAGGCTTATGAAAAGTCAGATGACGTAACAGAATTACTGGCTCGGATGTCTGCGCCAGAAGATGAAACATCACCCAAAGGAGAAAGCAAATGAGTGATTGGAATGGATTTGGGTCTCTCGACCTATCAAAAGTAGAAGCTGGCGGTGGAAGCACACGTCTGCAACCCGGCACGTACACCGTGAAATGTACAGACGCGAAGGTCGAAGCCATTGGTAGCACGAGCAACAAGAAGCTCGTGGCAGACTTTGTTGATGCGGCAGGAACTGGTGACATCCGCATGAACTTTAACATCGTTCACAATAATTCACAGGCGCAAGAGATTGGCATGCGTCAGTTGAAGTCTTTCTTGATTGCTGGCAATCACCCAAGCCCAGACAAGCCCGGTGATGTGGCCAGTCTGAAAAACCTTGAGTGTAAGATCATCGTCGGCATGGGTAAGCCGTGGATTAATCGCGACAATGTCGAGGTGACGACCAGTGAAATCAAAAAGTTCATGGCGTTGAATGAGCAAGCTGCGTCTGCGGCTTCATCTGCACAAGCACCCGCAAAGGACTTGGACGACGAAATCCCGTTTTAACAATAACAAGGGGGGCGAAACGCCCCCCAACCTTGAGGTAGGTTATGAGCATAAAAGCTACGGAAGTTGTTGTTAAAATTGACGACGGATATGATAAACAAACAGAAGGCAGAGCCAGAGAATACATTGGGGCTTCGGGTGTCGGACATCCCTGCGACGCATACCAAGCATACAGTATGCGAGGATTTCCAAACACTGAGCCAGACGCTCGCCTCAAGCGCATATTCCGCTTGGGCCACATCCTCGAAGACGAAGTAGTCAAAGACCTTAAAGAAAAGGCTGACGTGCGGGTTTGGGAAGTTGATGGGCTGACTGGCAGGCAGCACACATATGAAGAATGGGAAGGCCACGTCGTCTGTCACATGGACGGACACATCGAGTTGGACGACGGGATACTTCGCGTCTTGGAAATCAAGTCGATGAACGATGCCTCATTCAAAAAGTTTAAGAAGGATGGCGTGAAATATTCGCATCCAAGATACTACGCCCAGTTGATGATGATGATGGGCATGTCAAAAATTCACAGCAGTTTCTTTATCGCTGTCTGTAAGAATAACTCAGAGTACCACGCAGAGATTGTGGACTACGATGAGTTCGAGTTCAGCCATCTCAAGGAGCGCGTTCAACGTGTGCTTGATGGTGGTGCCAGAAAGATCAGTACCGACAGTTCAGACTGGAGATGCCGAGGATGCTTCAAGTCTGGCGCATGCTGGGAAGGTGCAGAGGTCGGCAAGAGATGTCAGACTTGTCAGTTCGTCAGGCCAAAGCCAGATGGTGGATGGCACTGCAACAAGCACGACAAGGACGCGTCTGCCTTGTGTCAAGATTACAAGCTCTACGAGCCGTTACCGAAGGAGTGATGTAATGCAGAAAAGTTTTGACACATACCGCGAAGATTACAAATGGCTATCAGAAGCAATCTCTGAACGATCCGCTCAGATCGAGGACAAAGAAAACGAGATACTGTCCATATCAGACAGGCTAACAGAGTTGCTTGCTGAGAAATCTAGCCCAGAAAACAAAGCACAATACGCCAGAGCCAGAGAGAAGCGGACGCGTCTGCGCGAGGAATGCGTAAGCATGCGAGCAGAACTTAGAGATGAAAGCGCAAAGCGCGATTGGCTGATGCTGGAAGTGAAAATATTTTATGGGGGAAGCACTATTGAAACGCGATGAAACTTTAGACATGGCCAAAGAACTTATCAATGGCCAGAGAGCAAAAGACTATGGCGATGCGTTCGAGAACCATAGTAAAATTGCCGATGGATGGAACATAATTGTACGCGCGGCTATGAATGATCGGGGATACCTGACAGAACAGCACGTTATCTTGATGATGGATTGGGTCAAGACAGCTAGGTTGCTGAACTGTCCTGACCATGATGACAGTTGGGTAGATAAGATTGGCTATTCAGCCTTGGGCGCAGAATTTACTGAGAACAACACTGAGATAAAGCAACGTCTCAATATGTTTACTGGCCAGCCAGACAAGATTAGAGGGTGACTAAGTCAGCCACCCGTAAATCTTTTTGGTCTGTTCTTTCCTGTCGTCGAGACCGTGATACCCACCGTTCACACGACGTGTAATCATCTTAATTACTTCGTCCGATACACCGTCGTCTGCAAGATGGAAGAGTTTGTTGCGCTGGAAAAACCAAAGCGCACTGTCGAACGCGTACTCTTCTTCAAGCATTGATGGCGCGTTCAAAACCTCTGGCAGACGCATATCTTTTGCAAACAGTCTGTAATTTGTATGCCCGGTGCATTGAAGAAATCCTCTGCCAATAAACATGGCAGCTTCTTTTTCGTTAATGTTGCCCATCCTGCCTGCATATACTTTGCCTGCCAACTTTTCTGGGTTGCGTGCGTATGGCTCCGCATCCTGTACAGTCCTAAAGCGAGTAGGCCAGACTTTCTGTATTCTTTCGGGGCTGCTGTAGTACAGACTTTCCTTCACGCGTTTGAAGCCACCACTCTCGTGAGATGCCTGACCTAGCAAATGGGCCGCGCGTTCTGGTGATAGCTCGTAATGATCGGCTATAGCCCGTGCAGTGTTGGGGCCAAAGGCTCCGTCTGCTGTTACTCCGCATTTCTCTTGCAGAAGTTTCATAGCTTTGTTTGTCATTATGATTTCCTTACTTCAACATACAGACGCAAGCAGTTCACAATGGTATTGATGCTGACCATCAGGAGGAGGAATGCTTGCCAAGTCTCCATTATCTCACGCCATTCGAGATATATTTGAGTTCGTTCTCAATGATTGCGACGCGTTGCTGGACTTCTGTGACCCTCGAAATCATGGATGCGAGACCTGAGATTTCTTCCCAGACTTCTTCCAGATCATCCCAGATGCGGCCAATGTCGTCGTTGTTGTTTGCAACATCACGCTTCAAGTTGATGTTGTCTTCTATGGCCATACGAGAGCCAAGCTGACTGACAGTTTCTTCGAGGCTTGATATGGTTGATGCCTGCTGTGAGACCCACCAGACGCCGCCTGCTAACTGAACTGCCATTGCGATAACCAAAGCAATCGGTAACTTAATATTATCCATTCTACTTTCTACCTCCGAAGAACTGCTTGCCACCGCGAATACCAATGGCGGCACAACAGACGACATAAACGAGGTAGGTGTACCACTCCGGCAACTCAGCCAGACGGTCAAAGCCATTCTTTACTGTTTGTTCCAGACCGGGAATGAAGCAGAGGATCACCGGGATCAGCACAATGACGGTTACGAACTCATCCTTGAGAGAGTTCTGTGTGCCTTGCGCCATGATGCGCTCCCAGTCTGCGACAGACGTCTTCTCTGAGAGCATGATCTTTGCTTTTGCTTCTGCTTCAGTCAGCTTCAGCTTTGCTTCGGCGGCTTGCTTCGTTGTCTTTGCGTCTAGCCAACTACCTGCCAGACTAGCGATGGGGCCAAATAATGCTTGTATCATTTCTTCTCACTCCCCAACCAGACGGCGAACGCGCCTGTCATCGCGCCGCTGACCACGGAAATCATTGCGCTCTGTTGCGTTGATAAGTCTGGGAGAGACATTCCCCATTCAATCACGCGTATATACATGAGCGTCATTACGAACATCATAAGACGTGGCATGATCTTCCACGCTAAAATTTTCTCCATTGCTACTGCCATGTTTCACCTCAATAAGATTTGCTCCAACTAGACTGCCATCCGCCTGTGTTGCCGCTTGAGGCTTCACCTGCCGTAGCGTCTACAATCCCTTCGCGGATACGTCTGTTGCCGCCGAGGATTGGGATACGGGTTGCGACCTCACGCATTGCCGAACGCTCTTTGGAGTTGCTGTTGTCACCTTCATCGAAGATGCCAGCAGTCACCTGCATTCCTGCATTGCCGAGACCAAATGATGGGCCAAGAACAGTCGACCACATACGCTGTTGACCGTATGCACCGTTGTCTACTTGGCTCACTGCGGAGTGAATGACGTCGCCGAGCAGACCAAAGCCGCCCATAACCATCATACTTTCTACATACCAGCCGAGGAAATCATTCTCGTCGCCATGCACTTTCTTGTCATAGCCAAGTGCTTTGAGAACATTCCGCTTGCGCAACTCTGGGCTGCGGTCATCTTCACCGCCGCGCATCTGGATCATGTCTTTTGCAGACAATGTAACGACGCCGAACGCTGGCCCTACAGACGCAAGATACATGAGAGGTCTGAAGTTGCCTTGGTTTGCTTCGCTCAGTATGTGGCCTGTCATCCGTGACATCATCAGCGGGAAAGACTTCAGTTGGAACACAAGTTGTCCAACAGGCGTCTGCGCCCACATCGGAATGTCGTTCGGGTTGGGCTGGAAGATTGCGTCGTCTGCGAACTTGATGACACCCATACGAACAGTGTCGTCTGACTGCATCAATGCCCGGTTGCCAAGACTTTCCCCGGCGCGTTTTGCTCCGGGCAGGAACTCAGCTAGGCCGTAATTCTTCAAGAAGCGGTGTGCCGTCTTGTATTGTGCAGACTGCTGCGCGTATGGAACGCCCGTCTTGAAGGTGTCGAATGCTTTCTGCTGCATGGTTATGAAGGTTTCATAGCCAGTGGCACCTGCAATCATACGGTTCATGTCTGTCCATGGCGTGAGCAATGTCGCGTTGAAGAATGCGTGCGATGCTTTGTTGTCTGGCGCACCGTACAGGTGAACCATCCGCTCGTGTACAATGTTCTCCATGGCCACGCCGACGTTGCGGATCATCTCTCTGTATTGTGGGTCTTTTAGTTCTTTGAGGCTTTTTGACCAAGACTTGAAAGAGCCAGATCGGATGATGGGCAAGCCCAAGTCACCGATAGATGTCAGGGTGGTAAAGCCAAGCAGGGAGACATTGTTAAAGAAGCGAAGCGAGCGTGACACTTTCATGCCAGTCTTGTTTGTGCCGTGCATTGGCTTCTTCATCAGAATACGCATGGCGTTATCTACATACTCTTCACCTTCATCGTATGCGATAGAGCCAGCCTTGCCTTTGAAGTCGTTGAGTGCGCCAACAATCGCGTCTACTCGCTTGGCATAAACAGGATTTACCTTTCCGTCTGGGCCAAGTGTAGCAATATCCATCAGCATCTGCCGCGCACCAGCGGGGCCAGATGTGTTAGCGACTTCCATCAGTTTATCTACAAACTCGGACGCTTCTCCGTTGTCGCCTTGGAATGGCATGCGAATTGTGTCGACTAAAGAAGCTGTCTCTTTGCGACCCTGCGGGTTCATCGCTGTGATGTCATATTCGAACTGCTTGTTCTTTGTCAGCAATGCGACAATGCCAGCCTTACCTTCTCTCGCTACAGTCATGTAGTCAGAGACGGCGTGGCTATTCACACCGAAGCGTTTCGCAGACGTCAGACGACGGGAGCTTCCCTCCAAGTATTTGACAAGGATTGCTTCGAGGTCGTCTTCCAAGAACTTTTCAAGCTCATCTAAAATCCCTGTTTCTGCGTACTTATCAAGTTCGATAACACGGGAGTAATCTACGTTCTCAAACGTAGAGTTCTTAGTTGTACCTTTAACTGGGATGAACACACCTTCTTCTGTCTCATCAAGCAGTTTGAGCATGATGCCTTCAGCAAATGCGTTGGCTTCCGCGTCTGTGTACTCTGCCCCCATGTTGTTGCGCTCGATTGCATAGTACCGCTTCATCTTTTCGATAAACTCTGGGCGGTTATTGTTGATCGCTTTCTGGCTCCAGACTTGTGGCAGGTAGTTCGGGCCACGATTGCCTACATGGAAGCCTTCTTTGATAAGCTCGTTGCGCTCGTTGGCTAGTGTCGCTCTGATCTGGCGGTAAATATTACGCTCGTCTGCGCTCAATGCCTTCTCTTGGCGAGACCCGTCGCCCCGACGCAATGCACGGACAATACGGCCATAGGATTTAGGCTGTTCCTGCCCGATGCTCGCAGACGCTTTACGGAAATAACCGCGAAGGATACCGTCTGTGTCTGGCAGTGCAGCCAGCTTGTCAGCAATCGGCATAAACTTCTTGGCAAACCGCTGGTTCATATCAGGGTAATGCTCTTTGTACTTGTCGCCAAGCCAGTGCATCCCTTGGTTCTTGATCCGGGTCGACAGACGCTCAAAGTATTTGAACGGGCCAGCCTTTCGGACTGCCTGCTCTTCACTTGGAGACATGTTACGCTTGCGCATCATGGACATGACTGCGCCAGTGATCGTGCTGTTCGTACCTTCTTGCTCAAGAAGCTCGCCGAATTGTCCGACTGGGATTTCGTCGATGCTGGAAACGCTCTCGTCCATAACAGCGTCGATTATGTCGCCGTTCACACCCTTTGGAATGGGGCGGTCAAACTCCATGATGCTGTTGTAGATCATCTCATCGTTGCTATCGAAGTAATCAGCGTCGATATGCTTGGCTTGCTCTGGGTTAAACAAGACCGCAGACGTGTGGGTTGTGGAAGATGCACGATATGTATCGCCATTCGCCATAACATCTTCGCCATCAGCCAATGAGTTGCGATGTGTCGTAAGCATACCGTCATAGCCAAGGTCGTCTAGGATGCCCGTTAGTTCTTCCTGCGCGGCTGCGCGGTTACGGCCAGACTTGATGAGTGAGTTCACCAGTTCGCGATACGCCGTTGTGCCATCGACATCGACGCCTCCCATTGCGTCTTCGATGTGACGGAAGGTGCGCTCGCTCGTGTTACCGACCTCGTTCATCTTCGCCATGATTGACTTAACCATGGGGTGGCTTGCGTTGTATGACGCGGTGTCTCTGAAATCGACAGGCGTGTTCAGCTTGATCACCATGGGCATGACATATGGGTCAATCGTAAGGCCACGCTCAGACAAACTCTCAGCTATGGCTTGTTCGTTTGCCACCAAGTCATCGAGGTGATCGCGGAACGCATCCAGTGTGCCAGTTGTAACGTCTGGGTTGATGCCAAGCTCATCTTCAAGTGCGCTAAACTCGCGGCGTACCTTAGAGATTTCGCGGCGTGTCTCCACCATATCCCAGATGTCCCAATCAAGGTCTTCCTTCTCGGCAGTTGGCAGGCCAAGCTCTTCAGCCTGCTGGAACATTGCTTCGACAGTTGGGCGTTTTGCATAGACTTCGCCAGCTACGTGCGGGTTTGCCGTTAGGTAGTAGCCGGGGCCATAGTTGCCGCCCTGAGAACGCTTGAAGATTGCATTCGGGTTGTCGTCTGTACGACGGAACACGTACCCTTTGGGTGTACCGTGGTAGAAGACGTTTGGCGTCTGCGATGCTTCGTCAAATCCAACGCCACCCTTAGTAAAGTTTACAAGGTTAGCCATGCGAGGCTTGCTTGCAGAGTTGATCGCGTCCTGTGCGTAATCTGCGGCATATGATGGATGTGCAAGGACACCGCCATCGAGCGAGCCAATCATCGGACGCTTCTCACCACTCTCGAACATATCACCGTACAGCGTCAGGCGGCGATAGCGACCTTTAACATCTGTGCGTCCAATCTGCCCATTGGTAGCGTAGGCTGTGTACTCAATCGTGCGATCAATAGCACGATCTAAGGTGCTTCTCATGCGGACGTTGTTCGTATCGCCTGTGATTACACCGTCTAAGATTTGCGAACGAGGCATTTCTTCGCGTGTGTAGCGATTGACTGCATCAGAGAACCATTCCTCTGCTATTGCCTGCTCACGCACGTACTCTGAGCGGTCTGCGTATTTGCTTCCGATCAGACCCTCAATGCGGTTGCGCATTGTACTGTCTAGCGAGCGGTATGCTTCTACGATTGCTTCGCTTTCTTCTGGCTTGAGTGCGCCAGAGCGGACAATCATGTGCATCAGACCACCGATTGCTTCATCTGGTTTGCCATCGCCCTTGTTGATTGCAGACGAAATGCGGCGAACCTGTTTGCGGAATGAGTTGAAGTCGGCTCCTCGATAGTCACCGAATACGCCGTCACCTGCAAAGCTCGGATCGCTACCTGCCAGACGTGACATGTCAGCAGTTCCAATCAAGTTTACGCTGTCTTCTCCGCCGCGAGATGTCTTGCCGATAATGTTGTACAGGCGATATGCCATAGTGCGTGTTACGTTCTGTACGTCTGCGTCCCGGTGGGTCATCAGAGACAGGTTCTCACGTACAGACGCACGGGCTGCGGCAGGCACGCCGTCAAGAGATGTAACACCTACATTGTCATTAACCTCACGCATGATCATCAAGCTGCTTTCGCGGAATGTGCGAGATATAATCTTGCCGCCAGTCTTGCGAGCCTTCTTCTTGGCAATGCGATACTGGGTTTCCCACAGTGCTTCATTCAAGGTTGCTTTATCACCTTCGTAAATCGCACGAAGTAGTCTGTCTTCGAGTGCCGCACCGCCAAGCTCCATGATTTCTCTGCGAACTGGCACAGCCTTGGTTGGCAGAGGCGCAGCTTTTACTTTCGCAACTATCTCTGCCGCCACCTGATCGCCATAATCTGTACCGCGATGCTTGCGGAAGTCAGACTGTAGTTTCTTCAGCGACAAGGTTTTGACTGTATCTGCTACAGTTGGGTCTACGTTTGGCTTGTTCTTGCCAGTGTTGCGTGCGCGTTTGTTTTTCTGCGTCTTCGTATCGGCAGTAGCTTGCGCAGTTGTGCGGTCTTCTTTTGCCTTTTTAGCCTTGGCTGCTTTGCGCTTGGTGCCAGAAGGTGTGACGTTGCCGTCTGCACGAACTGGTGGCTGCGCTCCGCCTGTTACAGACGCAGGAACTGCACCAGTTGGTAGTTCAGCTTTGCCCTCTGCACGTTGATAACCAGCACCCAATGCTTTGCGGACGCTTTCGATCATATGTTTGACGCTAGATTTCTCTAGCTTCTTGATCTGCCCCGGTACGCCATTGGCAGGAACGAACTTGCCAGCATAACCGTTGTAGTAGAAGTCGCGCAGCAAGTCTGCGACAGCTTGTGGGTCTGCGATTTCTGACATGCCAGAGAACTCACCGCCTTCAAGGTAGCGTCTGGCCTGCGCTGCGTCGTCAATGCTTGTCAAATCTGATGGCTTACCGCCAATGATTTCATCAAGTGCTTTGAGCTTTTCATTCAAGACCTTCAGCATCGTCTGCGGCTGACCTTTAGGTGAGCGCAAAGCCAGTAATGGGCCAGAGCCGCCAACACCGGGCAGAACCTCTTCGCTATTTCTGCCGACGCCAAGGATGTATTTACGCAATTCGTCGAAGGCAGTAATGATCCCGTCTGCGCTGTCAGACGCAAACGCGGATTCGATGTCCTGCTCGATCATACCAAGCTGAACGTAGCGTTTCTGTATGGCTTGGCCTTCTGCTCCTTGCGGTGCGGCGTCTACTCCAAGCTGGAACGTACGCTCTTCCGCACGGTTCGGAAGTATCTTAGCAAACAAAGGCTCAAGGTTTGGGTCGATGCTTTCTTTGGCAAAAAATCTATCAAAGACTGCTTGAACATATTGCGTCATACGACGCCAGAATGACATGTCTCGGATGGCTACGTTCGAGTGGTTCTGCATAGCCCACATAGAGAACTGATTTGCAAAAAACTCTTGGGGGTTTTGCGTCGTGTTTGTTGAGAAATTCCCATATGGATTTTCCATGCCAGTATATGCAGGCAGACGGTCTTTGACCGCGCCCATATCTAGCTGACCTTTGGTGTTGTAGTAAGTACCCATATGCTCCCAGAACTCTACGCGGTCTTCTGGGGTCAGAATGTTACGATACGCCCAATGTGCCACCTCGTGATACAGTGCAGCCATCTTAGGCTGTATTAGTTTTCTGGATGGGTCTGTGTTGACATTTATTACTTGGCTGTCAGCGTTAGCCGCTGACGCCTTCTCCATTGTTGTAAGATTATCTCCACCTCTGCCACCACGAATATTCGGAGCAATAGCAGGGTTGCCACCTAGCTGTTGTAATAGCTTGCGAGCGTTGGATAGTTCCTCCGCAGAAAACCCATCGAAAGTGCGCTCGACGTTATCAATCGCAATCTTTCTTTGTTGGTTTGCCAGCACGAAACCGTTTGGATTGGCGCGGTGCATCGCACCGTAAAGAGTGCGCAATGACTGTGCGATAGTCCTTTGCCCCTCTACGGTCTTTGGCCAGCCAAACTGTGTATCCAAGTAAGTGGTAGCCCAGCGTAGTTTTCCAAACGGCACAATGTTGTTGTTAATCTTGTCAGTGTATCCGACGCCCCGTGCGGCTTGTGTATATACAGCAAGCTCGTCTGGGGTTAGCGTCACTTCGATTGCGTCTGCATCTTCGACCAACAAGGGATCGCCAAGGCCAGTAGTATTGCCGCTATTGAAGCGGCCACCTTCGATTGGCTTTGTTGTTTCTTCTGGCAAGCTGTCGAACAGAGCTTCACGCGCACGCTGAGTGCGCGGGTTTGCATCCATTGGCGCGTAGCGCACATCCCAGTTCTCATAGACTGATGATGACTTCTTAGGGTCTTGGCCAATAATGGCGAAGATGTCCTTGCCGTCCTCAATCTGCTTCTTGCTCATAATCCTGATGTCGTCAGGGTTTTCTTTTGAGCGGACGATCAGCTTTTTATCGCCACGAGATGGGGCAGGGGATGGCTCCGCAGGTGTAGCTGGGTCAACAGCCACCTCTGGTTTCGTACCCTCTTTCCGCGCTCTCAGTTCTTTGAGCAGAGTATCGACGTCTGCCTCGCCATCGCCAGCGTATTTTGCGAGGAGGCTTTTAAGAGTTTCATCCACACCTTTTTCTGGTGCAGCTTGCGTTGCTTTAGGCTGTGCAGACGGAGCTTCGCCGCGAGCTTTCAGTGCGAAGTCTCGGCTGGAGAATGAACGTCCAGTGACAGCGTCTGCCCATGCAGTCGCGCCCTTCTTAACCTCGACAAGACCGCCGGGAGCAAATACTTTCTCGGCTCCAGTGGTTGTGTAGGGTACAAGGTCTGGCCCCTTGCCAGAGTTTGCACGAAGCATTGCTTCTTCACGGCCAAAATCTGCTGGGCTTGCGTTGTACCCACTAGAAACAGTGTAATCTGATCCTTTAGCAATACGTGTCCCACGGCGCAGAATGCCTTGGATTTTGCCAGTGGCTGCGGAGCGACCTGCTGTTGTATATACGGTCTTCTGGTCGATACCTTTTTGTGCAGACCGCATGCCTGATGACGACTTGTTGCCACGCATCTCAGTGATACGCGCCTCTGCCATAACAGTCAGAGCGTCATCACTCGCATCTGGCATTTCTTTCTTGTACTGCTTCTTCAGTCTCGCGATCTGCTTGAGTTCAGTCTGAGTGAAGATGTCGCTACGGCTTTCGTCGATCATTGTAGAGCGACTGATGTCGTACTCGGCTAAAGCCAGAAGGTCGTCGAGGTCTGTCTCGAAGTCTGACGCACGACCAAGCAGAGCAACGCCAGAGCGTATGTCGTCTGCATCCATGACATCGCCCTGCGCATCTAGCAGATCAACAATGTCATCAAGTTCTTTGCGAGCTTGCGTGGCGTAGGGATCAATCCCTGCTTCAGCTTTTCGTGTGCGGATGGCTTTGCTGACGACGCCTTTGGTAATACGGTTATTTGATTTTGCGCTGGGCGTTAGACTGCGCCAGTCAAGACCTTCAGCCAAGGCACGACCACGTAGCTCCATCGAAATTTCTGGAGCATTACCAGCGGCGTCCAGACCGTTGCGGCTACTGTACAGCTTGGCTAGTTCGTCAGCTTCTGCATCTGTAAGGCCAGACGCATTCGCCTGTGCGCGGATAGCATCAAGAAGCTCAAGGGGATTGTCGCGGAATGCCTCGTTGCCAAGGTCGACTTGTGCAAGGACGCCTTCGAGCTTTTCGTCAGGTGTTAGTTCTTTGGGGCCAAGTGCTTTCTGGATGTCCCGACCGCCTTGAGCAATCTCTTTGATCGTTCGGATGTCAGAAACACTAGAGCGGACAAGCTGTCCTCTCTTGCCTGTCGATACGCGACCGCTTTCTATATCGCGTGCAAGGTCTGCTTCTGTGTAGTCGCCATCAAGAAGTGCGCGGACTTTGGTTTCTTGTGTGCCAAATGCAATCGGCTTGGTTTCAGCCGCTGGTTCGGCAGACGCTTCAGGTGCAGCTTCAGGTTCAGGAGTTGCTGGTGCGTCTGTCCCTGGTGCAGACGTAGTTTCCATCGGCCCGTCTGTGGACGGCGCGTCTGTCATTATTTCTGTTTCTGGCGGAGCTTCAGCAGCGGGTGCCAATTCACCTTCGGGTGCGTCTGGCTCTGCCTCTGGTGTCTGGCGCATGCCAAACCCGTCTCGCTCCATACGTGCCAACATTTCGTCTGGGGTTAGGCCATCAGAAGTTTGCAAGACCCGACGAACTTGAGACATGTAATCTTCGTAACGACGGCGCATGTCTCGCGCTTTGTTTATGTCAGCTACGTCGTTGGACTTTTCTAGTTCCGCAATTTGTTTCGCTTCGCGTTCGGCACGAGCAACTGCTGTGCGTAAAGCGGCCATGTCAGCAGTCTCGTTGACTGCATTGTTTATTGTTTCTGCCTCTGCACCAGACGCACGTATTCTGTCTAAGTGTGATCTAGCGGCTGTAGTGGCGGCATTGAGTTGACTTGTTACGTCAGCAAGATCGCCAGCAAGATCGCCAAACTCAGCAGTATTAAGTGTAGTTTGTGGTGCGGCTTCTGCGGGCGCGGGGGCTTCGGGGGCAGGTGCTTCGGGCTGCGGAGGCAATAAGCCAGTCGCGCCGCTTTCCTGCATGTTTCTGTAAAATGCGTCCAGTTCTTCTGGAGGCATCGCCGCAAGTTGCTCGCGGGTCATACCCATACGGCTCAAGGTTTCGGCAGGGATTACGCCAGAACGTGCGCCTGCAATAGCGGCTGGTAAACCAATCGCGCCACCGACTGCGCCACCCAAGACGCCGCCTGTAAGAGCGGCGGCTCCAAGCTGTCCACGGCTAAATCCATCTTGCAGACCAAGCTGTATATCGCGTGCCTGAGTTGCAGTGTTTACGATTGCCTCTTGGCCAGCGGAGATTGCGGCTTCCGAGCCAGCGGCTCGTGCTGTACCAGACGCAACGCCTCGTGCTACGGGTGCAGACTTGCCAGCAAGGTATGCGGCTCGTCCTGCTGTGGCTGCGCCTTTGTAACCAGCGACACCGGGAATAAGGTTGAGCGGGTCTGCAACAATAGATGTGGCAATGTCACCAAGTGCGCCTGCGCCTCGACCACCCTCTTGCCAGAAGTTGGGAAGCTGACGCCAAACAGTTTCGATCCGCTTCATTCTCTGACGTTGATCAGCATTTGCAGACGTTGCTTCGAGCGCATCACCAATCGCACCGACTGTATTTAAGTCAGCCCATGTACGGTCGCTGTAAAACTTGTCTACGAGATGCTTGTCATCGGCGAAGAACTCGCCTTTCTCACGGTAATATCCCCGTAAGTCAGACAAAAACGCGGGATCATTTAAGATTTTGCGTGGGTCGATTGATGCTGAATAGTCTTCGCTGGTCTTGCCAGCAATATCGTCAAAGTTGACGTCCTTAAAATAGCTCACCGCAGGTTCTCCAGTTTCCTAGTCGATATGACTAAGATACTGGAGGTGTGGCAGGGTGGTCGTCCTTACTGGTTCCTAGATGACCAGTTACGATACCAGTTCACGCCGTCTGCATCCGTCCACTCTTTCATAAACTTGATAGGATCAGCTATGAAAGAATTGTATGTGTCTACATCGCCAGATATTATTGCGCCAATTCCTTCTGGGCCGCTGTCGTCATCCATGTTAAACAAATTTAGAGAATCGCCCATGTCTCCACCAGCATTATACAAAAATGCGCTCAAAGCCTGTTTATCTCTGAATTGCTCATCCGTTTGCTCGACAGTGCGCTTGCCAACAAAGCTCGTGTCTTTCATGGCTTGACTGAACAGATTTCTAATACTTCCAAGACGTTCATTCAAAACGCCTTGAACTTCATTTTCACGAGAAGAAACTGTATCGCCACTTGGGGTCACACCAGAATTACTCGCATCCCCTGTCTCTGTTGATGATTGCTCGGCTAAGATACGCTGCTTGGCGTCTTGGATAAGAAGGTCGATTTCGGACAGAACTTCCGATCCTTGGAGCCGCATAGCTTTTTCCAGAGACCCAGACCCATCGCCGAATACAGCAGAACTGTCGAAGGCTTCTGACCCCGGAGTACGCCACCCAGTGAAGTCTTTCGATGTTTGTTCCGCTGCTCGCCAGTCTGCGATTGCGTCTTCCATGGACGCATTCAAGTTGCTGGCCACGGCCTGTAGGGCTTGAACCAGCTTGACTGGATCGTCTTGGAACATAGCCGTTGCAGTTGAGACCTTGTCTGTGTAGCTCGACATAGTGCTGTCAACGCGGCTTTGAGTATCTGCAAACCATTCACCATAAGTCTGCTGACTGCGGCGTCCGTACTTGTTGTTTGCGTCATCTTCAAGACGACCCAAGACATCTTTCAATAGGTTGCCTTGCGCAGCGTTCTGGAATGCTGGGTCTGCTTCGACAAATGCCATGATGCTTGTCATGGTCTGCGGCTCATCCGCTGAGATAGATGCGAATACATTCTCCATTGCCTGCAAGACGCTTGGTGTCATTGCGTATTTCTTAGCAAGAGACTGCGCCGCAAGCTGTGCCGAGCGACCACCGTTGCCCACTTGTGGAGGGGCATCCTTCTTGGATGGGTCTCCGAAGCGGTTAATTACTGCTGCATCGTTAGTGGCTTTGGCGTTGTTTACCAGATCAACAACCTGACCTTTAGCACCCTGACGCGCCTCAGTGATTTCTTTGCGCTGTACGACTGATAGGCTGGCAATCATATTGTCGACATAGCCAGACATATCTGAGGCTTGGGCATCGGCTTTCTTCTTGCCGAATACAGCTTCGAAATCTGCATTGGTCATTTCGCTCTTAGCGAAATCAAGCATGGCCTGCTCAGTTTGCGCTCTGTCATCTAAGAACAATGAGGAGCGCAGACCGTCATTTGCCATCATATCATTCGTTAGGTCGCGGCCTAGTTTAAGTGTGGCACGCTCGCGATTGTTTGTTGCTTCGTTCGCGGCTGTTGTTGCGTCAGCAATGTACTGCTTCATTAAAGGGCTGTCTTTTTTAGGCAGGTTAGCTGCACCAAAAACTTCAGCCAAATGAGCATAGACCTCTGTGTTGCCTAAAGCGATTTGCTCTTGTGCCTCTCGTGAAATTTCCAAACCGCGTGTACGTGCGAAGACATCACGACGTTCGTCTTCTAACTGACTTGCTTGGTTTATAAGTGGCTGGATAAGAGCAGGCGGCACGTTCATAGCAGAAAGCTGTTCTGCCGTAATCTCTTTGCCAGCAGAACTTTGAACAAGATTAGTAATGGTTGGTAGGTATTCAGCTATACGAGAGGCTATAGCAGACCTACGTCTGTCGCCCGTAAACATTGTCGTGGGATCAAATCCAATCTTGTCAAAGTCTACGCCGGGAAAGCGTTCTTTAAGTTGCTCTGACATCGCATTAAAGTCTTTAAGCTCATATCCATTGCTACCGGGGTCTTGATAGCCAAGCATAATGCCTGTAGCCGCACCCTCTAGGCTAGTTTGAAGCTGGATGTTTTTTTCTAATATGCCACGCTCTCGATCTGCGTCTGCCTGCGCACGGCGAGTGTCTGCTCTGTCTGTGATTGCTTTGAGCATATCGCCAGACGGCATGCCGCCGCGCAAGTAATTGCTACCGCCAGCCATGCTGTCGATGAAGGCTTGGAACTCCAGTGGGTTCGCTGTCGGGTTCTGACGCTGAAACTCTTGGAAGGCTTTAGCCAGTTCGAGGCGTTTGCGCTCGCCTGTATCCTGTTGCTTTCTGTACCCGTCTGAAAATCCTACGAAGTCTATCATCTCTACCCACCGAATAAATTGCCGAAGAAGTCGTTGGTACGTTGGTTAATTCCGTAGAACATTCCCGGCCCAGAAGTTTGGCCATAAGTCGGCGTTCCGTCTGTGCCTACACCCGTAATGCCGTACTGCGCACCCTGCGACTGATTGTTTAAGAACTTGTTGAACGACTGACCGAAGCCAGAAGAGGCTTGGTAAGAACGGTCGGCTGCGTTTTGCGCAGACGTTGCCGATGCGTTGTACAAGTTGTTTCCGATATTCATGGCGTTGGACATGTATGTGTTCGGATCATTCGTTGTTACGCCGTATGGATCGAAGATCGCGCTGTCGATATTAAAGCCAGCGTTGCTCACCATGCTCGTTGGGCGCGTATAATCTGCAATGCCCGGTGACATAGTACCTTGAACGGCTGCGGTGCCAATCTGTACTGGGGCGCGGAAGTTTCCTGCGCTCGATACGTTGCGGTTGTAAATTGCAGACGGAACCATCTGAGCCAGACGATAGGCGTCAACGGCTGATGCCGCCTGCGGAACCTTCATAAGTTGGTCAATGCCTGCGCCAGCGACGTTAGCTGTCTCGCCAAGAATGCCAGCACGACGTTTCATAATGCTGTCGACATTGCTTGTTAGGGCTGACTGCTCGCCAGTAATGTAGCGAAGTGCGTCGTCATATGCTCGGCTGCGTGCGTCTTGGTATTCCTTGGCGATGCGCTCGGTAATGTCGCCACGACGGGCTGTGCCTTGTGTACTGCGATCCATACCGCCTCGGATCAAACCTGCCTCGTTTACAGATGCAACACGGTCTGCTGCTCGATCAACGTCACCCTGATACTGGCTTGTACGTCTGTCGATCTCTGTCGCAATGTCTGCGCTTGTAAGTTGCTCAATCTCTGGAATGTAGCCAAGGCCAGCCGCAGTGTTTTGAACTGCGTCTTGCATGCCGTAAATGCTCTGCATGATCGCGTTGCGATCTTGTAGCTGCTGGTCTCTTTCTAGCTGGGCTTGCCCTTTTGCTTCATTGAACTGGTCAGTCAGAAACTCGCGCTCGATGCGAGCCATCTCACGCTCTTCAAGGAAGCGGCGCATGTCCTCATCGCGTTCGCCAGAGGCGATTGCTTTGACCTGCTCAAGCTGTTGTATCGCGAACTGGCGTTCGTCTTCTGCAATGTCTTGACGCTTCAGAAGGTTTTCTAAGTTGAACTGCTGTATCTTCGCAGCCTCACGGTCTTCCTTGACCTGACGCTCGATGTCCAAGCGTCTGTCTTCCATCAGATACTCTTGGTTCTGACGAAGTTGGCCTAGCTCAAACTCACGTTCCTGCGAGCGGAGGCGTCTGTTAAACCGCTCCATCTCACGCTGGTATTCGTTTTCCATGCGCTGCTCTCTTCGAGCATCACGCATCATTCCAAGGTTAGCTTCCTGCAAATCCTGTTGTTTGCGGAATTGGTAATCCTGTTGTGCGCGAGCAGCCGCAGCGTCGCGAGACGCTGATGCTGCACCTATCGCGCTACCTGCTAAACCTAAGACTGCTGAAAACATCTAGTTAAGCCCTCATTACATTTTGTGCGAACGCAGATGGTGCCAGTGTATTCGCGTACTCCTCCTCCTCTTGATCAGCCAACATTTGCATGTATGCCTGCAAAGTTACTGGATCAACTTGGGAGAAGTCTTGGAACTCAGGAACACCTGATGCACCCACGGTTGAAAGGATTTGCTCTTTAGCGATGCGGTCGCGCTCTGCCACCGCTTCTTCGTCACGCTCAAGTCTTTGCCGCTCTGAGTTCAAACGGTCTTGTGCAGACTGAATTTCATCAAGAGCTTGCTGCGCGTTGTAAAGTTCTACTTCAGCATTCAAAGCGTCAAACTCTCCTTGGTTCCCACCAAGATCGTCTGTGCCATAATATGAAGCATTGTTTACCTGTTCGAGCAGTGCTTGTGCGCGTGTTTCAAGAGCGTTGCGTGCCTCGTTTAGCTCGTTCATACGCGTCTCGATTGCACCTGCGGCTGTATCAAGTTGGCCACTGATGTCACCAACTCTGCCACCTGAGAACCGAGCAAGCTCACCACCTGCGTCTGTAAGCTGTGACGCCAGATTACGCATGCCAGTCTCATCGTAGGCTTCGAGGTCTGTCAAAGCAGAACCTGATGCCCCGGTGATTTGAGACAGGATGCTATCAAGTGCTTCCTGACGCTGCTCATTCAAAGAAGCCAGAGCTACGTCTGTGTCAGCCAATGCACCAGTCGTGTCGCCAAAGTCGTAGTCTAACTGCGATGTGAAGCCGCCAATGTTCTGGCGTAAATCACGAAGTTGGTCTTCCAAGGCGTCAATGCCTGCCGCGCTGTAGATACTGCCAGTTTCTGCTGAACCCTCTAGGGCGCGTGCTTGGTTGAGATAGTCACGTTCTGCACGGCTAATGCGAGATAGCTCGTCCTGACGCTCGCCAGACAACTGGTTTACATCGCGAAGCAAGTCGCTCAGTTCGCCTGTCTCTTGGTTAAAGTCAAAGCCAAGCTCAGATGAGAACCGACCTGCCTGACGATTGCGGTCTTCGATCTGGCTGATGAGGTCGTTGATGCCAGTCTCGTCTGCGATTGTCAGACCGCCTAAAGTATTGCGATAGGCGTCTGCGTCATTGAGCAAGCCTTGCTCGTAAGTATTGATGCGGTCTAGCTCTGCCTGCCTTTGATTGCGAAGATCGCTCAATCCTTGAGTTAAGCCAGAGTATTGGCTGTCGAACTGTGTGAACCCGTCTGGGAACATTTGATTGAGGATGGGAGATGAGAAACTTGTACGGCCAACATTGAGTGCGGAGAGGTCGCGCTCTAGTTGGTTCATCTGGTTCTCGTCTGCAATCCCCAGTTGGCCTAGCTGAGTGCTAAAGCCAGCGAGGCTTCCCAGCCCTTGGTTGCGATACTCGTTAATACGATTAACTTCGTTATCTCGCTCACTTTGCAAGCCGCTCAATGTTCCTGACAAGCCAGAAACATTGTTCATAAGGTTGTCATACTTGTTGGTATTGAGCTTCAACAAGTCTGGGATGTTCGTTATACCGACGTTCCCGTACTCACTCGCAACACTGCTTTCAAATGTCGGCTTCTCAAGATCAAAACTCAGGTTGCCCAAGCCTGATGAGAGATTTCCGATTTGCGTATTGAAGCCAGCGTAAGGGTTTTCGTTTGCTGCGGTTGTAGGATCATCATAGAGGTCAGCATAAGTTAAGCCACCAACGCCACTCGATAAGTTGGTGAAGGTGTTGCCAAAGTTTGTAAGGTTATCATTATAGCTTTGAACGGCCTCGTTATACTTGTCCGCTTTTGCCTTGTAATCAGCCTCGGTGTCGAGACGGATTTGTTTTTTCTCTGCCGTATAATCGGGTGGTGGAGCTGGACTGGACTTACCCATAACTTACCTCTCTAGCCATTTGCATTCTGATCGGAGTTGTCCGAAGACAATGCCATCTTTAGGGTTGAAATAAGATCGAAGCCGTCCTTCTTCTTTGAAGCCAAGACCTCGCAGAAGTTTGATCGACTTTCGGTTACTTTCGTTGACGAGCGCGGAAATTCTAATACATCCGCACTGGTCGAAAACGTACTCGTAGAGCAACTTGATGTAGCGTCTGTGCCACCAGCAGGGGTCTGTGGTGACGACGCTGACGTGGATGTCGTTGCCTGTGTATTCTGTGAACACGACTGCACCAACAAGATCACCGTGTCGCTCAAAGCCAAACGCTTGGAAGTTTGCCCATTGGACATTCCCTTCAAGTTTTGGCTTTGCCCATTTTGCAACGCGGTGTTTGTCATCTGTTATTACCTCAATCATTAGCTAGTCAGAACACTGACCGCCATTGTGACCTCAAGCGCAGAGCCTGATGAGTTGTTGGTTACGATAAAGCCAATAGATTTAGATGCTGATGTCGCATCCACTTCGATTGGCGTGCCGATGGTGAACTCGTTTACTGTTGAGCTTACGCTGTATGTACTTCCAAATCCTGTACCGTTGACCGCCACTTGAACTGAGCAAGTGCCTGATGTCGTCTGCAAGGATAAGCCGTCAATCTGTATCTTCTGCTTGAAGATACGTTTGATCGTGTATGTGGTGTTTGTCGGAGTTGTGACTGTGTCGTAGAAGCTGTCACTCGCCAGTAATGAAGGAAGCTGAGATGAGGGCAGCCGTCCTGTACTGTCGAGTGATGCAACACCATTGGCGGCACCCTTTTGGGTGACGGCAATCACAGACGACAAGTCGACTGTACCATATTCTAGCGCGGTTCCAGTGCCGTTTACTTTTACGAACTGTCCAGAGTTTGCCGTTGTGAATGTAGGCAGAGAGCTTTCTGGTGACGTTTTCAGCCACTGGGTGCCATCGTAGAATTTGAGTTGGTTTGGAGTGACAGACGTATCATGCCACAAGTCGCCCGTTGCAGGGCCGCTTGGAGAGTTGGCTGATACTGTGAGTTTTGCTTTTGCCCCAAGGTCTGTCGTCAAGCTGACGACTTTTGCCTGTGGGATAGACGCGTTGTCGATCTTAATCTTTGAGAGTTGGATCAAGCCGCTATCTGTATGAACGTAGTCTTCCTCGAACATCATGCCAGTAACAGCTTGGACAGATGTGTTCTCAACCGTGATGATTGAGATTGTGTTGCCAGATGCCACGTTGCTGTTGAAGGTTACAGTGTTGGATGACGGCGATGCCGTATAGTCGTTAGCACCACCCTCGCGCTGTAGGATGCCGTTCTTGTAAACTTGCAGCTTGGTGTTCTCGTCGTGGACAAAGGCGAACACAGCTTGGCTTGAAGTTGTGTCAGTGTCTGAGCGGTTAAAGCCAGTGATAGCTGTAGCACGTACCTTGAAAACGCTGACAACGTCGCCTGCGGATAAGCCGCTGTTGAATACAACTGCGCCTGCGCTTGATGATCCTCCCGAAGCGTTGCTCGTGTAATCGAAAGATGCGCCACTACGCTTTAGAACGCCGTCGACGTAAACCAGTAGTTCGTCTGTGGCATCGTGGGCGTAGTCAAAGCTAGTTTGTGCAGACGTAGCTGTAAAGTCTACACGCCCGAATAAGATAGGTGCGCCGATTGTACCAAAGTCTTGGCCAGACGGGCCACGCAAGTCTGCCGCTGCGACCAGTGTGATCCAGCCGTCTGTTGTGTTTGAGTATTCGCCGACGCGGTACTCAATGTCGCCGCCTGTATTCTTTTGAAGCTCGATAGGGCCATCGAAGTTGCCGTTGGCATCAAATATTTTTGCAAGCAATTCGCCAACTGTGTTGTTACCCAACTCAGCAGCGTTAAGGTATCTGATGACACCTTCAAATTCGTTGTTAATGTTCCCGCTTGAGCCGTAGTTCTGGGGGAATTGTTGTCTAATACGAGCCATTTTATGTCCTCACGGTCACTGCGAAACCGATAATGCGAAGCAGACCACCGCCTCCTTGTGTTTTGATGCGGTACTGAGCCGCGCGATAACGGTGTGACCACTTGCGTTCATACTGTTTGGATAGTGGCACATCCTCGAAGTAGTTGTCGTCCGAGGTGTCATCTACCTCGAAAACTAATGAGCCTAGCGTTCGACCATCTTCGTCTTGGGCGTCCATGGTGATAGTGCCTTTGCCAGACGCCTGTATAATAACGCTTTGCGTCTCCTTCGTTTCTTCAAGGCTCCCATGCCAAAGCAGGGGGGTGACAACTTCCATATCGGGGGTAAACGCGTTTTCATTATCCTCCTCGACCTTGAGAACTTCGTACAATCCACCCGTCGTTCCATAGACGAGCTTGCCATTTAAGAATGACCCACAGCGTGCGTTGAGAAAGTCGCCAGTGTTGAACTTCGGCACAGCCTGACCGCCCTCTGGGTTCATAGCCAGAGTTAGGCGTTTGCAAAGCTGGCCACCTGCTTGTGGGAAAAAGACGTGGTATTGCGCAGTGTCTTGGTCAAAGACCGCGCTCAATGTTTCGGGGTTCTCGACGGAGGCAAATAGCTCGCGATAAAGCAGGTCTATCTTGTCCGACAGGCTGTAAGAATACACGAGTATCCCGTTGTCCTCCGACCGTTTGATCGAATGGATACCAGACCGCGAGCAGTATAGGAGGTCTGTCCCTGCGTTCGCGATAGTATTGTGACTGATGCAGCCAATGTTGATGTTCGCGTTGTCGTCTATTACCCATCGGTCAATATCCGGGTCTATCCTGTAAATGATGCTTCGGTCAGCAGTGAACACCACGAGACGGTTCTGTTCGAAAGTCCCAAGGCCAGTGATCTGATCAGCAGTCCCTAACAAGTTTGCTACGTCGATGAAGCCAGCGCGTAAAACATTTGTGCTGGCTGGGTCTTCATCATCGGGGAAGAGTTCGTCTTGGTCTACCCTACTCAAATGCACCTGTGTTTCACGCCCCGGAATGCCAGCCACAGCCAGACGTCGCTGCACAGACGTGACGTATGCAGGCAACATATTATTGATGGAGGGAGACTGGTT
>Ga0098055_1000459_pt1 | contig 24835 bp, 26 predicted proteins | sample 17_taG_FD_75107 | JGI IMG/M metagenome (GOLD analysis project Ga0098055, IMG submission 75107) | Marine viral communities from the Subarctic Pacific Ocean - 17_ETSP_OMZ_AT15314 metaG | ecosystem: Environmental > Aquatic > Marine > Oceanic | place: Pacific Ocean | collected 2015-01-18 | reverse complement strand
ACGAAGTAACAATGGTAAGTCCAGTGTTTTTTCCAGGTAGTAGACAAACGTTCTATAATGCAACTGCTGACATGATTACTATTAGTACGGCAGCAGGACAAATTACAGGTAACGGTGTTACACTAGGATCGTCAGTAGATATTCCAACTAACTCAACATACCAATTAACGTCAGATGGTGCAAACTACGTGCTAACAAGTGCGTTAGCTGGTACTACAATATTTGAATTACCGTTAACAACAAATGATTTATTAAATGCAGATGGTCCAGTAGAACTAAATCCAGCAGATGCAAATGTACAAATCAAACCAACAGGCACAGGCACAGTAGACATTAGTCCGCAATCTTCCGTTTCAGTTCAGCCAGGCGGGCAAGCTACTATTAGACCAGCAGGTGATTTAACTTTAGCATCTACAACAGGAACAATTACACTTGGTGAAGCAGGAAAGCCAACAGCATTTCCAGGTAATTTAGACTTTACAGCAGCTGCACAAACAATTAATATATCACCAACAGGTCCAACCAGTTCAGTAACTATTGATCCAGGTGGACCAGTAGTAATTGGATCAGGCGACACAGTAACTATTACTTCTGATACAGCTGGTACTATGGACGGCATCAACATTGGTGCTACTACAGCAGGAACAGGTAGATTTACTACACTTGCTGCAAGTGGTAATACAACATTTAGTTCATCAACTGCTAGTTCCGGAAGCGGAAGTGGAGCAGTTGTTGTAACAGGCGGACTAGGAGTCGGCGGATCAATATTTGCTGGTGCAATAGATAATACTCCAATTGGTGCAGCAACAAAAAGTAGTGGTGGATTTACTACACTAACTGCAAGCGATGCAGTAACACTTACAAAAAATACAGCATCAACTAATACTACATCGGGTACACTAGTAGTAACAGGTGGTATTGGTGCAAGCGGTGCAATTTATGCAGGAAGTTTCCAAGGACCAATTGGTAATGTATCGAGTAATACAGGTACATTTACAAGTATAAATGCAAGTGGCGTAGTTGATATTACAGGTACAGGTGATGCAACAAATGCTTCAGGCGATACAGGACAGCTACGTTGCGAAGGCGGAGCAAGTATTGCTAAAAGAATATATAGTGGCGGCGGCTTTGTAGGAGCAATTGGTAACGTATCAAGAAGTTCAGGACAGTTTACATCATTAGATGCTAACAACACAGTTACACTAAGTCCAGCTAATAAAAATGTTACACTATCGCCAACTGGTACAGGTACAGTTACAATTTCACCGGCTGGATCGTTAACACTATCTCCGGGCAGTGGTACAATTAGTAACATGTCAATATCAGGATCTTCTGGCTCATTTACAAATTTAAGTGCAAGTGGAACATTTAGTTATAACGGTAACGGCACATTAGGTAATGCTACAAGTGATACGCATACTATGAATGGTACATTAAATGTTAACCGAGGCCTTATTAACTTATACGGTACTGCTAATCCAAGTATTACATTTAACGGATCAAGTGACGCAGGTGTTGATTTTGAAATTAGAGCAACGCCTGAAGGTATTGACTTTAGAGAGCCAGAAGACAACAATAAAGTTTGGTTCCAAATTTTAGATGATACAGGTGTTAACGTAAACGTTGGATCGTTCCAAATGGGCGGCAGTGAGCTTATTGACGCATCTAAGAATATGACAAGTGTACGTTGTATAGGTGTTAACACAGCAGATCCAAACAGTGCTGGACAAATACGTGCAACAGGCAATATTGTTTCAAACTATTCAGATGCACGTTTAAAGGATGTTCAAGGTAATATCGAAAACGCACTAGAAAAAGTTTGTAGTTTAAATGGCGTAATTTACAAAGTAAACGAGCTTGCTAAAGAAAACGGATTTGAAGGTGATGAATTACAAGCAGGATTACTTGCACAAGAAGTAAAAGCAGTACTACCAGAAGTAGTGTTACCTGCACCATTTGACATTGCACAAAATGAAGACAAAGAAGCAGGTATATTCGAAGAGTATAGTGCGTCAGGTGAGAACTATATGACTGTACAATACGAAAGAATTATACCGCTATTAGTTGAAGCAATTAAAGAATTAAAACAAGAAATAAATACATTAAAGGGAGACGCATAATATGGCAACTGAGATGATTAGCACGGGTATGAAATACCCAGACGGGACTTGTCAGCGAACTGCTGGTAGATCCCCAGGTGGTACATGTACCTGCTTTAACACTTGTTTAGTATGTTGTGGTCCACACAGATGTAGATCACACTGTCAGCGAACAGGTACTTGGACAGTACCTGATTGTGCGCAAACAGTACAATTTGAAATGTGGAGCGGAGGCGGCTCAGGCGCAGGACACTGTTGTAAAGGTTGCTGGTGTGACATGGTTAGCTGTGGATCAATGAGTGGCTACTACGGTCGTAGAACACTATTTAGACAGAGCGGATGCTTTGCACCAGGATGTATTTACTGCTGGTGTATTGGCGCAGGTGGCAACGGAACAGTTAACAACGGTTGTGGCTGTTTTACAGCATGTTGTGATGCACCAAGAGGATGTATGACACGATTTAGTGGAAGATGCTTATGTTGTACATGTATGACAGGCGGCAGAGGTGGATATAACCTTTACTGTAGTTGTAGATGTAATAACCAAGGTAACAGAACAGACGGCATGTGTGCTAACGGATTATGTTTCTGTCAAAAGTTTGACTGGGTAGACTTAGGTGACGAACCAGCATTTATTAAGTACAGAGGAAACTGTGACTGTGTTGGACGACACACGACAGTTTCAGCATCTTGGGGAATTAGTAACGGACACACTTATCATATTGAAAACTGTGTTCAATACTGTGGTTGTACTAACTGTTGTAGAGGATTTAGACAAGTATCCGGCGGCGGATCAAATTCAATGAAATCAGCTTGTGGAGGCGGTCTTTGTTATTGTAGAGGTACTCCTGGTAAACCTGGTATGATGAGAATAACTTGGAGTTAAATGATGAGTGAAGAAGAAAACATAATTGACGAAGGAAATCCAAATATCGATGACAATCGAGACGAGCTAGATAGTGAAGTAATTGACTATAGAGACATTGTGATGACTGACGAACACGGAACTGAATGGGTTGAAGTAAACTATTCTTATGAATGTCCAATAGACAATTATATGGATGGCGAAGAAACTGAAACTATTGATACAGTATATAAAGGTCCTAAATTTTTGTATCTTTGGGTAGAAAAAGAAACAAATCTTATTCGTCACATACAACGAGAGTTTGAAGTATTAGAGTCAACAGATAACTGGCAATATATGCCAGATCCTGAGGAAATGGTAATTGTTAAGTTAGATGCTAGAGAACATCCGTTAGATGCAGAAGTTATGTCCGATCATCATGATAACTATAAAGACAAAGAAGAATGGATAGAAACTCCGGGTACTAAAACTATACCAGTACCTGAAGGATATATTGCATTTGAATATGAGTATCCAATTCATCCAGATGAGTTGTATGACGAAAAACTTAGTGTATGGAATTTTGAAACTAATGAATTAGATTTGTATAAGCATACAAATGAAGATATAATTGGCGCAGCTAACACTTGGGAAGACATACGTATAGAACGAGACGAGAGACTTTCTAATACTGACACATTATTTTTAATTCTAAAAGACATTGACAAAGCAAAGTGGGACAAACTTGTTGTGTATAGACAATTACTACGTGATTTTCCGGCAGCAATGCAAGAAGCAAATGTTCCTACAATATTTGTAGATTCATCTTGGCCTCGCACAGATGTATTAGAATAAACACCTAATTAACAAATAAAACTAAAAGGCTGTATGTTTATACAGCCTTTTTTTATCAGCCAGATCTTATATTACATATCTGACTAACCTATAAATATTTTAGTAAATTTACTAAGAGGTGTATTATTCTATGACAAGATCAACAGCTTTCTTTATCAATGGCGGCGCTGGCCGTGTTATAACTTCAATACCTGCATTTGAAGCGTATGAAAAAGAAAATCCAAACGACGATTTTATTATTGTTTGTGAAGCAGGAACGGATTTTTATAAAGGTCATCCAACACTTCACAAGCGAGCATACGACACATGGCATAAGGGATTGTTTGAATCTTTTATTAAAGAAAGAAATTGTGTTTCGCCAGAACCGTATAGAGTTTGGGAATATTATAATCAAGAATGTAGTTTAGCACAAGCGTTTGATATAGAAATTAATAACAAAGGCTTACGTGACGTTATTATTCCGTCAGTGTATCTTAATAAAATTGAAAAAGCACAAGGCGAAAATGTAGTTAAAGAAGTTAAAGAAACAACTGGCAAAGATAAAGTAATTGTAATACAACCGTTTGGACGAACAACTGAAGAAGATTTAATTGATGTTACGTCAAGAAGTTTTAGAGCTGAAGATATGCTTGATATTGCTAATGAACTGAAAAAAGATTTTGCAGTTATATTAATGAGCGAAATACAATTAAATATGAAAAATACAAAAGATGATAATATACCTATAGCTCAACCACAAATACCAGACATACGTGTATGGGCTGGAGTTATCGATGCCGCAGATCATTTCTTAGGTTGTGATAGTGTAGGACAACACATTGCTAAAGCACTTGATACACAGACAACAGTAGTTATTGGAAGTACATATCCTATAAACACATCATACGTAGATGATAAAGGTGTTACGATTTTTGATATTGGCAAAGACATGCGTGTGTATAGCCCAATTAGAATTACAAATGAAGAAGAACCTGATAGAGTAAACGACAAATGCATGGATTTATCTAAAGCACAAACTAAAGATATTGTTGATTCAATTAGAAAAAAATTAGGAAAACCTAATAAAACATTATTAAGTGTAGGAGGCAGTAAATGAGTCAGTGGATAGCAGGAATAACACGCGGTCATAATGGCGGTGTGTGTTTGCTTAAAGACGGTGAAATTGTATTTGCTATAGAAGAAGAAAGACTAAGTCGTCAAAAGTATGACGGCGGTCCATATGCAAGTATGATTAAGATACTCGAATACACCGATAAATTAGATTATATATTCATTGCACATACACAAAGTTTAGAAGAATCAGCGGCAACAGTTGATTTTACAGGCGACAATGTGTATACAGGTCTAGCACGTAAACTAGGCTTGATTGAACGAGGTCCAGATGTAAACAATTGGGAACATCCTCAGGTTATTGACTTATCAAGAATACATCATAAATTACATGCAGGCTGTGCATTTTATCGTAGTGGATTTGACAAGGCAGTAAGTGTTATTGTAGACGGCGCTGGCACATTTATTCCAATGAGTATTGGCGGCACTGATACTACAGTTTGGGAATTAGAGTCAATCTTTACGTGTGCGTACCCAGATAACTTTCATACAGTATACAAACATTTAGGTGGTAATGGACCGTATATATCAATGCGAGATCCGGCTATGACAAGTGAATGGTTTATGGAAGACAAGGAAACACACGAAGCTATTATTGATGACACTGCTGGTATTGTTAAAACATACGAAGCAGTAACACAGTATTGCGGATTTCAATCAATTGAAGCAGGTAAAACAATGGGGTTATTTCCATATGGAAAACCTAATGATAATATTCCTCCGTTGTATACTGATGCTGGTGGTGATTGGAGATCGTCAGATAGAAACCTTATTATTCCTACATATCCAAATGGTGCGTTAGTTAATGAAGGACGGTTTAATGAATTAACTACACCTGAAAAAAATGACGACTTAACTAAACTACAGAGTAGAAGAGATCTTGCGTATGCTGTGCAAACAGAAAGCCAAGCAGAAGTATTGCGTTTAATACGTAAGGCTGTGGAAACAACAGGACATAAGAATGTTGTACTTAGTGGCGGGTATGGTTTAAACTGTGTTGCAAATTATTGGTACTTAAACGAACTAAAAGACGAAGGTATTAATTTATATGTTGAACCTATTTCTAGTGATGCTGGTACTGCTATTGGTGCAGCAATGATGGGATATCATTCACTTACTAAAAGTACTACACAACGGCCTTTTGGTGAAAGTTTATACTTAGGTCCTGAGAATACATATTCAAGAGACGAAATTGAAATGTTAGCGTTACAATACAACGCTGATGTTACTGAAGCAACAAATGAAGATATTATTAAATTAATTACTGAAAAGAATATTGTATCATTATTTCAAGGACGATCAGAATCAGGGCCACGTGCATTAGGTAACAGAAGTATACTTTATGATCCAACTGATCCAAATGGCAAAGATCATGTTAATAGAATTAAACGTAGAGAATACTTCCGTCCATTTGCTGGTACTATACTAGCTGAACATGCAGAAGAATGGTTTGATATGCGTGGAATGAAAGATTCACCACATATGATGTATGCTATGAATTGTCAAGAAGGTGTAGCAGAAAAGATTCCAAGTATTATACATGTTGACGGCACATGTCGTATACAAACAGTAACTAGAGAACAGAATGAAGTTTATTATGATTTAATTAACGAGTTTTATAAACAAACAGGAGTTCCAATTATATTTAATACATCATTTAACCTAGGCGGTGAGCCATTAGTAGAAACGCTAGATGATGCATTTAGAACACTTGCTAATAGTGGGATTGAATATTTGTACCTGCCTGAGCATAATGTGAAAGTAGCTATTAAAAATGATAGATAGTATATTTGGTGCTCCAATACTTAAATGTGAAATGCCTGATCATAAAGAAATAAAAGAACAATTTTCATCTTTTATTAAAGACAGTACTGCATTTCAACATAGTAGTTCGCATTGGGAATGTAATTGCGAAACTACACATAATTCGCATGAAGAAAATAATCAATTACCGTGGGATATATTTTATAAAAATGTACAGGCACCGTTACAAGCATACCTTAATTACTTAGGTATGGCTCCAGATGATCTTAAAAATTTATCAGGAACAGCATGGGCAAACAAATATAGTCAACATCAACATCAAGACGTACATTCGCACGGCGGCGGAAATAATTTAGTTAGTTGTGCATATGTACTTGACTTACCAGACAATAATCCTGACAGTGGACAGTTTATGTTTTACAATAGTGCATTGAATTGGTTTCCGACTCACTTAACTGAAAGATTTTATGGCCCTGGAAATAACGGTAAATTGTTTAATCCTTTAATGGAAGAAGGCGATATTGTATTTTTTCCAAGTAACTTGGATCATTATGTAACGTATAATAAAACAGAAGAAATACGTGTATCTATTAGTGCTAACTTTGGTCTCGATTTTCCAGCCAATTAGCAACAGACATTAAATCATCAAATATAATAGTTTTCTTTTTTATCTTCTGATTGGAAAATTTATTTAATTCTTTTATAGTTTCTAAACCGTAACCTGTTTTAACTAGTATCGGAGTTGCACCAATTTTAAATGCAGCTTTTAGATCAGATATTTTATCTCCAACAAAATATCCTTTCTTAAATTTAATAAATGAATTTTCTTCTTCACATCTTTTAAACATGCCAACATTGGGTTTAGCATACATATCATTACGTAAACTCGATGCACTATAATATAATGCATCAACACTTAAACAACCCGCTTCGCCAAGTAACTCAAACATATAGTCGTGTACTTTATCTACATCAGATTCAGAAAATATTCCTTTAGCAATTCCGCCTTGGTTAGTAATAATAGCAATTTTATGTCCTAAGCGTCTTATTTTAGCAACAGCTTCTAGACTACCTTCAATTGGTTCAAAATCTTTAACTTTATATGTATACTCGCCTCGATCAACATTAATAACACCGTCTCGATCTAATCCTACAACAACTTTAGGTGCAATGTTGTCTGTACTATTGTAATAAGGTATTGGGTCGTCAGTACTGTAGCGTATATTACTCTTTTTTGTAGACGTTTCTGTTGTTTTAGATTTGTCTGTACTCCAGTCTATTTTATACATTAGAACATCCAAAGTTAAATGAAACAGAAGTACGAATTGCATTTTTACCACTTTGCATTACACAATGTTTCATGTATGAAGGGAATAATAACATCATACCTTTCTCGGGCCATATGTCTTCGTACGCTACAGTGTATTCAGTCTGTTTATTATTTAAAACTAAATCACTATGTGGGTTTGTACTAAACAATCTAAATGATCCAGCATCTTCATTTGCTCTAACCCAGTATGTACCACTAATACCGTGTATTCCGTGATGATGTATTTGATGGCTATCATTTGGCAAATAATCTTGAGTCCAATATTTAATACGTATTTCAGGATCTATTTCAATACCTGTATGTTCTTGGAATTCAAGAGCAGCTTCAATTGCTTGTTGGAAAAAGTCTGGTACTAGTTCGTGTACTGGAATTTGCTTTTCCCAAAAATCTGTAGATACTGAATCGTTTTCTCTACTAAGACTATCTAGTAATGGAACTATTTTTTCTTCCATTGTATCTGCAATTTCATCACTAAGTTTTATACGTAAGATAGGTATTGGAAATAAGTTTGTAAACATTTAAACTCCAGGACAACAGTCAAATGATATTGAAGTTCTAACAACATCATCATTTCTGCCAGATTCTACAGCATGTTTTATATACGAAGGGAATAATAACAATAAGCCTTTTTCAGGCCATATGTCGTGATGTCCTTGTACAAATTTATTTAAAGGATTGCCTGCGCGAACATACTCGGCTGTGTTATTAGGATTATAAAAACGTATTGGTCCTGCATTTTCATTTGCTCTAATAAAGTAAGTTCCACTTACACCATTTATACCGTGTTGATGTATATCGTGTCTATCTTGTTTTACATAATTTTGTGTCCAGTAACGGACTTTAAAATTAGGATTAATAAAATAGCTTGTTTGATCAGCATACTCGTATGCAGCTGCTCTTACTACGTTCCAAAAGTCAGGAACAATTTCATGCACTGGAATTTTGTTTTCCCAAAAATCTGTGTACATAGTATCAACAGATATATACTCGTCGCCAACAGAGTCCAATATAGGTGTATTACGATCTAGGTTATCTAACAATGGTACAATTTTATCTTCTATTGTATCTGCCATATCTTTATCTATATGATGCTGTAGTATAGCTACTGGGAATAATTCTTTTATTTCCATTTACTTACTTTCTATTTTTTGACTATCGCCAGGACCAATTCTATAATTGTCCTCAACACTATCAGCAGTGCTAACTTCAGTTACACTTCCTTCTTTACTAACACAAATTAGCTGATGTGGTTGTAACGGAGGATTATGCCATGTTGCGCCTTCAGCTAATTCTTTTTCATATAACGTAGAATTATTAGTATCAATATACGCAACTTTAAATGTTCCGCTATTTACAAACCAAGTTTCGTCTTTTTCTTTATGAAAGTGCATACTTGTTTTAGCACCTTCTCTATTAAATACCATTATTTTACCGCAGTAGTGTTCATTGGTAGCCCATATCATTTCGTAGCCCCAGCCTTTTTCTACTACACCTGTTAATCTAGTCGGTTCGTTCATTGATGTATTCCTCTACTGTTTCAAATTTAATTCCACTTGTTACTGTACTTAATTTTTTTATATCAGCGCAAGTGTATTCTTGATATTGTCCTTTTAATTTATTAGGCATTGCTACATAGTTTATTTTTGCATTGTATTTTTTAGCAATTACTTCTGCTACTGTTTGAAAACTTGTTGTCCCCCCAGTACCTGCGTTAAACAAACCTGGTTTTTTATTACTTAATAATTGTAAATGTATTTCGCAAATATCTTTAACAGACACAAAGTCTCTTTTATAATTATTACTATTTTCAAATAATGTAATAGTTCCAGTTTCTTTAGCTTGTTTAATAAACTTACTTACAGGACTCATCATATCAATTTTATGATCTTCAAACGGACCAAATACATTAAAGTAACGCAATCCTTGAACTACAATATTATGTTTTTGCTGTTGCCACACCCATCTATCAAATAGATATTTACTATATGCATATGGGCTCTGTGGTTGCTTAGGAGCGTCTTCGTTGAAGTCTGTGTTAGTGCCGTATACACTAGCACTACTAGCATATTGAAAGTTTACGCCTTTAGTATTACATTGATGATAAAGCCATTTAGAAAACTCATAGTTTTGTAACATAACTTTGTCTACATCTGTTTCTGTAGTAGCAGAGATTGCTCCAAGGTGTATAACCCAATCAAAACCTTCTACCTCAGGCAAAAAATCATCCTGCCATTCGTATCCTGATAACTCAAAATTATCTTGTAAATAGAATGTTAAATTTTGTCCTATAAATCCTTTATGACCTGTTATTAGTATTTTCATCTCTTGCCTTTAAAATATCTGTTGTACTGTGTCCTTTAACTGTAGGCACAATATGTACAGGTGCTAAATCGTGACCTACTACTTCTTCTATTGTATAGTCACCACCTTTAACAATTAAATTAGGTTTTATATCTTTAATTAAATTATAAGGAGTCTCTTCACTAAATTCAATAATTTCATCTACATACGGAATTAATTCAAGTTGTTGTCTACGTATAGCAAAATTATTATAAGGACGATCGTTGCCTTTTAAGTTTTGTATAGAATCATCTGAATTTAATCCTACAATCAAATAATCACCTTGAGCTTTAGCTTCTTTAAGAAGTGTTAAGTGTCCAGTGTGCAATATATCAAAACATCCGTTTGTAAATACTGTTTTTTTCCTAATATCTTTAGGCATCAGTACATACGTTCCATAATGCTTTACACTTTCGGTTGAACCAAAAACAGCAATGTCAAGACATTCTTGAAACTTCATTCCGTTTGTTAATCCATAAACAAAAGAGGCAAGAAAACAATCACCTGCGCCTGTTACATCAGATACTTCAACTTTATTAGGTGTAGAGGTATATCTAATTTTTTCAAATTCAGCAGTACATGTATTACCGCCGCCAGTAATAATTATATTACCATCCCAGTTATTAAATCCAAGGTCAATAAATTCTTTAGCATTAGGCTTAACTAACCAAGCACCTTTATAATGATCTGCATGTCGCTTTGGGTCGACAATAACTTTGCAACCAAACTTATTGCAATGCTTAATTATCCGTGGTGCAGCATCAAGCACACCTTTATTGTAATCACTAAGAATTACGTATTCAAAGTTTGACAAATCCAACTCTTCAATATCATCTGCAATACCGTCTCCGTTTGCAATAACATCTTGATCAATACGTGTAATATAATGATTATCACTTAGTACTCTTGTCTTTATTGATTTTTCATCATCGTAATGAAGTTGTGTTACATGTACACCAAGTGATTCTAAGTTTTTAAATACTAAAGATGCACCACCGTACGAATCGTATTCGTTGGTTACATTTACAACAGGAACAGGTGCTTCAGGATTTAATCTAGTAGTAGTTCCATGAATATATCTATCGATAATAATATCGCCAATAATTAATACTTGCATATCTATATTATACTATACTCCGTTAGGTTAGTCAAGTAATTTTATTACATCGATAACAGTTTTTAACTTTGTAATATTACTTTTTCTTTGTAATGTATTCATTAATCCGGAGTGCAAAGGCTTTGGCCATTTTCCAAAGCTAACCCACGCAAATCCGTCATGTTCACTATTTAATTTTGGTAAAAAATCTTTTTCAATAACACATAGATATGTATGGAAGTGAAATTTAGAGTCGTTAGAAATAAAAGTTTCTAATGGTATTGTTTTCTTAATATCTATTACGCCAATTTCTTCTTCAATCTCGCGTCGTAGACCTTCAAAAGGACTTTCGCCCTCTTCATTGCCGCCTCCTGCAAGTCCCCACAGATTATTACGTTTCCCGTTTGCTCTATGCAAAAATAGGAATCTATTTGATTCTAAAGAATAAATTAATGCGCCACTACAAACGATGTCTTTCATACTAATAATTATGCTAGTATGTCATTCTCCATGTGCCGTTTGGATATTCACCTTCATATGACAATATCCAATTTTCGCCAGTCCATTTGTATTGAGTTTGTGTATTAAGATTAGTAATAAAAGTTTCGTTAGATTCAGAACTAGCATCAAAGACTATGTGCCAATTTAATCCGTCCCATTCGATAATGTCATTTTCGCTTGCAACAAAATTACTATTATCTTCATTTTTCCAAGCAATTGCTCCGTCGACATTTGATGTATCACCAATGCTACCTAGTAATAATAATCGAGTATTTGTTGAACTATCTTGAACTTGTCTTGGATCAAAACGTGTAGGATCAATTATATATTCTATACTTCCTCTAGTACCATTAGGTCCAGCAATGTCACTATCTGAAGGTAATGAATCTTCATCAAGTGAAACAATTTGTAATTCTGTTTCGTCTAACGTATTAATTTGAACAGTTCCAACAATCTCTAATCCTGTACTTCGTTGTAATCTAAGTTGTGTTACACCTGCTTCGTAAATAAACGGCTGTGCAATCATCCAGGCTGTCCATGAAGTTGATCCAACAATTCCGTTCTTTATTAGTTTAGCAACCCCGTCAATAAACACAATGTCATAATCTTGATATGTAGTAACAACTAACGCATCTTCATTAGTTAATGCTTGCCCGTTTCTAATTTTTTCAGTTTCTTCATTTTCTTTAATTTTTTGTTCGACTAAACTTTGTGTATATGCATCTTCGTCTATATTTACTTCTAGTCCGTTGTCTGCAAATATAGCTGTAATAATTTTAGTAATAACACCAAGTTTCTTGACCTTAGCTGGAGGACTGATAAAAATTGGTGTAGTTAATGTTATAGTAGCTACGTCAATTTCGTTTTCAGTACCAGTTGGAATTGATCTTGAACTAAAATTAATATTATCCATATTCAAGACACTTAGACTAGTCCAATCAATGTAGTTGTCTGTAGTTTGTATTTCTAAACTAGGATTAAATAACATAAAAATTTGTTCAAGTATTTGTAATTTTTGGTCTGTATTTGTACTCCAAATATCAATATTAACAGTAAGAGTATACGGAGTAGGCATTAAGCGTTCAACTGTGTAATTTTTTCCTGAAGAATTTAAATATTCTTGTCCTGCACTATCATATGCACGTTCTCGTATGTTTAGTTTGTTTACATAACTGCTATCGGCTAATCTTGCAGTATCCATTTCTAAATTAGTAATATACACAGCCATACGTGGCGCACTAGGTATTTTGTTTTCGCTATTGTCACGTAAAATACTTCCAACTTGTCTAGTTAAATCTCCGTACATAACTGGTACTTGTACTAATCTATCTTGACCATCTTTATAACTAAATTGCCCAAACAGACGTATAATCTGTGTTAAATACCTTCTTATTTGTCCGTCATAAAAATGTTGCATTAGTTATCCGCCTTTGGTCTAAGTGCTTTAGATAAACTTTGTCTCTCAGGAACTTGTTCACCTGCAATGTTGTTTGTACCAGTATTATTAATAAAGTCGCCTTTTTGTGTATTTGTATTATCGTCACCATAAACAAATGCACGTTTAACATCATAAACTTTGTTCCATTTATTATTTTTATATTGAAATAATCGGTTAGGTAAAAAGTCTGTTCTTAAAAAATAATCGTTAGTTTGCGGATCTCCAGGAAATGATACTCCAAACCCAAACGCTTCACCATTAGGAGATATAGCATCGCCAATAATATATCCTCTATATCCTGCTCTATCTGGTGGTGCCATTTGAGACAAGCCATCAGCATCTTTAGTTTCAGTTAGCTCAACAATACCGTCATCATCAACAGCAAGTGAAAAGTAATGACTAATATCATACCCTGATTTTTCTACGTTAGTAGTTGCTTCACTGACCACTGCTTGTGCAATTTGCATTTCTTTTTCGTATGTAGATAAAATATCTCTAAGATTGTCTCCACCTGGGTCTTCTTCAACAGCAGGTAAGTCAAGTATGTCTTTGTATTCTTGTCCATCGTATATTTGTTTTAATTTTATACGATATAAGTGTGGATACCAAGTTTGGCTAAATCCTTCAGCTGAACGATTAATATCTTCAACAACGTAAAATCTTTTTAATGCCACAGATGCATCGTTTTCTGCATATTCGTCTATTAAATGAGGAAGTTCAAATACATCGCCGGGCATAATCTTTCTTCCCATTGTTTCAACTGTACCTCTTATATGTACAGACATAAACAATGTATCATTGCTTAAGAATAAACCAAATTGACTTAGGTCAAAATCATTATCCTGTACACTATAGATTCCTCTAATTCTGTAAATATCTTTATCATACTTACGATCTCTATTTTCTAAAAATAGCATATCTTGTATTTGTGTATGATCTTTTGCGGTTGTCCCGTCATCTGTACCGATGTATTTGTATACATGGATATCAGTCCCGCCAATAGTAAGCATCTCTAGAATCTGTTTATCTAGAAATTCAAAATCAGCGCCGCGTTCGGGTTTATATAAACTAAGTCTTGGCATATACATATTTATCGCGAGATAAATACTTGTACGGAGAACTTTGTATATGGCCACTAAAAAACAAGAAGTATTTGATTATGTTAACGCTATGCTCGGCGGCGGAATGATTGATGTTGAATTAGACCCAATTCATTATGAAACTGCATTGAATAAAGCATTAAATCGCTTTAGACAACGTAGTGATAATGCAGTTGAAGAATCGTATTTGTTTCTAGATACTATTATAGACGTTAACGAGTACACTCTTCCAAGTGAGGTTATGGAGGTTAGAAAAATGTTTCGCAGAAGCATTGGCTCACGTCCCGGAACTTCGGCATCCGGAGGACCAATATACTCAACTACAATAATAGCATCTGCTTCCCAACAAGTGTTCGATGTAAACTATAATCTTGCAACTATAGCAACAGTTGTAGTAACTATAAACGGTACAACAACAACTAGTTATGGTATTGATAATGATGCAAGAACTATTACTTTTAATTCAGGGCTAACTGCAAATGATGTCGTTAGTATTAAACTTTACGAAAACGGAAAAAATGGCGGTGGCAGTTTATTTGATCCGTTTAGTTTAGCATATACAAATGCGTATCTATTGTCAAGTTCTAATATGGGCGGATTAGCAACATATGATATGTTTAGCCAATATCAAGAACTAGTAGGCAGAATGTTTGGTAGTTTCATTGAATTTAAATGGAATTCAACAACTAAAAAATTAACATTACTACAACGTCCTCGAGCAGTAGAAACTATAATGCTGTATGCATACAACTATCGTCCAGATGAACAATTATTGTCAGACTATCTAGCACAACAGTGGATTAAAGATTATACACTTGCTAGTTGTAAATATATGTTAGGTGAAGCACGTAGTAAGTTTGCAACTATTGCTGGTCCACAAGGCGGATCTACACTTAATGGTAACGATCTTAAAAATGAAGCAATGCAAGAAATGGAAAGATTAGACCAAGAAGTAATTCAACAAGTCAGCGGCGGCGTTGGGTATGGATTTACAATAGGTTAAAATACTACCACGTTAGCGCCAACATCCTAAATCCTTGTAAATACAATACAACAAGGAGGTCCCACAATGTGCTCACCATTTGTACGTAAAGAAGCCAACCGACTCAACTGGTTAATCAAAGGTAAACTTATTGATAGATCCTGGAGCGATGAAGCAGTTGAAAAAACTTACGATTCATATTTTAAAAGACTTTGGGGTAATAACGAGAGAATGGAATACGGTGCTGTAGGTTTTGAAGCCGCATACAAAGCTCGTGAAGCTGAAATATTAGCTGAAGAAATGGAATCAGTAGCTAACTTAGGGTACGATTAAGGTTGACATACTTGCTTATGTAGTGTATACTTTAAAGTATAATTAAATAAGGAGATAGTGTGTTACCTAAGTTATTAGTAGTAGGTCATGGTCGTCATGGCAAGGATACTGTATGCGAGATGTTAGAAGCATACGGATATACATTTCAATCATCAAGTAAGTTTTGTTCAGAACTTTTTATCTATAATGATCTAAAGGATCAATACGGATACGCTAATGAAGATGAGTGCTACGTTGACCGCCATAATCACCGTACTGAATGGTACAACATGATACACGATTATTGTAAAGATGACTTGGCAAAGCTAGGACGTAACTTATTTGCTAAACATGATATCTATTGTGGACTACGTAACAAGCGTGAATTCTTTGCAATGCAAAATGAAGAACTGTTTGACTATGCTATATGGGTAGACAGAAGTGATCATTTGCCTACAGAAGATCCTAGTTCAATGAGTATTGAACAATGGATGTGTAATTATACGATTGATAATAATAGTGATTTAGAAAGATTAAAATTAAATGTAGATATCTTAATGCGAACTATTCTTATTAAAAATCAGGAACAAGATCTCCCTGCTTCCAAACAACTCCATCTTTTTGAATAATCCGTTGGCAGTTAGCACATATAGTTTTTAAGTTAGCAGGGCGGCAATTTTCCAAATCGCCATCGATGTGATATACATTAAACTGCTCAGGATGTTTAGATTTAAAATTACATTTTTCACAAGTATCTTTTTTAACATATCCTTTTTGTTTCCACTTAGGTATACCATGTCCTAAACCGTTACGTAAACAAGTTTCACACAGCTTACGATAATATGTTTTCTTACCTTTTTTATAATTTATTGCGGCAGGACGCTCTCCGCACTTGCATAATGGTCTCATACTGTATTTAGCTCACCTTTTCGGTACCTTTTTCTATGGTGTTTGCACAGGCTTTTTTATTTAAAATGGTAAATACAATTAATAAACAGAACACAGTTCCAATAGGAGAATAAAAAATGGCATTGACATCACCAGGTGTACAGGTAAGCGTAATAGATGAAAGTTTCTACACACCCGCTGAACCAGGTACAGTACCAGTAATTTTTGTTGCATCGCAAGAGAATAAACTAAATGCTTCAGCATCGGGCACAGCAATCGGAACACTAGCAGTAAATGCTGGTAAGCCGTACTTGCTAACATCACAACGTGACTTAGCTGAAACATTTGGAGATCCTGTTTTCCAAACAGATGCAAGTAATAATCCAGTTCACGGAAGTGAACTTAACGAATACGGCTTACAAGCTGCATATTCATATTTAGGCGTAAGTAACAGAGCGTGGGTAGTAAGAGCAGATGTAGATTTAGGCGAACTTACTCCAACATCAACAGTACCAGTAAGTGCTCCAGACGCAGGCACATATTGGTTAGATACAGCATCATCTGTATACGGAATTCAACAGTGGAATAATGCTAGTGAGTCAGTAACAGGTGGACAAACATTTACTAATAAAGTACCACTTGCTATTACAGAGCAGGCACAGGTAGTTGACTTTGATAATGCAGACTATACACCATTAGGTTCAATTGGGGCAATTGGCGATTACGCTATTGTTTCAGTAACTACACTTAATACAATTTGGTATAGAAGTACTAGTGGCTGGCTTAAAGTAGGTTCATCGCAGTGGATTGGTTCTGTTCCAACTGTAACTAGTGCAAAAGCAAGTACTACATATGGTGAAGATTCTTCCGAAAGCGGTTCAGAAGTGTTCTTGTTAAATGGCACAACAGTGACAGTAACTACAGGCGATTCGATAGCAACAGTAGTAGCAGCAATTAACGGATTTGCTATTCCAGGCATTACAGCAAAAGAAGTTAGTGGCGAATTAGCATTATATAACACAGGCGCATCAACTGATAGAATTACGTTTGCATTAGGTGCAAATGACAATGCATCAGTACTAACTTGGTTAGGACTATCAGCAACACAATATTTAATTCCAGCAGTGCAAATTAGTAAGCACACTGAAATTCCAGATACATTTAAATCAGGCACAAACTATAATGGTCGCCCAAGTGGCAGTATTTGGATTAAAACAACTACACCTAATCAAGGTGCTCGTTGGAGAGTAAAACAGTGGAACGATGCAACTAAGATTTGGGATTCAGTTTCAGCTCCGTTATATCCAACTGCACAAGATGCAATTGTAGATTTAGATTTAACAGGCGGCGGCGCAAACTTAACAATTGGTAACTTGTTTGTTCAAACTAATGTTGCAGGCGACACTAGTCCACTTGCTACTTTTAAAATATTTAAACGTGCAGCAGTTGGCGCAACTACAGTAACAACAAATGTAATAACGCCAGCCAGCTTTACAGATGGAGAAGCATATAGACTAGAAATTAGTGCAACTTCACCAGGAGCAAATACATTCTCAGCACATTCTATAGTATGGAATGCAGCTGCACAAGGTACAGATACAGCAACTAATCTTGCAACTGCTATTACAAGTGCTAATATTCCAAATGTTAGTGCAAGTGTTGATAATGATCGTGTAGTTATAACACACAGCACAGGCGGCGAAATGAAACTTAAAGATGATGTAGCAAGTTTTGCACCAGCATTAACACAGTTAGGTATTTCACCTTACAATATTGTTACAGGTGCAGGAACACGCTTTGTTGCAGACGAACCAGGTGCTGACAACAACGTTGCACCAATTGAGTACAGAGTAAGTAACTGGGAAGTATTAAGTTATACTCCTAGCAACAGTGCTCCGTCAAACACAGCAAGTCAAGGACAATTATGGTACAACTCAACTATTGACGAAGTTGACATTATGGTTAACAACGGTAGTGTTTGGGTAGGCTATAAAGATTCAACAAGTCCAGTCTATAATGCAGTTAGTGGTACTGACGCAAACGGACCAATTGTTTCAGCTACAAAACCAACTAAACAGTCAGACGGTACAAGTGCATTAGTAGCAGGTGATCTTTGGATTGATACTAGTGACATTGAAAACTATCCAACAATAAATCGCTACAAAGGACCATTGCTTGATCGCTGGGACTTAGTAGATAACGGTGACCAAACAACTGAAAACGGTATAGTTTTCGCTGATGCACGTTACGGCGAAAGTGGAGCAAAAGGAAATACAGCAGCAACAATTAAATCATTGTTAACTAAAAACTTTGTAGATCCAGATTGTCCAGATCCAGCATTATATCCAAAAGGTACATTATTGTTTAATACACGTAGAAGTGGATTTAATGTTAAGCGTTATGAAGTTGCATATGTTGACAAAACAGCTCTTAACAAACGCTTTAATGACGAAGTAATGACAAGCTATGCAGCAGATCGCTGGGTAACTGAATCAGCAAACAACGAAGATGGATCAGGTAGCTTTGGACGTAAAGCACAGCGTAAAGTTGTTGTACAAAAACTACAAGCAGTAGTTAACAGTAACGATGATATTAGAAATGAAGACGCACGTAGATTTAACTTAATTGCAGCTCCTGGATATCCGGAACTAATTGGCGAGTTAACTACACTAAACAGTGACAGAGGCTTAACAGCATTTGTTGTTGGTGATAGTCCAGCAAGACTAACACCAGATGCAACTTCACTTAATGAATGGGGAACAAACGTTCGTGCAGCTGTTGAAGATAACGACGACGGACTTGTTACTAACGATGAATACTTAGGTGTATTTTATCCATGGGGCTTTACAAGCGATAACTTTGGAAATAACGTAGTTGTTCCACCAAGTCATATGATGATGCGTACTATTGCACTAAGTGACCAAGTTAGCTATCCATGGTTTGCACCAGCAGGTACAAGACGTGGCGGAATAAGCAATGCAAGTTCAACAGGCTATCTTAGTAACGAAGGCGAATTTGTTTCAACATCATTAAACGAAGGACAGCGTGATACATTGTATGCACAAGGCGTTAACCCAATTACGTTTATTACTGGTGCAGGACTTGTTAACTTTGGACAGAAGACTCGTGCAAGAGGTGCAAGCTCGTTAGATAGAATTAACGTTGCAAGACTAGTAGTGTACTTACGTTCACAACTAAACACACTTGCTAAACCGTATATCTTTGAACCAAATGATAAAATTACTAGAGATGAAATGAAACAGCAAGTTGAAAGTTTACTTCTTGAGCTAGTAGGACAAAGAGCATTGTACGACTACTTAGTTGTGTGTGACGAAACAAACAACACTCCAGCAAGAGTAGATCGCAACGAATTATATGTTGATATTGCAATTGAACCAGTTAAGTCAATTGAATTTATATACATTCCGTTGAGATTGAAAAACACTGGTGAAATATCAGGCTTATAAGATGATAAATAATATTAAGCAATTAGGAGCAAATTAAATGGCAATCTCATCATTATCGAAAATCACAGTTCCGTTAGCAAGTGGCGACTCAGCTGCAAGCCAGGGCTTGTTGATGCCAAAGCTCCAGTACCGCTTTAGAGTGTCGCTGGAAAACTTTGGTGTTTCAACGCCGACAACAGAACTAACAAAACAAGTTATTGACGTAACTAGACCAACAGTAGCATTTGAGCCAATGGAAATACATGCATACAACTCAAAAGCATACTTAGCAGGCAAGCACACATGGCAACCAATTACACTGAACTTACGTGAAGATGTAAACAATGCTGTACAGAAACTTGTAGGCGAACAGTTACAGAAGCAATTTGATTTTATGGAACAGTCAAGTCCAGTATCAGGTCAAGATTACAAATTTACAACACGTATTGAGATCTTAGACGGTGGTAACGGTGTGTACACGCCAAACGTTCTTGAAACTTTTGAATTATATGGTTGCTTTATTACTAACGCAAACTATAACTCATTAGCATATCAAAACAATGAGCCAGTAACAGTAACACTAGAAATGCAGTACGACAATGCAATCCAAACAGATGCAGATGGTGGTATTGGTGTAAGTGTACCAAGACAGAACGGTTCGTTGATAACAGGCGGCGGTTCGTAAGTTACTTAAACATAACAGTAAAAGGGGGCTTTATGCCCCTTTTTTATTATCTACGCACATAAAAGATATAGATAAATATTAGTATGACAACTAATGCATATTCAAATAACCTAAATTCCTATAATGGGCCTAAAGGTAATCTAGCTGATTACAATCATGCTTCACGACTATTCCTTAGCAACAATTTAAAGTTTACACCAAAAACCAAATATCTGTTTCATACGTTTTTTTCAATTGATCCAAACGTAGCTAATACTATACCAGCACTAATTGAAAAATACAGTGTTGAAATTGGTATGCTTGTTAAAGCAGCAGACTTACCTAAATATCAAGCTACTGTTGAAACACGTAAGAAATATAATCGTACAAAAAATATGCAGACAGCAATCCAATATCAGCCTGTTACTATTACATTTCATGACGACAATCATGGTGTAACAACAGCATTACTTGAAGCATATTATAGATACTACTATGCTGATGCCTGGTACGGGAATGATGCAGGAGCATTTAACAAAGCTGGTGACGGTGACGCTACGTACAAAGGTAGAGAACGTAACCAATTTAGATATGGATTAGATAATAATCTATCTGTTCCGTTTTTTAGAAATATACAAATATCTCAATTATCAAGATCACAGTTTACAACATACACATTAGTAAATCCAATAATTACAAATTGGGAACATGATCAAGTTGAAAGTTCAGACAACGGAACCTTCATGCAGAATACTATTACGCTTCAATACGAAGCTGTTCATTATAGTAGAGGAACTGTAGAAGTAGGTGACGATGGTAATCCAGTTGGATTTGGATCAGTGCATTATGATACACAGCCAAGTCCATTAGCTGTACCTAATGCTACACAAGAAGATGTTGACTTAACTGTAAATACAAATCTTCAACAATATAGAAATAATGATCCTAATATTGATTATGATAACGGACCTTTAACATACTTGACTGATGCGTTTAATGATCTTTATACTAGCATATCACAAGTAACAAACGTTGACGACATAGGCGGAATAGCTGATATTAATATACCAAAAACACGAGGTGCAGGCGGAGAACAAAGTGTAACAAGATCTTCAAGTAGTAATATTACATCTAGAACTAATACTAATTCTAGTCTAAGTGTAGAAGATTTAAATAACAATCCAGAAGCATTAGACTCATTAGCTAAGTTACTATTCTTGGCAGACTTTTTAAGTGAAGGCGGAGCTGGTATTAATGGGTTAGCTGCTGCTTGGGCATCATTGCCAATTACACGAAGAGAATCTTATAAGAAACAAATTTTAGAGGAAGCTGAATAATGAGTAGTTTACCAATTCCAAACATATCAAAAAGATCTGATAAAGGAGTGCAATTATTTTTTGACACTTATTATAATACACAAATTAATTTATCAGATAACGAACTGAGTGTAGTAATTGCATTTTTTGAAGATGCAGGATTTGACAAAACAGCGGCAATAGCTGTTAGTACTCTTTTATTAAGACAAGCAAAGAATGAAAGTATTAAAGTATTTGAATTATTAGATACACTAAAAACACTTGACGGTAAACGATTAAGTTCTATTGTTGCTGAAATACTTAATTACAATCGAAAAAGAACAAGTGTTGTTGGATTTCGAAAACTAAAAACTACAACAACAATCGAAACAAGAAATATACTTGAAGGTTCCTAATGGCTAAATTTGCCCAAGGGAAATATACTTTAAAATTTCCTGAAAAGTATGTCGGAAATAAAACCCCAACATATCGAAGTAGTTGGGAGTTTGCCTTTATGCGATTCTGTGACGAGCATACTAGTGTTCAACAATGGGCAAGTGAAGCAATAAAGATTCCGTATAGAAATCCATTAACAGGAAAGAACACAATATACGTGCCTGACTTTTTTATAGTATATGGCGACAAAGTTGGTAAAAAGCGAGTCGAGTTAATAGAAGTTAAACCAGCTAATCAAACTCTACGAGAAAAGGTTGGACGTAGTAAACACAATCAAGCACATTATGTAATAAATCAAGCTAAGTGGCAAGCTGCAAGAGCATGGTGCAGTCAAAAAAATATTTTCTTTAGAATTATAAATGAACAAGATATGTTCCACCAAGGCAAAAGAAGATAAATAAAACTAGCATATAATGGTATAGGACACATGACCAAGAAACTAGAAGACTTACTAAATTTGCCTGAGAGCAAAGAAATTATAAAAGATGCAGAAATGCAAGAGACTGAACAACAGTCTTATCATCTTGAGCAACAACAAGAGACAATGAGAGACATTGCAGAATTTGATAAGATATCAAGTGCATTACCGCAAGTAAAAGGACTTGGAGATTTAGCTGATAAAGAACTAAGCGAAGTGTCAGATAAAGCAATGCAAGCATATGAAGATTTAATGGACTTAGGCATGAACGTGGAAGCACGTTATAGTGGCAGAGTATTTGAAGTTGCAGGTAATATGCTAAAAACTAATTTAGATGCTAAAGTAGCAAAGTTAGATAAAAAACTAAAGATGGTCGAGTTACAATTAAAGAAAGAAAAATTAGATAGTGACAAAGGAGCCAAAGGCGATGATTTTGTTAACGGTGAAGGTTATGTTGTTACTGACAGGAATAGTCTATTAGAACGTCTAAAAGGACTAGATAATGATAAATAACATATAATAGGAAACATAATATGCGCAAATTTAATGAAATTCTTACAGAAGCAAAAAAAACATACGAGTTTAAAGTAGGCATTGCTGGCGATTGTCCAGATGAATGTGTGCAACAAATGAAAATGGCACTTGAAAAATATGATGTTGTAAATATAACAGCAGGCAAAAAAACACCAATTCAAGAACGTCCATTAGATTTTCCACAATTACAAAATACAGAAGTAACGTATTTTGAAGCAGAAGTTAACTACCCAACTACACCACAAGTATTACAAGAATATTTGGGCAAGTGTTGCGGCGTTGATCAAGCATATATTATTGTGCGCAATATGAATGATCCTAGAGAAGAATATCAAGACGCTCCAGAAGAAACTACATACGATGTGTTATTAACACAAGAAGATATGGGTGGCGAATCTGCACAAAAAGAAGTAGCAGGAGAACGCATAATGGGATTACTAAAAGAATTAGAAACTGCCCGTAAAGAGCGAGGTCATGAACCTACTGAAGGTGTGCATGTAGGCGATAGCAAAGATATTGACAACAAGGAAAACAGTGCCAGCACTGTAGGGAGTTAAAAAATGGATATGAAAAATATTTTAGAAAACATGGATGCAGCAGCAAGTGGTGATAAACCTTCCGCTGGTACAAAAGATGTTAATGATATGAAAACTATCTTAGAGTCTATACAAGAATGCGGTAGCCCAATGATGGCAGGACAAGAAATGCCAATGGCATCAGAAGGTGGTGAGCAGCCAGTAACAGTAAGTATTACAGCATCAGGTAAAGATAATGTGTCAGACTTAATTGCAATGATGCAAGATGCAGCTGGCATTACACAGATGGGCCCAGCAGTTACAGATGAACCAAAAATGTTACCTGGTCCAGACGGCGATGATCAAGAAATGGACATGGCTACAATGAGAGACCTAATAGTTGGTAAACCTGATGAACCAACTGAAGAAGAATATGCTAATTCACCAGATCCAGAATACGGTGATATGAGCGATAATATTCCTGATGGTAATGATTTAAATCGTAAGAAAAAAGCATACCCTGCTACACAACGTGGCGATAATCCAATGGCAGTAGAAGACGATAGTGGTGAAACATCTGAGTTAGAAGCACGTATTAAAGAAGAATTAAAAGCTGCATTAGAAGGCAAGTACGGCAAGAAAAAGAAAATGAAATGTTCTGAATGCGGTAACGAACCTGCAGACGAAGATGAAAATTACGTAGCAGAAAAACAACGCTTAGATCCAAAATGTTGGAAGGGTAAGAAGATTGGAAACCCTAAAACTAAGATGAAGGGCGGAGTTAGAGTCAACAACTGCGTACCAGCATGATTCCTTAAACTAATCAATAGGCTCTTCGGGGCCTATTT
>Ga0098055_1000458_pt1 | contig 24853 bp, 30 predicted proteins | sample 17_taG_FD_75107 | JGI IMG/M metagenome (GOLD analysis project Ga0098055, IMG submission 75107) | Marine viral communities from the Subarctic Pacific Ocean - 17_ETSP_OMZ_AT15314 metaG | ecosystem: Environmental > Aquatic > Marine > Oceanic | place: Pacific Ocean | collected 2015-01-18 | reverse complement strand
CCTACTGTTGTCAAACTAGTATTACCTGCCGTTGGAGATTTACCTGCTAAAGCAGTAGTAATTCCACTAGCATATGAAGAATCATCTCCAATAGCTGCAGCTAATTCGTTTAAAGTATCAAGGGCTGCAGGTGCACCACCAACTAAATTAGAAACTGCACTTGTAACGAAAGCAGTTGTAGCAATTCTAGTAGAGTTATTTCCTGCATCTTGTGTTACTGCAGTTGCATTTCCTGTTAGTGCCGGAGCAGATTTAGTTGCTAAATCAGAAACTGTTAATGATTTTATACCTGCTAAATCTGTTATTTCATCATCCATCAATGCCCCTGCACTTCTAACATTCGCTGTATCAGTAACATCTGCCGAAGCCTCAATTCCGTCAAGTTTTGTATTATCTGCACTTGTAAAATTGATTTCTGATAATCCACCATTACCTACAGAATATGTAGTATTAGTATCTGTTGATGAAATTGTACCATTTGCTGCAATAGTAATATTAGAACCTGCCGTTAGGGCTGCAACAACATTTGTAGAATCTGTTACGTCAGCACCAGATTCAATAGCATCAAGTTTTGATTTTAAAGTTGTAGTAAAATTCTTTTGAGTTAATCCACCATCTCCAACAGAGTAAGTTGTATTAGTATCAGTAGCAGATAAAACACCACTTGCAATACTTAAATTTGTTCCTACTTTTATCCCCCCTAATGTAGAGCCGGAAGCCGTTGGAAGTGAATAATTATTTGCACTTGCATCAATACCACTTAATTTAGTTGCGTCTGCACTTGGATATGAATTTTTTGCAGTATTCGCTGCGATTTCATCTAAAGTGTCCTGGTGTAAACTTACTGTTACTGTTCCACTACCACCACCACCTGCTAATCCACTACCTGCAGTTACTCCTGTAATATCTCCTGTTGCAGAAGATAATTCTACCCAAGCACTTGCCGTTGCATATTTTAGTACATCCGAAGCAGTATTGTAGTAAATTTGTCCTTCAACAACTGCAGGGTCTGTAGCTAATTTCTGTACAACAATATTGAGTAATTGATTGTCATTTAAATCTAATGTACCTTGTACATCTAGATTGTTTAAAAATTTAATAGCCATTCTTTTTTTTATTTATAATTAATTAATTGATTTTAGTTAAAATATGCACTTCCGGAAAATGCACTTACAAAGTTAAGTGTTGCTTGTGATGTTGAGTTATATGTAACCTTTCCAATCACTACAGTACCTGCTGAATCAACAACAGTAACACTTGGGAATTTAGTCATATTATGATTTACTACCCAAGTTGCACTCGCTTCTGTTTGATTATGTTGAAAAAATTTATCTCCAATTCCATCGGCTGCCGACTTAAAAACTAATTTTCCTGTCGTTGCTTCGGATACCAAATATTCTTCAACTGAATTTTGTGCCGTTGATGTTGTGAAAGTAAATCCTGTATCTACGTCAATCGGCAAAGCATTAGCCTCGCTTACGAGAGTTAATGTTGTAGTATTATCTGTTAGTGTTTTAAATATAGTATGTGTATTATCACTATTAGAATTTAATGCTATAACAATATCGTCTATAATACTAGCAACTGTATCGTTTGTGTCTATTGCAATATTGATTCTTTTATCTATTCCATCCGGAGTAATTAAATTCATTAATCCCCCCACATTAAATACTACTAATATTTTTTGTGTATTATTTTTAGTATATAAAATAAAAGATTTATTATTTAAACTACCACTTACATCAGCAACAGGTTGCAATGTTGTAGTATGTTGATGGTTTGTAGTTACATAGGATACGTTTCCATCAATTTTAGCTAATAACGAATTATCAGATGCTTCCTCAAATCTCTTTGGATTATGTACCTGTGTCCCTTTTTGTTTACTATGAAAATTACTCATTTATTAATAAAATATTATTCCACCTTGTTTGTTAGCAGTAACATCTCCCATAGCATCATAATCGGCACTCTTACTATTTTTGTATGTTGGATAGTTACTTAAATTATTTTCATCATTTATAAAATCTAGCATATCTTGTAAAAACAATTTAGCTTTTCTATAAACGTCTTGTTTGATTAAATCGAATTGCTTTGGAGATACTGCTTGACTAAAATCATCTATGTTTTGCATTACTCCACTATTTGTAGTTTGATATTGTAAATCATTTAATATCTCAAATCGTACAAACCAACATAAACATCTAATAAGATAATCATTCATAACTATAGTATTGTCTGCCGTCAATGTTGCGTTGTGATGTTGAATTACTAATTCTTCGTAATATTCTCTACCAATTGTTTTTTCTATATGAGTTATTTCAGCTATCTTAATAACGTCATCAGTAATCAATCCGGCATCAAAATTAGGATTTGATAATGTTGCAAGTACCTCTGTTGTAGATACAAGCCTTTGCAAATTGTTTACGTTATTATAAGCCATAATTAAGCAGTTATTGAAGAAATTTCTAAATCACAAGCTAATGTATTTGCCTGTCCTTTTACCATTGTCATATCTGTTAAATCAGCACCTGCTAAAGCCATTTGATTATTCATAAAGATATGTGATTCTCCGGCATTTAATCTTATTTTATAATGAGATGCTGAATTGTAAAAAGACAATATTACATAATTAGTATCGTCTAAATTTGTAATTCTTAAATATTTCATATCATCGCCAACAATAGTACCTGCACTATCCGTTGCTCCAAAATTTAACAATGTAGTATCTGCCGTTGCACAAGATAATATTCTTGACAATGCTTCTCCTTGACTAGCCACTTCATATGTATTTGTGTTTCCGTGTGCCTGTCCGTTTAAAGTAATTATTTCTGTTATAGTGCTTGTAAGTGTTGAAGCCGTTACTGTTGTCGCCATTTTTTATTTTTTTTATTTTTTATCTATTTTTTTTAATTTTGATATTGCCCAATTAATTCCACTTGTACCACCCCAACAATCCCACATTAGACCTCCACATCCCTCTGAATATGGAACGTCTTTATGTTGTTGATGTCTTTTAAATGAAGCCATCCGAGCAATTGTTGAACGAGATAATGCTTCTCGCCTAGCTAATTGTCCGGCTCTTGTCCACCCCACCTGCGTACCACAAGAACTGCCGTTTTCTTTTTTATATGCAATTGCTTTTTTTGCATTATTACTAGCCGACTGAGGATAGTCCTTATATGTTTCCATATTTATATTTATAGCTTCTTCCCAAGTCATTAGTAATCTTCTTTTTTCATATCCTCATCTGCCATTATGCTACCATCAGGCATTTTGTGAAAGCCATCTTTTACGTCTTCTTCTTCTTTTTGATTTGTCAATTTAAAGTAATCCGGTTTTTCTTCATATCCAATAATTTCTCTCATTTCGTTAATCTCTAAAACTTCTGCAATATTTACATCTGAGAAGAAAGAAATTGGTGGCTCAAATTTAACTGCTAAATCTTCTGCATTAAATCCATTATCTATTAGTACCTTTTTAATTGGTTGCATCAAATAGTTTACTGTGTTTTTTACAACTGTAGTCATAACCATTTCGTATGCTATCCTAATTTCACTTCCGGTATTATTCATTTTACCTGCCGACACTATACCGGATAAAGCCGGTTGCCATCTGTGAGCAGTAATAATATTTTGATTTGTAGTGTTTTGTAAATCCAAAAAGTTACCCTCAGATGTATCTCCAATAGGAGTAACTGTTGCCGGAGATGAATCTCCATTTTTTACCATAAATAAAATCTTACCATTATTGCCCTCTCCTGTAAATTTATTTTTAGCTTCTTCAATTAAATTTTCTGCTTCATCGTCAGACATATCTCCATTGATTTCAACAATTGCAGACGGCTGAAAATGATTTTTAAATTTACTATTATTCCATCTTCCAATCTCATAATCAACAGATATGCTTTCCAATACTGCAATATAATCCGGCATACCATAGTGAGTAAATTCCGGCTCATATTTTTTTAGATGCATTGCACTTCTTTTTACACCACCATCCCTAACAAAATCCGGATACATCGGCAAAACTACTGCTTTATCTCTAGTCATATTATAATTAGTCCAATCGTGATGAACTATAATGCTATCTGTATCTTTTGATTTTCTAACTTTTGTAGCGTCAATATGGAAGATATTAAATCCACCATCAAATGTAACTATTTCTAAATACGCATTTGCAAACGTATAATTATCAGACAAAACTTTGTACCATACATCCGTAAATGATTCTGCGTTGCTATTTACGTTTTTAAAATATTCTTCGATTTTATCGTCTTCCGTTAAAAATCCACATCCTAAAGAAAATGCTACTTTCTGTTCTAATATGCTACGATGTGTTGCAGATTTTCTACGCAACATTGCAAGATGTTGAGGCAAATCGTTTTTGACTTTATCTCCAAATGGTATATAATCGTATGATAATTTGTCTAACTCTTTTTCCTCTGAAAAATCTCTTTGAGTTACAAAATTCATTACTTTGAATTTCACTCCCCCTGTAATTTGATTTTTACTTTTTGTATTTTTTCTTTTTGTCATTTGTGTTTGTTGGTTTTTCCTCTATTATTTCTATGTGTTCTAATCCATTGTTAAATAATCTTTTCATCTGTTCCTGTGTTAGTGAATCCACATATATTTTACTACCACCAAATAAAAAATAAGAGCCAACATCCCACTCTTTTTTTAGTTTGTAAGTTACATTTTTTTTCATAATAAGATTTAATTTTTCGTTTAAATTTTTATTTTTTTCTTTGTTACAATTACAACTCATAATTTAAATAGAAAAAAAGCAGGGGCTTGGTATAATCCGAAGCACCCTGCCTTTCTAAATACAAACACTATTTTTTTATACCCCCTATGATAAGAAGAATGAATTATCAGCCGGTGTTTCAGACGTAATATTTCCTGTAAATTCTCTTGGGTATTCAGCCATTTTACAAGCTAATTTAACTTGAGTTTCGTTAGGGTCTTGAAGAGCCGTTCCGGAGTTTTGCTCTCCACTTAAAAAGTCAAGGAATGATTCAGTAGTAAATACTTCATCGTATCCTATAACAAATTTATAAGTAACCGGAGTTGCTGCTCCATCATCTGCAAAAGTTTCAACGATTGCAAATAATCCACAAGTACCTTTTAGTTCCTCTAATCTAGCTTGAATTTCTTCTGTAATTTTTGGTACAGTAAATCCAACCTCAGCATCTACAACTGTAGAGCCATTTTCTCTTGTTGCGTTAGCCGTAAAGTATGCAGTTTCTCTATCAAATTCAAATTTGTACACCAATGTACTTCCACCTGTACTGAATCCTGCTATTGCAGAATACGAGTGGGGAGCCGCTGCAGTTGCACCTGTGATGTTTGCAACTTCGCCTAGCCATATTGATTTGATACCACCTCTACGATTTCTATCGCTACAAGCAATGATATGTCCTTTCGTAAGTAATCCCATTTTATTTTTATTTTTTTAAGTTAATATTCGATTATGAGTTAGAATCTGCAGTTACTGTTAATTCAGTATTCTTGAAGTTTGTACCAATAACATATTCAAATCTAAATCTATTTAACTTTTCATCTTTATTGTACCATAAATCAGCACCACTTACTGCATTGTAATCAGTAGCAATAACAATGTTATTTTTAACTGTCAATACTGCAATATGAGCATCAAAATCATTTGCAACTGTATTCAATGATGGAGCAGTAGATGCTGCGTCAGATGCTATATGCGTATCCCATTGAGCCATTTCTACAATCGGAATACCTTGGTAAGCCAAAGATTGTGTTCCATTTACAGATGATAAATATGCTAACTCTTGTCCACCTGCTCCTAATGTTGCTCTGTAGTTATCGCATAATGAACGAGAAGCAAAAAATACTAAATCAGCTCTGTTCTCTAATCCCTCGTTAGGCATTGCATCAATCATTGATTGAAATTCTGCTTTAGCTACATTTGCTGCCAATGCTCCGGAAGCGATTGCTAATTTTTGTCCTGCCGGTAAACCTGCTAATTGCTTAAAGATACCATCATACTGATTGTAATCAGCACTTCCTGATGCAGAATCATTAAACCATAATTGTCTTTCTAAATCTCTTTTTACTCCTCTTAGCATAATGTCAGCAACGATAGTTTGGATAACTGTTCCAGAAATATCATCTTTGTTTAATCCTAATTTTAGTAATTCACCTTTTACTGTATTAAAAAATGCTCCACCTGCTTGTTCAACTTCTGCTTCCATTCTTGCAACAGATATTGTTCTTTGCGTATATGTAACACCACTCGCAGCATTAAATCCAGAAGCCTCAGCTTTTGTGATTTTATCTAATGTAGAAAACTTGTCTAGTTTTTGTGATGACTTCACATTCGTCATTATCTCAAAATAATCTAAAGCACTATTCTGTACGAATAATGGTTGTAGAAAATATTTTTGAGCATCTTCTTGAGTATAACTCAATGAATTTGTAATTAAATTCGCCATTTTTCTTCTTTTTTATTTATTATTAATTTATTTCTTTTTTGTAAAATTGAAAGCACCATCTCCATCAACAAGAGTTCTACCGGCATCATCCCAAACACTTGATTCTCTTTCAATCGATTCCGTTACAACAGGGTCTGCAGTTTCTTCTATTTCAGATGGTGTTGCGTTATGCTTATTTATTTCAGCTTCCAATTCTGATTTTTCTACTTCCATTGACGCAATAGTTTCTTCCATCGTTGCGATTAAAGATTTGCTTGCATCCAATTCCGTATTTACGTTTTCTAACTCTCCTAATTTTTCAGAGAATCCTACGATTTGTTCTTTAATGCTTTCATCATCTGCGATATTTACTATAACATCGTCAGTTTTATTTTCTTCTGTTTTTGAATTTACAAAACTTGCTATTGCAGATTTTAATTCCTCAAACATATTTTTTACTTCTTCCATTTCAGTATTATTTTGATTAGTATATTTTTCTGATACCCATTCCGGTATTTTATTAGTTATTGTTTTCAAGTCAAAATGTGCAGCGACTTTTATTGCCTCTGTTACATTATCGATTAATCCAACTTCTTTTGCTTCATCAGCCGTAAACCAAGTTTCCTCATCCATCATAGAAATAATTTCTTCTTCGCTAATTGATGATTTACCTTTGTAAATTGTAACCATTTGAGTCTTCATTTTATCTAATAATTCTGCACGTTTGTTTAAATCTTTAGATTCTCCCATAACCCCTGCAGATGGATTGTGTACCATAATTAATGAATTTTCAGAAGCCGTTACTTCATCTCCTGCTAACATTATGATTGAAGCCATAGATGCTGATAACCCTTCAATTTCTACTTTTACATTTCCCTCATATTTTTTTAGTGCGTTGTACATCGCCATTCCCTCAAATACATCGCCACCAACTGAATTAATCCTAACAAGAATGTCTTCCCCATTTGCATCATTCAGTTGCTCAATTACATTCTTTGCAGTTAAATCAAAACTGCCAATAACATCATATATTAGAATTTCTTTCATAGTAAGATTTGTTTGTTTTATGCAATAATACTAAATTATTTTTAATAGCATTACGAAGTTTATAGCGATATATTATTTTTAACCTGTAATTTTTTTTGATACTCGTATATAATTGTTTGAATTTGTCTTTCCGATAAATTGTATTCTATACTAATATCCATAAAGGTATGATTCATATGCCCATTATTAATTTTTAGTTTTTTATAAAAATCTTGGATTATTAAATAATTTCTTAATGTAACAGGCTTAATCGTTCCGTTAGATGATAAATGAAATAAAATATCTTTTACTGTTGGATTATCGCCATATCGCAAATGTATTTCTTCCGTAAGGACATCGCAAAATCTTAATACATTTTTTAGATTATTTCTCTTTCCCATATATCAAATAAAACAAAACTCCAAAATTTTACAACTGTATCCATACATCCCTCGCATCTATATTCGTCTTCCTCAAAATTTTCCAATGAAGAAAAAAGATTGTTGTAATGCGAAAATAATTTTTTCATTTCTTTATTGCTATGCTTATGATATTTGCTAAAATATCTAGCATTGTTATTAAACGCATAATGGATTTTACCTCTCAAAATATCCGGTACTGCATTAGCTTCTTTATATATTAACTCAACATCCATTTCCCTTTAGGACAATCTTTTGCCTTAATTTTAGTTATTGACGATAAAGGACATTTGCATATAGAACATCCTGCCCCATCAAATATCAATAAATATTTATCGCTTTTAAATTCGCAAGATAAACATATTTTCATCCTGCGTTTTCTTTCATCCATATCTGTAAATAAATTAAACATATCTTTTTTTTTATAAATTAAAAACTCATTCTACTTTCCTGTACCATAACACTTCTTTGTGTACTACTCACAGATTGTTCTGTTACTACAACTTCTTGTGTATTCAATGCACTTGCAATTCTTCCAATATCGTCATCGTTCAAAATACTATCTTGTCTTTGTGCAATTTGTCCATCCAATGCCTGTGTGATACCACCATCTGCAAATTTAACTCCACCACCGGCTTCGTTAATTGCTGACAATTCATTTCTAAACATAGCCGTACTTTGTCTGTTTATAATTGCTTCGCCACCCTCTGCTTCCATTAACCTACCACCTGTATGGAATTTGATACCACCCTGTTTGTGTGATTTTCCGGAGAACACTCCACCACCACTTAATTCGCCACCTTTTGAAAATTTTGGAATCATTCCACCTAACGCAAATGTAGCTTTGTCAATTGTATCTAATTGCATTTTAGTCATTGCTATTTGAGCAGCGATTAATATTCCTGTCATTACTGCAAAATCTCCTTTTGGTACATCTGCAGCCAATCGCATAATAGCCATTGCTCCGGCTATAACTGCTTGTTGTTTTTGCATTTTTTTAGTTTTCTCAAACGCATCTTTTTCTATTACATCCCTCTGTGTTTGATATTTTTCTTCAATAGCCAACAATTCTTTTTCCTGTTGTTCAGTCGTTAGCCTTTTAAATCGTGTTGAATCCTCTAATCTTTTTTTCTCCTTTGCTTCTTCGGTATTAAGGTTTTTGACTTTCGCATCGGCTTCTGCTTGTATCAGTCTTGCTCTTTCGGTTATCAATCCATTTATAGCATTTAAGCCATCCATAGTATTTTCAAATCGTTCCTGTCCATCTTCGCCATCGCCAAAAATACCATCCAATATACTACCCTCATCGCCATCGCCACCTTTTAAAGTATTCTGTAAATCTTGTATATTGGTTTTTAATTCAGCAATTCTGTCCAATGCCGTTGCATCCAATTCCTTACCGGCTTCGGCTTCGGCAAATATCAATTGCAATCTTGCCTGTGCTAATTTTATAGAATTTTTAGTAGCCTCAATTTCAACACCCTCTTTACCCTCCAAAACTTTTTCCATATTTTCAAGAGTACTAATTTCTTCATTGATTTTATCAATCTTATTTTCTTTAGCAACTGTTGTTTTTATCTCCCCCTCTTTAGCCTTTTCATTTAATCGGATTATTTCTTTTTGTATTATTTTATAATTATCACTATTAACAATTTCATCTTTCAATAACTTATTGTATTCAGCTTTTTTAGCACTAATTTGATTTAATGTTTTCTCTTGTAATTTATCTACTTGTTGTTTTGATAATGTAGAGCCATTTTGTTCTTCAATTGCTTTTGTTAATTCTCTTGTTGTTTTTGTAATTGCTTTCCTAATTTTGTCCTGCGTTTGACTTCCATCGACACTTGTTTCTTCAATTGCTTTTAAATCTTTTAATTTCTTTTGCAATCCAACTACAGTTAATCCGTATTTTTTTGTTTCAATATCTCTTAACGTCATTCCCTCTTTAACTGCAAGACTTTCTGCCGTCAATGATAATATATAATTAGCAATTTCTTCTTGTTGTTTTGTTAATCCATCAATATCTTCAAATCTACGTTTTGCTCCTAATGTAAGTAACTTAGTAGTACCTTTCATAACACTACCCTGTGATGTTATTGCTGCAGTTAAATAATCATACCATCGTGCATTTTGGTCTAAAGATTTTCCCTCAACTTCTAATTGTTCAGCAAATAATTCTTCTAATTTTGATTGACTAGCTTTTACTTTTGCGTTGGTTAATATTTTATTAGTATTTCTTTCGATAGCATCTGTTGTTGCCTGTGTGTTTATTTCTTCTAAAGTTAAAAGTCCGTTTAGCTCATCAACTTCTTCATTTAATTTTGCAACTGCTTGTTCCCTTAATCCTGTTGCCTGTGATTCATCCCTAGCCAATGATAATAAATTCTGTATATTATTTACCTGTGTTAATGAGGATGCTTCTGCATTTTTGTTTATGTTATCAATATTTCTTTGATTTTTTTCTAAATCAGTCAATTGACGATTCCAAGCAACGTAAGCCGTAACTGCTCCGGCTATTGCAGCCACTAATAATGCAATCGGATTTTTCATTATTGTAGCATTAAGGGCTCTAATTTTTCCTCGTAAATCAATTGTTGCTAATGAAAACCCTTTGCTTCTTGCAGTACCTATTGCAATTGCAACACTATATGCCGTCCAAGCAACAACTCCTGTTCCTAATGCCTTTCCTATATTTGTAAAATTTTTAATTAAGAATGATAATGTATTTAGTATAGCAGAAAATATCGGTTTCAATTCTCTACCTAATAATATTTTTTGTGCCGAATATTCAGCATTTAATCGGTTTGTAGCTTCTTTCAATGTGTCCTGTTGCATAGCAACGGCTGCAGCCAAACTACTATTTTCTCCGTAATCAGTATTTACTTGTTGTAGTATGTTATCGTAATCTTCTAATTGTGCAGTACCTAATGCTCCAATACCGGTAAGGGCTTTTACATTTGGTATCAATTTTGTTAATGCATCTGAATCTTTTTCGGCAGCGACTGATATTTGTTTTAGGACTTTCATAAATCCTTCCCCTCTTAATGCACTAATACCAAAATCAATTCCTAATCGTTTAAATTCTTTTTTTGCACTATCAGCAGGTTTTGCTAATGCTCCAATTGCTCCTTTTAATGCCGTAGTTGCTATGTTTGTATTTAGTCCTTGTTTAGTCAATACTGCCATTGCAGACAATAATTCTTTATATCCCAATCCGGCTTGTTTTGCTATCGGAGCAACTGTACCGATTGTCTGTGATAATTCTTCCACAGTTGTCTTACCAAATTTTTGTGCAGAGAAAAATGCACTTGCAATTTCTTCAGCATTTGCCGTTTCCAATCCAAAGGCATTCATTACTGTAGTAATACCATCCGTTGCAGTTGTTAAATCTGTAACACCACCTACTGCTAATTGAGATGCTACTCGTAAAAATTCAATTGATTCTCCGGCAGGTACTCCGGCTGATACTGCATCGAATAATGCTTTATTCATATCGTTAATCTCCAGACCAAACTCTTTCATTACTTCGATTGCTCCGGCTTCTAACGTACTACCAAATTTTGCGATATCATCCGAACTCATAAGGGATAATACATTTGTGAATCCTTTTTCAAATTCTCCAAAATCTCCTGTAATTGATTGTACGACTCTACTCATCGCTTGGAAAGCTACTATTGCTCCACCAATTGCAAGTCCTGTTGCAGCCAATTTTTCTTTGACACCACCTAACGCACTTCCATAATTACCTACATTTCTAAAATTGTTTCCTAATGATTTATCAAATTCTTTTAGTTTTCCATTGTTCGCAGAATACTCTGCTTTCATTTTTTGCATTGCAGTACTGTTGGAGTTTATCCCACCTGTACTTGCTTTCATTTTCGCTAATAATTGTTGATTCCTTTTTACTAACGAATTGTATGAGCCGTCTAATTTTACTAAATTTTTCTGTGAATTTAATATAGCCTTGCTTTCAGCATTACGTTCTTGTCGTAATTGCTTTAATTTTAATTTAGTATTGACAATATTCTTTGCGTGGATTTTTTGCATACCGGCATTTTTCTTACCGGCTTGTGTCATATTTTTTAGCTTTTGCTCCGTCTTTAAAATCGTTGCTTCTAGCTCTTGTAGTTGTTGCGTTCCTACAATTTTTATGTCAATTATTTTAGATATCTTACTCATACCAAACTGCTTTTATTTTTACTCCATTAATATTTTTAATTAAAATCTCTCTTTTGATTTTTGCTTCCTCAACATTATCCATATACTTTGGATTCTTACTATTTAATTTTTTCTTTTTAGCCATTATCCTTTTATTACTTTTATTATTGTATCGTTTTTTTCTTCTGTATATAAATCCACTATGTTACCATTATCGTCTTTAGTAACCATTCCACCACCACCACCATTTTCTCCCATATGTACTGTACCATCACTTGATACTGTCAAAACATTTCGCCTATCATTTTCGGATGTACCACCACCAATTATTAAAAGAGCATCGTCATCCTGTTTATTGTATTGTCCAAGCAACACTTGATTTTGTTTTCTAGTATTTAAATTATTACCTAAAATTACGTTTCCATTATTTTTAGGACTATTATTATTCCCTCTTACAATTAATCCTGTGTGTTTATATTCACTACTAGAATTGTCCGGCAATGATATTCTTGTAGATACATTGTCCTTTGTTTTTCCCTCTGTTTGAATTATTCTACGTTTCTTCTTTTTTAATTTAACTATTGCATTATCATATTTTAATAATTCTACTTTTGTGCTTTCATTTTCAACAGGTTTGTAATCTACAATTCTTTGTATAATCCAATAACTACCATTGCCGTTTCCATAATCCTCTAAATAAATAGGTCTACTTAAATCCAATTGAGATATTTGTTTTGCCGATAGATTCAAAAACACACTTTTTATTCTAGGATTATTGCTGATGTTGTTTATAAAATTAGCCCAATAGGTATTGTAAAGACCTGGTATTGCCCTGTCATCATAATCTAAATTATTGTAAGACGTATCAGTATCGTGGAATGTACTTGCAGATGGATATTCACTTACTGCTCCATTCTGTCCGTTAAGCCAATCCCAACTTCCATAACCTGTTGATTCAAATGTTCTCATTCCCTCATACGATAATATTCTCATATGATGAGATTCTAGTCTTGGTGGTTTTGTGTTATGAGAAATATCCTCTACATATTCTCCTACTATCAAAGGTATTCTAGGACTATCTCTCTCATCTCTTGTCAATTCCCAATCCTTAATCATATATGTTGGAGCCGTAATTTCATTTCCTAATACCTGTACTTCATCCAAAAATCCGTCTTGCATATCAATTTTCAATGAATGAAATTCTTGTACTAATTCTTTTTCAATTTCATCTACATAATTGTCTTGACTATCTTTAGCATATTTAAAATATAATTGTTTTTTTAAATCGTCTAATATAAAACTTGTAGTCATAGGTTTTGATAAATCAATTAAATCTGTCATATTGATTGCTTCATTTCTGCCTTTATAAAAAGAATTGTACGGCTCACAATATACTGTTTTTCCTAATTCGTCAGTATCCCAATATAAATTAAACATACCTGTAACGGCTTTAACCAAATCTATTTTTGATACATCGCAGGGTAGAAAATTCTTTATTTTTATTTTATCGCCATATGATACTCTACCTACTCTATCAACTTCAAATATTGTTTTAGCAAGTTTACCGGATGCAGGATAATTGTTTATTTTTAATACTCTATTTTGTCCTGTGTATATGCTTAGATGTTGGTCTGTGCCTATAATTTCCGGAGTGTTTTCGTGTAAAGCCCAACACATCTGGTCTGCTTGATTCCCATAATTTAAATATGTATTTGCTTCTAAATTTGTTATAAAAACACAAACCTCATCATCTCTGTATAATTGTACTTTACCACTATTTAATTCTATCGTTTGATATTCTACGTGTTTATACTGAGTGTAAGTAGAATCCTGTCCTATCAAATGTCCTAAATCATCATCCAATGTTTTAGATACAAGTTGGATAGGGTCGTGAGATGTATTACCTATACACATTCTTCTAAATATAGGATTCTGTTCTTGTGCAACAGGTGGATTGCTAAAAAAATTATATTCGTGAGGAATATCGTTTATTGTCAAATCTCTAAATACAACAATTGACGCATATGCTTTACTTCCGTGCAATCTACCTATAGATATATTACTTCGTATTTCATACTCTCCATCAACAGGACACTTCCAAGAATGATATGGAGCAGGTTGATTATTGTTAAGTCCCTCATCATATGTGAATCCCCACCTAATCGGATAGCCCTCGCTAACAGTTTGTGTATATGGAAAATCGTGTTCTGCTAATTTCTGGTCGTTGCCTAAATCCTTATGCTCAACATCAAACGGCATTAATTTATTTACTCCGGACTGCCACCATTCCGGCTCATTATGATATGCAAATCTTCGTATCCATCTTGCTTCTAAATTTGTCTGATGTCCGGATTGTGTTCTTAAATTTTTTCCTGTAAATTCAGCCCTTACTTCTTTTGTTGCGTGTCCTAATATATTGTCCTTAATCCAATCTTCGTGAGATGTAGGCATAATCAATTTTTGAAATTCAAGGGTATTAAAAAATTTACTTTCTAGTTTATAACCGGCAGCATTAAAATAATCTTTTAATAATGCTTTGACAAAATACGCAGGTCTTACTTCCATCAAATCCATTTTTTTAATATTGCCTAATGAGTATGATTCTTTTTCCCATTCTCCCCAACATATAACAGGCATACACCATACAGAATCTGCAAATGGAGATATTAAATTATCATTAGCAAATTTCCATAAAGTATTATTCCAAGTGTATGTGAAATTATTTCCATCGTATTTATCTGATACATCGCACATATATTCTTCTGCAAATACCTTACCCCAAGTAATATTGCTACCCAATATTGTTACTTGATATTCTTCAATACGTTCTGCCGTTATAATACTTTTAACTTGTAAACTTCCGACAATTAGAACATTGCTATTTTGTGATACTCTACATTGAATACTATTGTCTAATAGTGATTCGTAATTTATTACATTATCAAATCCTATATTTTTTAGTACCTTATTATTGTTTTTGGTCGCAGGTATTTTTATTGTTTTAGAATAACTACCTGTTGTTTCAGAAATATTTTTTATGTTTTTAATTCCATAATTTAATGCTAAAGGGAATCTTGTTTTAGCATACATATCCAATGTACCATTTATTTCTCCCTCTTTATATATTTCTATTTTAACGTCTGTGTTAGCCATTTATCTTTGTGTCATTATCTCATTACTCATAACCAAACTTAATTTTATTTGTCCTACACCTCTGCCCTTTGGTTTTGTCGTTTGTTTTTTGGTTATTGAATAAACAGAATTTAATTGTCCTGTTTGTAAATTTTCTATCCAAAGTAGTGGGCTTGTTGTCATTTCTGATAGCCACCTTAATTGTTCTTCTGTATGGAATCTACTTGTTACTTTGATTCGTTCGCTTGCAACAATATCTACAGTTTTTAATGTTCTAGTAGCACTACCATATGTATTGTCTACTATATTCTGCCCCATCATAATTTCTTCTCTATTGCTACGTCTATATCCCAATACAGATTTAGCCAATTTTGATTTGACATTTGTAGTAACTGTTAATTCACTATTGAATGTATAGCCATCAATCCCACCTTTACGATTTTTCCAATACAATCTTAATCTTTCTCTTGTGCATTTTTCTTTGTTAATTATGTATGTACCCACTTCGCTAATTTCAGTACCAAAAAAGTTTTTTACGACATATCTTACCCTATATGCTGTGTTGCTTATTGTATCCCAAGTAGATTGTCCGATAGCATCTATGATATTCGGAACTCCGATTCCAACACTATTTAATCCATAAAGGAGATATGCCGTACTAAAACTATGTAATGATTGCGATTCAGATTCTATAGAAATATGAACTTTACATTTCTTTAAATTTAAAAAAGCATATATATATTCGTTGTCATCAACGGACATATCTGTATTATTTAACGGCTTGTTTGTTAGCCATTTTGCTCTCCTAGAATTTGAATTGTTTGCCGTTATAAAATAATCGTTTAAAAAATTTGATTGACTTAGTGCAAATGTTTCTTCGTGTTGTGTTGCAGCATCTAAACCATATGCCGTATTAGTGTAATGCCAATCTGCTCGTAATGAAGAATAACTTAATACATTACTAGACGATAAAACTTCTTCTGTTATAGCCAATCTAAAAATCACATACCCTTCAAAATGTACTAAGGGGTCTGAAGAGTTTTTATTTCTAATTTTAGTTTGTATTTCATCTGATAATATTTCGCTTGGATTTATATAGAAATCTCCGTTAGAGCCAAACTCTACAGGTTGCCTTAATTCGCCACTAACATCAACGAACACTCCATTTGTATTCATTTTCTGAATAACATAAACAAGATTCGATGCCGTTGTAGAATTAAATTTCCAAACGAAAGGTCTTGTTAAATCATATAGTGCTATATTATTTCCAATTTCTGTTATCATTATTTCTACGTTTTAATATCTTTTTTTCTTTTTAACCGATTTAGGTTTTGTCTTTGTTCCGTATGCTTTTTTCTTTTTAGCCATTTTATAATTTTTTTAATATTAAGTCTACTGATTTTCCAATTTCTAATTCTACTACTTCATCGATTTGTGATTGTCTTTTTAGTATTGCTTTATCAACAAAATTTAATCGACTTCTATCTATCCTACCATTCATCGTAGGCATTCCAACTTTGCTATGAGTATATGCAATCGCATATGCTATTCCTCTTATTACACTATCACTTCCGGCTACCCCCTTTCTTTTTAACCATTGAATCAATGCGTTAATTCTTGCAGGTGCTTTTGGATATCGGATTTGATTTGCTCTTACTCCTTTGTTTACATATCTCCAATAATCATTTCCCAATATCTCGATACTTGTAGGGTATGTTTTTACTTGTAGTGATTTTATTAATCCACCGGCACGTGCTTCTCTACCCTGTTTAATCAATTCAATACCAAATGCTTTAGCATATTCCTCTCCTATTCTTCGTAATATTTTAGAATCAAATACCATTAACTTGAATATTCTAAACAAAAACTAAACTTACGGAATGTCATAGTACATTCTAATCCAACATAATTTTGATTAAATTCTCTACTTGTCCTAACAATTCGTAAAGCCCCTGCCGGTATATATTTGTGTTCGTTGTTCTTCATTAAACTTTGAATTGTATTTAAGAATTTGCTATATAAACTATCGTGTAAATATTGCAAAGATGCAGATGCATTTGATTGTTGTCCAAAATCTTCAAAAGGTACTAAACAATGAAATACACAAATTATTTCTTCATCGTTCTTATAGACATCAGGCATATTGGATTCTGGTGGAAGCAATAATAATATAGCATCGTATTTATTTAATGTTCTCATAGAATTTATTTCTCCTAAATATCCGTATTCGAATCTTTGGAATTGATTGCCGACTTGTCTAGCAGTATCAATGTCATCTACTAATTCTTGTATATCTCTTATCATCCTTTATTTTTTAATCTTTTTTGTTCTAATTCTTGATATGTATTTTTATATTCTGCCGTTGCCGACTTCCAACTTAAATAAGTTAATACATCCCATACATCTGCTTCCTCTACACTTTCTACAGGGCTATATTTATATGCCTTTGTAAATATCCCATCCATTGCTACTTCATATACACTATTAAGCCATCCATACTCTCCTAAGATGTGACTAACTTTTTTTGCAGTCCCTTTGGATTGTCTGTAGAGGTTTGGATATTTTGACTTAATATTTGATTCCACTTGGACAAAAAAAAAGCGAAATTCATAACAATATCCATTGTCAAATTACTAAATTCTTCTATCCGTTTATTCATATCATAACTACCCTTTTCTTCTTTATGTTTCCTGCACATTACTGCCATTTGTTGAGGTATAAAATCAAATTTATTTTCAACGTCTTTACCTAATATTGCTTCGATTTGTTTTACATCAGCATATTCTCCAAATGTTAATTTGTCTAATGTTACCTTTGGAAAGTAATACGATTCGCCATTATGCACAAATGTCCAATCTGACATATCTTTATCTAACCTATCCTCGCTAATCATATTATTAAAAATATTAACAACTTCAATTGCTTTGTCATAGGGTATCTTATCCACATCCATCAAATCTATATCTAATAATTTAGCAACAATTTCAAGAGTACAATCCATTTCATCTACACCCCTTTTTACCTCATCATCCTCTTGTGTTAAATCATACTTTTGTAGTATCTTCCATAATTCTGTAAACTGATTTACAGTTATTTCTTTATAACTCTGTGGTATTTTCTTTTCAATTCCGTTTACTTCAATTATTATCATAGTGCAAATATATTCTTTAGTTTATTTTTAAAATCGCAGTTTATCCGTAATAGGTTATTTTAGTAGTTTTCTTTATATCAAAAAACATTCTCATCATTAACGCATCAGAAAAATCTGGACTTCTCCCAATGTTGCTTTTGATTTTATCCTTACCAATAATCTGTAGTTTATTATCCTTATCCATATCTTTCATTTCAACAACTTCTAATTCTTGGACAATATAATCTTTTATTTGCATATCGGCATTAATATATACTTCTCCTTTATTAACCAATTCTGCAAATTTATAGTATGCCTGTGTTTTTAGGTTTGCATAATTTTCTCCCAATAATGCTCTACTGTTATTTACAAAGCCCTTGCATCCGGATACCATATCGACAAGACCTCCACCAACTCCATCCTCATCAGCAACTATATTTCCTCTTCTAACTTTATATTTGTTAGCCATTTTCACTACCTCATCTGCTAATTGTGGAATACTTAATTTTTTATGTTGTATTATTTCTTCGCATCGATACCCACTCCAACAACAAATGACTGAACTATCAGCACCATATCTCGCAATATCAACAGATATATATTTCTCCCCCTCATCAACAAAATCATTAGTAAATAAATCATTTATTGAATCATAATCAAATAACTTATTTTGTGTATCATCATATCTCCAATTACCATTTAGTAATCTTTCACGTGAAACCCTATCCAATCTATTTAGTTGCCCTATATAATGTTTACTGATATAAGGATTATCTGTTACCAATGATTTGACAAATCGCCTATGCTTTGGAAGTGTACCATCTTCTTCAGGTTTGTAAAATTCTGTATATAGCCAATTTTTAGTAGGATTACAAGTCAATAATATTTTTGGTATTAATCCGTTATCATCTAATTTAAATCTTATTCTTGATGATAATATTTGAAATGCCCTTTGCGTAACTTCGGCAGCCTCATCTATAAATGCTCCGGTTATCTCCATACTACCTAGCTTATCATAATAGGGGTCTGATGGATAAAAGAATAAATCCTTAAATACTATTTCGCTACCTGTTTTTTTGAATCGTAAAAATCCGGAATGTGAATTATACTTATAGTCGGCAGATGTCAATCCCTGCATTTTCATTACTTCAAGCAATGTGTTATATGTTGTTGCTTTTAATGTATGTAATTTAGCCCTACCGATTAACCATCTTGTATTAGGATACTTCATACAATTTTTCAATATCCAATAACATCCTAATAATGATTTACCACCACCTGCTCCACCACCAAATAATAAACTGTTAGTATTTTTATCTTCTAATATGTCTAAAGCAATTGTTTGCTTTGCAGATAATTTCATCTTTTCAATTTGTCAAATGCTTCTTTACCTTTAAAGTCGTGAGCATAATGACAATCAAAACATAATAACTGAATATTGCTTTTTACAAATTTCAATTCCGGATATAATCCTTTTGGTTTTATATGACTAAAATATTGTGCTAACGGCTCCATTCCTAAATGCCTTTGACAATTTTCGCATATATGTTCTCTTTCATCCCATATCTCAAAGAACATTTGCTTTTGACTATTCTTCTTTCCCCTCATATGTTTTTATTTCTACCCATTTAATCGGCTCTCCCTCTGCTCCGGTATGCTCCATACTATCAGAATATCCTCTGTCTTTATTGATTCGATTTGCATATAATGTTGCCTGTACATTCCCTTTTTGTACCAATTGAAATACTGCAGATTCTGTAAAATCTCTTTTTGTCATTTGCACATCCTTAACTAACTTAGCATATAATTCATCTTCGCCTAGCCATCTGTAATGCGTTTGTCGTGCAATGCCGACTGCTTTACAAGCCGGTGTTACAATGCCTAATGATTTTTCCAAAGCCATTAGCATCTCTTGTTTTTTTACAGGGTATAAATTATTAGCCAATGCCAAATCATCTACCATCTCCTGTTCTAATTCAGATTTTAGTTTGTCCTGTTCAGCGTCACTATTTGTCATTTTACTTTAATTTATCTTCTAATTGTTTTTGAGTTACTTCAATCGTTTCAAGACAATGTGGACAAGTAATTTCTATCATATTATTTAATGTTTCCTCTACTTTACCCTTAAACGCATTATCTAAATTCTCTTTAACTTTGTTTACATCTTTCTCTGTAACATCCTCTGCCGTTATTCCAACAGATACATCTAACCAACTTCCCAAGTCTACATTAAAAAACTTCTGCATATGTTCAATGTTACCAATCTCTCTTATTTCCATCATTAATTCTTCAGTAACCCAATCTGTTTTTTCTGATATTTTATTATCTAATATTCTGTATTCCTTTGTGTGTTGTTCGTTTAAAGTTGATATTTCAACAGGTACTTCCTCAAATCCCAATTGTACTAATGCAGAATATCTTGCGTGTCCTGTGATTATTACATAGTTTTTGTCTACCAATATTGTACCATTGAATCCATATTTAGTTACAGATTCTTTTATCAGCTTTATTGTTTCGGTATTATTTCTTGCGTTTCTCCAATAAGGTTTAACCTTTGAAATTTTTACCCTTTGAATCTCTTTGTTTAAACTTTTCTCTTGTAGCTTCTTCTCCATTTTCTTTATAATATTTTCTTATGTTAATTTGCCTGTCCGTCTCCCAAGCTTTGTTGTAAGGTGTGTCCTTAAACAATTTACTAAATCCGGTTATATGTTTTAATCTTATTAATTCTTGTGCTTCCATTCCTAACTCGTTGCATATGTCTTCGTCTGACATTCCATTGCTTAACATTGTAAACACCATACTACTCATTCCTTTAACTGAATGTTTACCTCTTGCCCTGTTGTGTCGAACTGTACTAGCCATTCTATCGTTAATTTGTTTCTTTAGTACTACGATAGGCACTTTTCCACCTGTAGATTCGCTTATGTCATCATATGTACTACATATTAAATGTCTATGGAATCCGTCTACAATTATATATTTATCTTTTTCTTTATCATAAACAGTAACTATAGGTTGTGTATAGCCATCGTGTGATATTGACGTATGCAATAACTTTAATTCTATTTTAGCAACTGAGTTTGGATTATAATCATTTGCCTGTACTTTATTTTTATCTACCCATTGCACATTACTAACAGGATGATTGTCTAATTTATTTTTCATATTCAATTATTTCTTGTTCTAAATTTTCTTGTGGAATAAATTTATTATTTAGCATACGACTTGTTCTTATGCCGTTTGTCCATTTTATAAAAGTACCTACTTGTGGATTCTTTTTCCAATTTTTCATTTTAGTATATTCAAAATCATTTGTCAATATACTTGCTATTTGTGTTTTATATAAATCATCTATATCTACAATGTCTGCATATTTCCTATCCATATTTGCAAAAAACTTTACAAATCCTTTATGATATTCTTCTGTAATTAGATTGTCTAACAAATAATCTCTGTACTCTTTCCAATCGCTAAACATAAAAGGCAATTCTTTAATCTTTTTATATTGTTCGTGCCCTAATTGTGTTGTAGTATTTATTCCGTCTAATCGTTTTGTTAATGCGTTCCAATTGTTAGGCTCTATCTCTTGTAGATTATGCAATCCCTTTAGTGCCGTTTCGTGATGTAAATTTGATACTCGCATATCTCGAATAGGCACTCCCTTTTGATATAAAAAATCATATATTTTACAATATTCCCAATCGTTAGAATCTATTGCTTTCCATACATCTGTGTAACTCCAATCATAAATAGGATAAAATGTATAGTGTCTTTTTTCATCGTTCAATCGTTTACCCCAAGTGATGTCTTTATATGTAACATCGTATGTTAATCCCATTGTTCTTGCAGGGGATTCTTCGGCTCTTACTCCGGATATATAGCACATAGGCTCATCCGGATATAATGTATTTGCAATTCTATCAAAAAAATCAAAAAACTCTTTTGCTCCAAATATGTTTTCTTTTATAGAATCCGGCTCTTTTTCCCTCATCCATTCGCCACCATCTTCCCAAGCATTTAACCAAGGGTTTTCAAAACTTGTAGCATTATTTATTCTGAAAGGACATTGAATCCAATACATATCGACTCTTTTGTCAGCCCTAATATTTCGCATATAATTGATTACGTTTTCATATTCAGCCTCTTGGTCTAAAAAGATTACTCTTAACGGCAATCGATTTTTTTCTTCTGCAACTTTTAGTGCTAAATTTAAACATACTGTAGAATCTTTACCACCACTAAATCCAACAACAACATTTGGAAAGTCATCAAATAATCTGCGTATTCTAATCAATGATTCTTCATATACAGTTTTACCTTTATATACTCTTATAGTGCCTTTGTGATTATTCATTATCTATTTCTATAATTTTATATTCTCTATCGAAATATTTTTTATGCTCTGCATTTAATCCCCAAGTTATCAATTCAGCAATAACATCATCCGGATTAAAATCTTTGCAAGAATAACAGTCAAACTGAAAATCCATTGTTTTGTCCCAAGTATGCAATACTATATGACTTGTAGTAATTAAAGCGCATCCGGTTACACCAGGATAATCTCCACCCTCATATCCTACATTAGGATTTGTTCTTACTCCCTGTATCAATTCCATACCTAAAACTTCTACCATATCATTTAGTAAATTATGCACATCCCCTTTTTTGAGGGATTGAGCCATTGTTCCTTTTAGTATTAAATGTTTATGCTCTATCATATTTTTTGATATTCCTAAGTAAAGACGCTTTAGCTTTTTCGTACCTCACTTTATTAAATTCATTTCCTCTAAAAGTCAATCCCCATTTTATTGCAGCCATTCCTGTATTGCACAATCCCATAAAAGGGTCTATGACTATATCTCCTTTGTTTGCAATTTTTTCAAAAACCATATTAGGCAATACAAATCCATCGCATTTAACATCTGACAAATCCATATCAAATTTATGTTTAGAATCTGTAACTCCTACTAATACTTTATTAGGTAGCCATTTACTACCGGAGCGATAAAATACATCAAATATTTTTATGTCATTAACTACCGGCTCTAATAATTCTTTTTGAAATTCAACTGCTGCTTTTCCTGTTTCAAGAAATACATATCCGTCTATATGATTTTTAATTATATTTCTAATTGTGTTTGTCATTTCCTCTAAAGTAATAACACTTTTTTCTGTAGTGCCAGACATTTTATTACGCATAGTATTCCAATACTTCAAATTTCCATCACTCCAAGGGGGGTCTGAATAAAATATCTTTGCTTTTTGTCCTTGCAATAATTGTTGTATATCTACCTGCTCAATTGATTTCTGACATATAATATGTCTATCTAAATTTTCCATCTGTTTATATTTTTGTTATTTTTTTTTGTGCTAATATACTTAAAAAAATTATAGTCATACTTTTGCTCTGTTTATCAAGTCCGTTGTTAGTATTGTTTTATCCATACTCCAATATTTGTAGCCATTTGCATAATAATAATTATAGTAGTGTCCGTAATTCCAATGTTCTCTTACACTATTATTCCAAATAAATTCTACCATCTGAAACCAAATTTTTTTGTCATAGTTCCAATGCTTATGCAACAAAGTATAACTATGTGGATGTTTAGCCATTGTTTTTGCAAATTGAAATTCTGAATTTTTTAATAATAAATCTACTTCTTCTTTAGTCATTTTTATATAAATGTTTATTGTTGTTTACTCGTACACTTGAGCCTTTCCAGAAATACTGAATTATGTGCATAAAGGCCTGTGTATCATTATAGCCATTCGCCTCTTTTATTCTTGTAATTACTTCTTTTGTTTTTTGATGTTCTTCTTCTGATAATTTTGCCGTAAATGTTTTAAATGTCGGCTCTGTAAAATCATTTATGCCTAATTCAAATTCTGTAAATCCAATGTCTAACAATTGTTCTATTTCAAATTCATTTGCAAGAATATCCTTATCCCAATGCCCTGTGTTTTTATTCAATGCAAGATTTAATTTTTTTTCTTGATGTAAATTTAAAGACAAATATCTAACAGGTACTTCTTTATATCCTAATTCATTTGCAATTCTAAATCGTTGATGTCCACCTATAATAATATTCTTTCTGTCCTTATGGTTGTTTACTATTAAAGGTTGTAAAATACCATATGTCTGTATATTGATTTTTAACTTTGTATAATTTTTTTCTGTAATATCTCTTGGATTATAATGTGCTGTATTTAGTTTTGATATATCTATAGTGTGTGTCATTTATTTTCAAATATAGCAAAAAAATTTTTAGAAATAATGGGTTATCCTTGCGATTTGTCCGGATTCTTTTTCGTGCAAAAATCCTTCTACGGCAGTCAATGTACCAACATACCCTTTGCGACTATGCCAAGAATCACTTGCAGATGGGCTACGCATATATTCAACAGTAACACCAATATAATCTTTAGCATCTAGCCATTTATGTTTTACTTTGTGATGAATATGGTGTAAATAAAAATACCTGTATTTTGTATTAGCCCAACTAACAGGATTTTCTTGTGCCATAATTAAAGGCAGTTTGT
>Ga0098055_1000456_pt1 | contig 24875 bp, 24 predicted proteins | sample 17_taG_FD_75107 | JGI IMG/M metagenome (GOLD analysis project Ga0098055, IMG submission 75107) | Marine viral communities from the Subarctic Pacific Ocean - 17_ETSP_OMZ_AT15314 metaG | ecosystem: Environmental > Aquatic > Marine > Oceanic | place: Pacific Ocean | collected 2015-01-18 | reverse complement strand
TCGCAGTTGAAGAATCTGATCGAGCGGAAAGTACCAGCGGTACTAAGAAGCAAAGTTCCAAAATCAACGTGCGGGTGCAGCGACCTTGAAAAGAAGATGAACATGTGGGGCATCGATAAGTGCCAGCAAGAGTCTGAATACATCATCTCTCATTTGGTTGGTCAAAGCGACAAGATGGGCAAAGTTGCTACCGCTGTACCGCTGGTGCTGCGAAGGAAAGCAGCGGAAAAGATGCTGAAGCTTGCAATCAAGATGGAAGAAAAAGCAAAGCTCGCGGAATAAAAGCCTACTTCAGTAAAATGTTGTGCGACTACGTCACGGAAGGAATCGCATGCCAGACCAAAATAGCTATAGCCTGCTGAACGCTGGTGTTGCGCGATTAAACAAGTCTATGCACTCATCGTTTGATCCGCGTGACAAGATGATCGGCATGATGGATCGGCAGGGAAGAACGTATGACGCTGAATCCCCTGTTGGATTAGGGCTTGTTCGCAAGAGGCATGGCGAAAGACGACTGAGCAACTATTCGGATTTTATTCCAAAATCAAATGTGCCACCAACTCGACCGTTTGCTCGCCGTGGCACTGGCCTTGCTTACGTTCCAAAGGTTTTACCGCCGTCCACTAAGACATTTGGGCGGCCCTTAGCTATTAACCATGAATTTGAACATGCCTTTGAACAGCATCCAAAAATGCCAGCCGACAAGACCGAGATAGCACCAGTGCTTGGCGACTTAGTGTTTGGCGCAGAAAACTTCCGAAGGCAGGAAGGAAGGCCACTGCTCGGCAAGATTCCTGTCGGATACAAGAACCAAGACGTTGAGTGGATGCGAGGCCAAGCGCAGAAGCATGGCTATTTTGATGGTCGTTCGATGACCAGCCTGCTGGGTACGCCAGAAGGTATTAGCTACTTAAAGCAGGCCGCACTAGGTCCGTTAAGCCAAAGAAAAGAATAGGACAATACCATGATGTTCCAACGACCACCGCGTGGGCCAAAGCATAGCGCTCCTAAATATGATCCTTTGGCTCCGAACCCTTTTGTTCCGCCGAATCTGCCGCAGCCTGGACAGCGTGGCAGTGCGCCAGTGCCGAAAAAAATGAATACTGATACTGATCAGCAATATCAAACACGACTTAAACGGGCTGGTGCTAAACCTCCTGCAAGGCCAGTGCCAAGCTTTGGTGGACTGAAAAAGTTAAACACCGATTCAAATGCTCAGTTTGAAGATAGGATTCAACGCGCGCAAGCAGGATATCCGCAGCCTCCAAAGCCAACTTACACCGAGGGTGGTGGAGTCACTATGAGGGCTCCCATTCCCATCATTCCTGACGCGCACAGTGCTAACAGTCCCTCTGACCTTTCTTCACCGCAGGGTAAACCAGTTGCACCCAGCCCTTTTTTTAGAAAGCACCTTGCTGCATCACTGGACGCGAAACCCAAGCTCAGTGGATCGTTCGCCAACGTGCTACCAATACAGCCAAACTACATTGACCGAACCAACAGTCACATGCAAAGACCCGTGCTGCCAAATGAGATGATGCCGTATGAGCAGACAGGCAGGGTTCCCATGTCGCCGGGAGTAAACGAGTCGTTTATTTCTGGGCTTCCATCTCGCAGTGAACGAAACAGGTCGTCAATGCAGCCATCTGGGATGGGTGATGGCAGCACGTTCGATGCAATGGCCGCAAGAGAAAGGGAAGCTCGACTGGCTCCACAGAGAGCGTTGGCCCAACGAGAGGATGTGACTGAAGAAGATAATTTAGGCTTTACGCGAACCGTAGACAGAGATCCGAACTCTCCGACATTCGGTCAGGCGAAAGTTGTCGGCGGAACAATGTATGGGCCAAGCGTTCCAGAAAGCGTCAGATCATTGATTGACGACAACGATGGAGATGCCAGCATTCTATACACCGAGAATGGTCGTGACGCCAGAAAGGCTTTGAACGCGGCCAGAGAACCCCGCAGGAAAGCTCGTCTTGCTGGCGAGATTTACACCGATCCAGCCACAGGAGCAGTGTCCGACTACGGCACATTTAATGAAGCTAGAGAAGCTCGTCAGGAACGCAAGGATGCTGCGAGAGAACTGCGAACCCGTGCTGCACAGTTACAGAACTATGGCCGCACTGGAGGCGTCATGGTTGACCCTAGCGGAGGCATTGCTGGTCCGATGCATGTTGGCAACCAAGCTACCTTCGGACCTAACATGAGCCGCAACCAAGCGATCCGCATGGCTCAGGGCGAAGTAGATCGCGAGGACTTGCTTCAGGAGGCAATGAAGCGAGCTGACGACAAAGACCGAATGCAAGGTCTTAAGGATTTGGCCGTATCAGGTGATCGCCAGGCCGCTGCTGCGTATCGTCGTGAGTTTGGTATAGGCGAAGATAATCCTATACGCACTGAGATTGACGATGCGATTGCGTCAGGGGCCATACCGCAGGCTCCCAAGATGACAATGAGTTTTGATGCCACCCCTGTTAAAGATAGAGAGCAAATGGCTTTTCAGATTGACAGAATTATTGATTCTCCTGCTCTCTCAAGAAATGCAAAAATTCAAATGCTCGAAGAGATGTATGGAAAGTTGACAGCGGAGAAAATTGATGCTTTGCAAAACGGAACTAGCTACGACGGTGTTGGCCCTCGCGACTACACGCTGACCAAAAAGTTTAAAGAGTTCTTTGGCTTGTCTGCACAGCAGCAAGCACAGAACAATCAAGGCCAATCTGGGGGAACAAACGATCCGTATAGCGGAGTGATGGCGCAGCAGCAGCAATTGATGGAACAATTTAGTGGCGAAGAATGACTTAAACACCAGTTTCTTTTCCCTTAGATGTTTTAACTTAACAACAGAAGACACTGAGATATCGCATGGCTTCTCCATATGACTTGTTGGTTCCAGGTGCAAGAGCGGCTGGTGCATTAAGTAATCGACAGGATGATCAGCAGCGAAGGCAGTCGTTCCAAAGGTTGCCCGGTGCGCAGTTACCTCGCCCTCCAAAACCTCTTGGGGGCAATGCGTATAATGCATTACAGCCTCGTCCTCCTCAGCAGGAGATGCTGCCACCGCCATCTGCTGCGCAAGCACCCCCGCAGCCAGCAGGCCCAGTAGACGAAAGGTCACTGACACGACAAGCTGGTGATCTTGCTCTTGATGGCGCAGTAGGGCTCGGAAACATAATCGACGTTCCAGGTAGCGTCGTGCGTGATGTTCTTACATGGTTGCCAGGCGGTCCAGCTCCACACAACCCGCTAGACCAACTGCTTCCTTGGAACTGGGGTGCGTCGGACGTAAGAATTTCCGGCGAGCAATTCCTTGAAGACTACGGGTTGCTTGACGACAGTGGTGAACCGCAGGGCTTAGGGACAACTTTAGGACGCATGGGTGCGGGCGTAGCGTTTGAGATAGCTACCGATCCCTTGTCGTACTTTTCGTTTGGCGGGACTGCCGCTGTTAAAGGTGCAGGTAAAGGTGCTCAGGCTGCTCGATCTCTTAAGAAGCTGGGCCTGCTTGATGATATTGACATCTACGCCAAGGGAGCAGGGAAAGTCACAGAGGCTGGCGGTGAGATTGGAAAACGAGAAGCGTTGACCAAGATGACTGCTTCGGAAGTCCTTAATAATCCGATGAATCGTTCGGGTGAAGATGCATCAAAGGTAACTCAAAAATTAAATGAAGCTTTTGAGGGAGCCCTGATGAAAGACAAGTCTTTCGTCAGGGACATGGAGCGCGCCGGTGTAAAGCCTGGCACTGCTGAATTTGGAAAAATGCTAGACGATGTAGCAAACACTAACCTTGCAGATTCATATGCGAGGTGGCGACTTCCGTTTGGTATTATTGATAAAGCAGTGCCTAGCTCAGGCCGTTCAATGGACAAGTTTGCTCGCGGCATGCGGTACTCAGCACCGGTCATGGCAACAGTGTCCAAGATGAGCAAGGCATTTGAGGGCAAGAACACAGCCGAAATGCAGAAAGCAGTGCGAGAGTCCAGCCGCGTATTGCAGCAGGACTTTGTTGTTGCGCGAGAGGAGATGTTTGACAACATTGTTGGCATTGAAGAGCGACTAAGTAACTTTGATGATTTATCACCAGAAGCAGCAAACGCCAGGCGAAATGAAGTCGGCAACTACATGCGTGAATACCTAGAAGACGTATTCCCTGTTTCCGGCAAGCGAAAGCGAATCGTAACAACTGATGACAACGGAGTGGATCAAGTTGAAGAGCTGTTCGTTGAAAGCCGCGAAGAGTTGTTTGAACTTCCGCGAGAAGACTATGCGTCTGAGTTTATGGCTAGGCTCAGGGGCGTTACGGACGAAGCAGGCAATGCAATAAATCCTGATGTCGTTTCCAGAGTTGAGTCTGCAATTCCTTTCCTTGATAACATGAAGGACCAGATGGATAGTCTTGTTGGCAAGGCTGCGGACATGAAGATTGACATGACACAGTTGATTGACACGGAGGCAACTTACTTCCCAAGACTTCGCCAAACAAGTAAAGGTGTCATCACAGGTCGGTTTGGAGCCAAGCTTAGAAATCTTGAGCCAGACAATCCCTTTGCTATTAGAAGAAAGGACTACCTAAGAGACTTGCCGGGTGGAACAGCAGTCCTAAATCGCATGTCTACGGATCGTAGGTTTGCTGGACGAGGTAGTCGGTTTGCAAAGAACTCAAACAAAATCGACGCTAATGAACGTCGAGCAATGAAAGCCGATTTCGATCAAGCATACCCACAAGCTGCCGCACTTTCTGAAGAGTCGTCAGATGAAATATTTGACATGATCGTCAGCCTTCCCAAGGAAGACGTAGACAAGGGAGTGGCTATGTATAACGTCAACCCTGCGGAGTCTGCACTAAAGGCATTGGAGTCGGCATACAGTGCGCGTTCGCAGGCTGACATTCTTCGCTCGGTGCTCAAAGATAATATCTATGTAAAACCAAGGAACTTACGGACCTTGGAACGAGAGATAAAAGCAGCCGGTAAAGGAAAGCAATCATCTGCCCAAGCAGCCGATCTTGCCGCTGGCGTAACAGGTCAAGTTGCGAAAGGCACTGACAACGCAGTCAACGATGTTGCTGGTAATGTTCGTGTTGAAAGAGACATACCTCCACCCGCTGGAGACAGAGCCAAGCCCAAGAGTCAGGTCGATCCTGATGGCGGTGGCTCAACTGATCCGCCTACGTCAACAGGCGATCCTCCTGCACCGAAGTCCTCAGGCTCACTTGATCCGACAGAAGGAAATGAATTTTCTGGATACACCCAGAAGGGTGCTTTTGGAGAAGACGGTTACTTTGAAACAACAGGCACTCCAGCCCGCGCTGAAGTGACGAGCGATGGCGTTACGAGCATTGAGGACATTGAGCTTTACAACCCAGACGACAAATCTATATCGGTCGCCATAAAGAACAAGAAAGGCGAAGTTACGGGCTACACAGACTACACCGATGACATGTACACCGTTGTGTCCAAGCCTGTGGATGATGCAACAGAAGCTGTACAAGATTCTTTGTCGCAGGCAGAATATGACAAGTTCGTTGCTGACGGAACGGTTCCAGATGGGGTGCTGGACAACATCGCGACCAAGATGGCTGACGGGGAAGACCTAAGCCTTAGAGAGGTTGCGGTTCGCAATGATAACGCTGACGAGGTTCAGGCCATTCTTCTCGCAAAAAAAGAGGCAGCAGAGGCGTCCCAGACAGGCAGCAAAAAAACATCTGCCCGTGCCAAAAAGCCGACGATGAAGTCGGACGGTTGGGAGATCAAGAGCACCAGCGGTGCAGACGGCAAGAAGAAACCCTTCACGATATACACTCATCCTGACGGGTGGGAAATGAAGGTCATAGAGGGTGCAAAAAGGCCGACCTACATAAGGAAGATTGAAGGCAAGAAAGGCGGTCCACCCAAAGCAGCTAAAGCGGATGGTGCAACAAAAGTTGCGGATAGTGCAACAAAAGTTGCAGATGATGTGGCAAGCAAAGGGCTTGATGATGCAACAGAGGCGAAGCTCCGTGCAATAAATGAAAAAGTGCAAGAGATTGATGCTGAATTTGATGAATTTGAGGAGAAGTATGTAAATGATGGAATCTTTGACGACAATCTTCCTGGTGGTAAGGAGGCATTCGCCAGGTACGAGAAGCTGTCTGTTGAACGAGAGCGTCTGCTAGAGGAATTTGATCGCCTTGAGGAAGCGGCAAGTGAGATAGACAATGCAGCCACAAAGGCAGAAGCAAAAACACCTCAAGACCAATTAAGAGAAGTCAATGACGAGATCGAGGCTATTGAAGATCAATATTTAGATGATGATGGCAATTTTGATATAAGCCTTGAGGGTAGCGAAGAGGCGTATGCCAAGTATGAGAAACTGGTTGCCGAACACAACCGCTTGGCCGGTGAGATAGACAATGCTGATGTCAATCCTGCCTCTAACGTCATCGACACAACTGATCCAGCCACCTACTCCAGCATGGCAGATGGATTTAGAGCAGAGGGTCAGAGGCTTCAGAACGCACTGAAAGAAGTCGATGCCGAGATCGAAGACCTCGAAAGTCGCTCACCCGACCCTGCAAAGATTGTGGAGGCCGAAGACCTCGCCAGGTATGAGGAACTACTTGAGGAGCAAGAGCGGTTAGCAGCAGACTCCGCGAGAATGTATCGCAAGGCTGAAGAGCTTGATCGCATGGACGCGGAGCAAGCTCTTGCTGAAGCATTTAGTTCATACACAAAGCCGCATGAAGACTACGAGGGATTTTTTCACCACACCGGATCGCCTGTTCAAGCCAAGGTTGCGGATGATAGTGGCAACACAACTATTAGGACTGTGCAGCAGTACGAGCCTGACACAGGAACGATTCGGGTAGGAGATAACAACACTCCAGACGATTTTCTTGATGACTACAATGCAGGCGAGTATGAAATTCTGCCACGCGGCAAAAAGCCAACCGGCCCCGGTGCAAAAGCTGCGAAGGCTGCTGATCAGGCCGACGATGTTGAGGATGTTGTTGGCGACATAACACCAGAGGCTGCGGAGGATCTTGCGAGAATAGAGCGAGCCAATGCGGATGCCATTGAACTTGGTTACACAGCCGAGCAGTTGTCCACTCTTAAAGGCGAAGAAATTGAGTATATCGCCCGAAATAAATTTACTGCGGATGATTTAAGAAAAAGATGGAAGTCTTCTAAAAGTCCGAAGAGTTTCAATGCCTACCTTCCAACGCTCATAAGAAAGCTGCGACGAGGAGGATCAGCCGATCCGATTGACACAAGTGATGCACAAGGCATTTTTGCAAGGCTTGAAAATGTATCCAAGGAAGACCTTGTAAAAGACAAGAGGAGCGGAGGACAGTTCACGAAGACTGAACTGAACAGCCTTGCCAAGGGGCTTGGTCTGAAGAATGCCCAGGGAACAAAAAGGGAGCCGCTTGCTGGTAAAATTTACGATGCTGTGCAAGCACAGGGTAAGGCAAGCAAAGGAGCAAAGTCGAAGGCTGATCGTTCTAAGCTGCCGTTTCAAACGACCAAAAGAAAAGTGCCTGATGAAATCATAAGTAATGAGGATCTGGTCGCGAGCACAGTGATCACCAAGGGCGAGGTTACCAGGGATGCACTTGAGCAAACCGGACACTATGTAGGTGAGGGCAGGTCAAAGTTTGTTGTAAAGCTTAATAATGTTGAAATGCAGGAAATAGGTGAGCTTCTTGGTAAGCGAACTGGTCAGGCAAACAAAAGCCTTGCTGGTGATGTTTCCAAGACGCTCAGAAGAGCAACAGGACAAGAGGCACGGGAGAGTGGTTTCAGAAGTGCTGACGGCATTGACGATCTCAGGTTCACTGATGATCAACGCGAGATAGTGGTTCCTGCTGAGATAGTTGACTTGGTTCGCGCCACGCACCCACATTTGCTGTCGAGGCAACAGTTAAAGTTCTACACGGCCCCAGGTGAACTTGGTGGTGGCAGGCAGGCGACTCTTGTTGCGAAAGTGGGCGAGGAAACCGTTGCCACTATCGCTGCAATAGAAACCAAGAATGCTGTCACCAGAGCGGTAGAAACCGTTCGTGCAGCAGGCAAGACAGATGAGGCAGCGAAACAAGCAGTCAAGAATGCAGTTAAGGCAACACCCAAGAGCAAGGACTACGCCAAAAAAGCTCGCCAAAACCTGGTTGACCAAATTCAAGCTGTCAGGAATTTAGACGAAACCCACACTGTGATGGCAATCTATGACGCAGTCGCCAGAACGTGGGCAGAAAAGACAGGCAAGGATATCGGCCTGTACTACGACAGGCTGACGGTCAAATTCTCTGACTCTCTGGATGCACCGAAAGCAAGCGGCAAGGCGACAGCCGGTCGCATTAGCTACCTAACAGACAGCAGCGAGTTGCCAGCGTTTTTAATCCAGCTAACAAAAACATCGGATCGATCAACGCTGATTCATGAGATGTCACATATGTTCCGCCTTACGATGCGTGAGGCAGATCCTGAGCTGGCGGATCGACTGGAGCGTGTCCTCGGGACAATGCTTAAAAACAACGAACTGTACAGAAAAGATGGAAGCCTTAGTGTGAAAGCAGAAGAGGCTTTTGCAAGAGGTTTCGAGCGGTTCCTGCGTGAAGGCAAGGCTCCTACTAAAGACTTGAGGCAGGTCTATGAACTGTTTGCAAGTTGGCTAAAGAAAGTCTACAGCAATCTGGCGAACAGCCCACTCAAGAAAAAGCTGCCAGAAGAACTGAAGCAAATCTACCGAGAGTTGCAGGGAGCACCAGCCCTTAAGAAGTCATCAACTAAGGCCAAAGCCACAACCAAAAAAGCGACATCAAAAGGCGACAGCGGTGGGCTGGGGCTTGGCAAAGCACCAGCAGGAAAAGGCAAAGCTTCAGGTAAAAAACCGGCTGTAAATACTGGCAAGTTCTTAGATGACCCAGCCATCGACGCTGGAGCACATGTTGATAGTGCTGCCGACACACTTGCGGGCAAGTTTTACCACGCAGATGCAACAACTAAACCAGCCCCGGTCACGGCAAAGCAGTTTGCAGGCAGAATGGGAGGCCGGATGGTTAGAGAGTTTCTGCTGGGACTTCAGCGTCACGATACAGTTACAGATGCCCGTGTCATCCTGAAACTCGGAAGCAACGCTGCCGGGAAGCAACTGCGAAAGGTTGTTAAAGACCAACTTGAAAAAGATGTAAAGGAGTGGGGGGGGACGAAGGCATCCAAAGTTCAGGATGTAATCGGGAATTATCTTGAGAGTTTCAAAGGCAAGACCACATCGCCTTCTGAAACCGCAGCATACAAAACTACCGTAAAAGATTCTGAAATAATATTCAAAGTACCGAAATCCAGTGGCGGTCCTTATGTCTCAGTAGACAAGTCACTGCATGACTTAGTGTTGCAGCATCACCCGACCGCAAAGCCGGAACATGTTGTCGGCAAGGGGAGCCTAAGCGATTCAGTTGTGTATCGAGATAAAAACAACGACATTGTAGGCATTGTGGCTCCAAAAGTTTTAGACAACAACTTAAGACTAGAGGGGCTTGATGATTTCCGGCCAAGTGCAGCCATTGGTCTTGAACAGGGTCCGTATGCGTTAGACGGCAAGCTTGTGTTCAATAAAGGTTCACAAACAATCAAGGCTGTTGCCAAGGGCGAGAAAGACGTTCAGATTCGCATCGAAAAAACCTCAAAAGGCAAGTACAACATTTCTGTCTTGGGAGACTTTACTAAGGCCAAGCCAGGAAAATTGACCGCTGTTAAAAAACGCGAGAGGGATTTGCTTCGTGATGTAAATGCAGCACAAGCAAAAGTATTCATCAACAGATTTGTTGAAAGCATACAGACAACAGGCGAAGAAGGTTTTCCTCGGTTTAGTGAATCCGCTGAATCTCTTAGCCAAATGAGCACAGCAGGAAATGTAAGAAGCCTGTACCAGACAACTAACTTGCGTACTAGTTCGACCAAGCTCCAGCGATACGGACTGCCAAAGCTTTCTGGCAAGAAGAAGCACAAGACAAGGGATGTTGCCGCAGCGTTGCAGACGTATTATCGCAAGCGTTTTAAGGGGGCTCCAATCGCAAAGGATGACTTCACAACCAAGTCATCGCGTCGGATCGCTGACTGGATGATTGCAGAGGTCGAGTTTGCTTCTGACCTGGCTGATGGCAGTCCTCTTAAGTCTGCTGTTGGGTGGTACTCAAAAAAGTTTCCACGCGCATTGGACAACTTAGGCGAAGTGTTTCCTGAGCTTGTTGATGAGGGAGCGTTCGCACCGGAGGCTTTGCAGCTCTCTAGCCAGCCCGGCTTAGAAGTTCTAGGCAATACACAGAATGCGAGAAATCTGATGACTGCGATTACCGCAGTTCTTTCAGATGGGACAAGTGTGCTCAACAACTTTAATGAAGCCGGGCTTGTGTATGACAGTTTTCGTCAAACAGGCTTTATCGACGACACCATTAAGTTGAGTGGGCAGTCCAACAAGAACAAAAAGAAAAAGCTTCAGGTAATCCAGAGGCTTATTGAGGAGTTCGGCCCTGTTGAAATGCACGAAGCTCTATTAAAAGAAGTGCCAATTAGTGAATTGAAGGAGATGGTAAAGAGCACAGGTGAGAAAGTAGCCAGCGGTTACAAGGTGGCGACAATAATGCCAGCGTCAACTGCCTACTTTGGTCCTAAGCTTGGGATCTTTTATGCAAACCTGATGGGGAAGGATGGCTACCTCACAATGGATCGCTGGTGGTCACGCACGTTCAATAGGTATCGAGGAACCTTGATACCCAAGGTGGGACGCGAAAACATGGATGAATTTAAGTCCATGCTGAGTAAGCGAAAAGTCATTAACAAACCAGCGTCAAAAATATCTGATGATGAAGCAATAGCCGAGGCAGCAGTTTTTGCTAAGAAAAACAAAGACGCAGGGTATCAGTCAAAGATCCCAAAGGCAGAGCGGGACAAGCTTCTTTCAAAGGCCAATGGAATAAACAAGACAATAAACGAAGCAACACTAGACCAGCCTTATAACGGCTCGGACAGAAATTTTATGCTTGAGACTACGGAGCGAGCGCAAGCCTCTCTAAAGCGAAAAGGATTTAATTTGTCTGTCGCAGACATCCAGGCTATCTTATGGTATTACGAGAAAGAGTTGTACGGCGAACTTGGAGCACGACCTACCCAGGCAATTAGCTATGAAGAAATCACAAAGCAAACCGCAGCCCATGTCCACGCCGCGAGGAATAGTGCCGGAAGATCCCTTGATTCAGTCGATGGAGCGACAGGAGGTTCAGGATACCTTAATAGAATTGATGATCCAGAGACACCGGGATCAACGAACGTCCGAAGTCTCGACCAAACAGCCGACATCAACCCAGACGACGCAGAATCCCTGAGCTACTTCTCTGATGGTTCTAAAGCTTCGGTTGCATCTGAAGCCGAAGGCAAGGGTACGACTAAGCTAATAATGATGGACCCGAATGACTTCTTGCGAATGGCTGAAAAGCTGACGCGAGAGGACGTTTCGAGGTCAGCGGCTATCGCGGCTCGCATGGACGAAGGCAAAAGCTTAGGTGACATTCCGTTCCTGATGATGAAGAACAACGGTGACGGCATAGCTGAAGTCACTGGTCATGAGGGCAGGCATCGGGCTCTTGTTTTTGCAAAACGAGGACTAAAGCTTCCTGTCAGGCTAAGGGCAGTCAACGGAAAAGTCATTCGCTGGAACATGCAGGACATTCCAGACAGTTTTGATCGTGTTGAAGGCGTTTGGCCGCAGAGACTGGTCACTCAGAATCCTGGGTCAGGCGATGCAATACCTTTCCCTGTTAGCGATCCTTTGGATAGGGCAAGAAGTCTAGATCAAACAGCTTCTGGTCCGAGCATTGAGCGCAACATCTTTGACGAGTCTGATCCGAAAAAAGTTGCCGCTAGGGTGTCGATGCCGACAGAAGAGTGGGCGACTTCTCCGCAGAAAACAATTCTTACTGCGTTCGACGGTACAACTGGCGAAGATTTTGCTGAAGCGATCAGCGACCTGTTCATTGCAGAGCACCGTCGCATGTCGCCAGAAATGTCAAAGCTTGCAGAGAGTACCTACAGACTGGTTGACGGAGACTGGGATACGGTTGTCACTAGAGGGACTTCCAAGAAGACAGCCAGGGAGTGGATGGCCGAGGACTTCAGGAAGTGGTCGGCTGGCGAAATCAAAGCTCCAGAAAATGCGGAAGGGTTCTTTGCGGAGCTAAAGGACTACACAGGAAAACTGTTTGCGAAGTATGGTCGCAACAAGACTGAGGATATGGCCCCAGAGCTTGGCAGGTTCTTTGACACATTGCTTGGCGACAGCATTACAGGTGACATGACCTCCCTGAAAACCATCCTTGATAACAAACATGGGGTGAACTACGCCAACTCTCCCAGAAAGCAGATTGAACAGCAATCGCTGCTTGCAATGCTTCCACCTGAGACAAGGCGAGTTGCATACGAGAACGCATTAGTTGACAACCACAACCGCGCATACAACGAATACAACTCTCTAGCTGCCAAAGAGGGCGAGATAGAAAAGATTGAAGAGCAGATTGGTGTGCTAGAGGAGAAGCTTGCTAACCTTGGGGAAGAGCCTCCTAAGACAGTGGTTAAGGAGCTTGAGCGTCTGAAGGCAAAGATTGAGCCACCTCCCGAAGACTTTGATGACTGGTACGAGGCATTTAGAAACGAAGATAGCCCCGGCGCGCGATTCATGGGCGTAAGCCTTAGCGTTAGTGAAGATCGCATACTTGGTCAGGTCAGTGTCCCTAAGCATTTGGCCGAAGACATCGTCACAACGAATCAAGGCGTTCAGTTCTTGCAAGACGACAAGACTATGGGAGGACTCTGGCGGTGGTACGATAGTTACAACGCACTGTTTAAGACAAACGTCACAAGCACAAACCCTGGATTCCATGTCAGAAACTTTTTCTCTGGGTTTATACAGAATGCACTGAACGACATACACGACCCAAGGTTTAGTGTTCTTGATCCAAAGATGCGGCGTTTCAATCAGCCATATGTAGACATGCGTCAGTTGATGCGAGGTAAGACCATTGAAGGCATTAGCGACATTCCAATCTTCTCAAAGAACAAAGACGGAACACCTGCAACTGACGCACAAGCAACAGAGATGTTTGCGCAGTTTTTGTTTAACTACAAAATCATTGACAACCCTGGCTCCGCGCGTGATCTTCCGGGTGTTGGCAAGGGAAGTGTTGCGTCACAGCTCATTGGCCCGCAGTTTGGACAGCACAAGAAGTTAATCGGTCTAAGCCTTCCTATTGACACCTTCCGTCCTGACAAACTTTACAACAACGACACGTTTGTTGGATCGCGGTCGCGTCAAGCTCCGGTCAGGGCTGCGGACGCATCAGAGATGTCACTGCGAGAAAACGCAACGCGAAAGGTTCGCGACTGGTACAAGCGAACCACAACTATCGCACAAAACATAGGCGATGTAGTTGAAATTCAACATCGCGGCGGCGGAATGCTCGCACTACTTCGACAAGGCTACAGCCCTGATGAAGCAGCAAGGATAGTAAGGCTTGTGCAGGTAGATTACTCAAACCTTTCTACCTTCGAGCGTGAGTATTTGCGAAGGATCTTCCCGTTCTACAGCTTTAGTCGCGGCATGGCGGTTTATCTAACTGATGAGCTGATGAGACACCCAGCGGGCAAAGTGTCTCAGACAATGCGAGTACAGCGAAACGCAACCGACAAAGATGTTTCAACACCGACCTACATCAGCAAAGGTCTTTCAATTCCTTTGGGGTCGAACGCAGACGGTACACAGCATTACCTTACTAACATCGGTTTAATGCATGAGCAGCCAGCGCAGCAGATCGGCCCATTGTTCACCGGAGACTTTTCCAGCCTTGCCTTTAATGTCTTGGGCAACATGAATCCACTGCTAAAGCTCCCGTTTGAATCAGCTTATGATGAATCATCTTTCCAGCAGGGTGTCAGCGGTGGTGTTGACTTGGATGATGCCGATCCTCCGCTAGGGCGGGCAATCAGCAATGTTGCGCAGACCGTTGGGCTGCGAGACAAAGATCGCAAAGAGCCCGTGCGACTAGGTAAACTAACAGAGCTGGCTGTTGGGTCTTCACCACTCAGCCGGTACATCAACACAGCAAGGACAGTCGCGGACCCACGCAAGGGAATCATATCAAGAGGAGTGAACTCGCTGACAGGGCTCAGGGTGTCTACGGTGAGCCCGGCCCGGCAGGATGCAGTGCTTAGAGAAAGAGCAGAGCAATATCTCCAGGGTGTTGGTGCTAGGCAGTTCCAAAAGAGTTACATACCTGACGAGGTCAAGGCGAACATGTCAGCGGAAGAGCTGCAAGCAGTGCAGCAATACGAGCAACTTATTGAACTTCTTGCCAAGCGTAGCAAGGAACGTCGAAAGAACAAAGAAAAGGAACCTAAGTAATGGCTGACGAGATCCGAATAGCAGCAAGCATGTCTGTAGACAACGGGAACCTTTCGTTCTCTCAGAACTACGGAACAAAATCATACGACCAAGCAGCAGTCGGTGGGCCGTCGCCTGGTATGAAAGAGATCGGAACCTCAGAAGAGACGGAGGCTTTTAGTGAGTTGACAACACCGGGCTGGTGTACCATACAAAATCTTGACTCAACTAACTTTGTTCAATGGGGTTTCAGCACTGGTGTGTACGGTGGCAAGCTGATGGCTGGCGAGACTGCTGGTCCATTTCGGATCAACAGCGCATCGACCACGTTGTATTTGAAAGCAGACACAGCAGCCTGTCGTGTTGTCATCAATGCCCTTGAAAGTTAAGAGAACAATCAATGCCAAATCCAGACAACAGTGCATTTGCAGCCGGGCTTGCTAAGATAAGCAATAAAGGTCATGGATACGGGCCAGCAAGCCCAAGGAAAAAGCTTACTGTTCTTCAATCCAAACAGTTTCCTGATTACGATCCAGACTCCGGCATTGCTGATGAGCTAAACCGTAGACGAAACCCCGGCAGAAGGCTGACCCCTTTCATAAAGATGGGGCAAGAGGGCTTGAAATCGCCAGCAAGTCCTTCTGAGCCTTTTGCTTACAAAGGAAAGGCATATGTTCCTCCAAATCTTCCATCGGCTGTTAGGAGTCTAGGACGACCATTGGCAATAAACCATGAGTTTGAACACGCATACAGCCAGCCACGCAACACTCCTCGCGGTGTGTCAGAAGTTGCTCCGGTCTTAGGTGATATGGTTTTTGGAGCAGAATCGTTTAGGAGGCAGGCAGGTAAGCCACTGGCTGGCAAGATTCCATATGGCTTCAAGAACCAAGACGTTGAGTGGATGCGCAGTCAGGCACAAAAGCATGGTTACTTTGATGGTCGATCCATGACGGATCTGCTGCGAACGCCAGCGGGAATTAGCTATCTCAGACAGGCCGCGCTAGGCCCGAATGCTTACGCAGACAACAACAGTGCCTACGGTGAATTTGACCCACTTGCTCCGAGGGGTGATCTTCCACTGCCTTCTGGTCCCGTGCAGCTTCCCCCGCTACCGGACGATGAATACGTCCCTCCACATATACTGAATGAGCCTACCGAGGGTTGGAGACAACGTATGCTTGGTGCATACCGAGCAATGCAAAAGAGGCGCGAAGAGAATGCCAACAAGAAGGCATTGCGAGATACATTCCCACCTAAAGAACACCCTCGGCCTACTGTACTTGAAAACGACACCAGTACATTTCTGGGCAGGGCAGGCGGTCGCAACAGAAGAATAACATCCGCGGCTCAAGAACAGGCAAGAAAGCATATTCTGCAAGGGGAATACTCCGATGGTACTCCACGCCGGAGTACCTTTCAGACGCCCGAAGTTACAGGGCCACAGAGAGGCAATCCATACCTTGAGTCGCACGAAAGGATTCGTTACCCCGGTCAAGACGTTGATACGATAGCTCCAAGGCCAAGCGGAAACATCCGAAGCCTGCTCAAGAAGTATGAAGACGATCCTATGGGTGGTTACTCAACGCCAACCCAAAGTATCCTGTTTCCTTTTTACAAGAGAAACCAAGGCATCATTGACAACGCTAGGGCTAGATATGGGAATTGAGTACAGAGGCGAAAAGTTTTCGGGCTACAACAAGCCGAAGAAAACACCGGGTGGTCCAAAGAAGTCAGCAGTTCTTGCCAAGGAGGGCAAGAAGGTGCGACTTGTCCGGTTTGGCGACCCCAACATGACCATCAAAAAGCACAAGCCAGCCAGAAGAAAAAGCTTTCGCGCAAGGCATAAGTGCGGAGAGAAAAAATCAAAACTCACTGCCGGATACTGGTCTTGTAAGGCATGGTAATGAATCGTCGAAAACGCAGGATACTACGCAAGAAGCATGTGTCAGAGCTGTACCAAAACGCTATCAAAGGATGTTCAGACTCGTTGCGAGTGCTGATCGACTTACAGCAGGACGGTAAGGCACTCCGATACTACCCCGCAGGCCGCACACACGGCGACCAGGAGGGGATGGTGGCTGTATCTCTCAAGTTACAGGACAGCCACGTTATAGCTCGATCTGGACAGCCTCAGTACCCAATGCTGTTCACGCGCGAAACCGCTAATATGTGGATCGTTGGTATGGCGACCATGATGCATGAGGCAGTGCATCGGTACGCTGGCGAAGAGCGTGACCTGACCCGGTTTCACCAGTACCGTGATGAATGCACCGACGACTTTGAGATATCAGTAGACACGGCAAAGTGCGGCGAGCGTTTGGTCTGCACGATTGAGCCACTTGGCGAACAGGAGTGGGTAATTCCGATCCACGGCGCGGGTGACTTCATAAAAGAAGCTCTGGAAGCTACCGAGAAGGTGGGTTGGACCCTCTCGGCAACGAAACCAGAGCTAGAAACAGTGCTTGCATACACTGATGGTGAGCTAATTGGAACTTGGGATACGGACCACTAGCAATCCCATCCGTCATTTCGCAGTTCGCTGTAGAGCTTTCCCTTGAGCTGATCGTGATCCTTGCGTCTGACAAACTCAAATGTCAGAGTGTTCATGCCAAGGATCTCACTTGCTTTGCGGTTGCCGCAGATCGGAAAGTCTAGGCAGGATGCTGATGCCGTGTTGACCAAGGTCCGATCCCCCACGCCACACTTAATGTTGTGAAGTTTGACAAAGGGCCGGATCAGTTTGCCGACCATCGTCCTACTGTGACCTTTGCGAATCAATTCAGCAGCGGCAAAGCCAAGTTTACGCTGCTCAATGTCAGGCACAAGCTTCTTGCTGCTCTTGTCCTTTTGTCGCTTGTAGCCAGCAACAGCAGATCCAACAGCCTCACCTCGTTTCTGCTTTGATCGCAAAGCCTCTCTGGTTCGTTCACCGATACGCTTACGCTCAAATCGGGCGATACTAACACTATTCCCAAGCATCCATTCGCCCATAGCAGTCGTACTATCGACGTTCATATCCAAGAACACCGCGTGAATGCCTGCCTCCTTGAATTTGTCGAGCGTTCGTTCCATGTCAGCAGACGACCGAAACGCTCGGTCAATTTTGCTGCACACAAAGACATCGCCTGGGTCAAGTATCGTTAACATAAATTGACCATACTTACGATCCAGTAAATGAACCTTTGACGAAACAGCCTCATCGACAAACATGCCAATGAACTCTGCGCCTTGCGGCCATCTATCTCCTTCAGCCTGGTAATCAAACCAGCGTCGAATTGCCTCCTCTTGCACCTTTGGTGATTCCTGTTGATCGATGGTACTCATCCGTCCGTACCCTGCAACCTTAACTTTTGCCATGACGTTGTTCCTCCTTTAACAGGGCGACCAGTGTCCAAAACCCTGCAAGATAACCAAATAAGAATGTAAACAGAAACAGAATTGTTGCGAGCATCTTGATCCTTTCTTTGCTCGACCCACATAGCAGTCAGCTATCGGGTTCTTTACGCGGACGGTGCGCCGGTGGACGCTCCGTCAGTTTCTTTTGCTCAATCACTGGCAGGTTGGCGATGCAGCACAACCCCATCCAGTGACTCAGCGTATGTCCTTCTCTAGCGGCTTGACGCTCAAATGCCGACCACCAGTCAGCGGGTTGCGATAGATTCTTTCGTTCGCTTTTACTCATCGTCGTCCTCCTCGGGTTCGGTCACCCCGAAGACTAGGTTAAAAAACCGGGTAGGAAAAGAGTGATGCCTCGACCCACATTGCTCTCGCTCGTAGCTTTTCCTGACTTTATCAGCAAAATCCGCATCGATCTTATGACCCTGAACGACAGCGTCTACAATCATCTCTCTTGTCTGTTCGCAACTTACGGGTACTTCGAGCCAGAGTTGCCACGCATCGTACTCACGATACCACCTGAGCGGCATCCTGAGCATGTTGATTGCCATGACGGTGTCGGGGAACATTATGCACCATTCGTCGAGCCACTCACAGAATCCCAAGAGCGTGTCGATGTCTTCATGCCACTTCATTCGTCACCTCCTTCGTGCATGCGGTCAAAGCAGCGACCACAAATTCTGCTGATCAGGATCTCTCGCTCATTTGAGTTGAGATACGGCATTGCGACTTGGATATGCTCGCCCGCTCGCCAACGCAACCAACCAGTTTTCTCAAAGCAGACTTCATGCGGAATCTCGCAGAGCATGCATCTGACTACAGTCGCAGCATCACGCGGTACATCTGTTTCGTTTTCATTCGTCATTTGAAACGACCCCCATCGCGGTCATCCGCTTGGTTTTCCAGATGCCCAACTCGGCAACCCCGCGACCCGAATCAGGCGCGCCACGCTCGTCCAGGTATCCATAGCAGTCGAGACATTCGACAACCGCGTCTTTCATCGCATCGTCGATAGCATCGGGACGGTTCCCTGCAAGGATCGCAAGCAATGCGGCTGGGTGGACGGTGTCCCAAGTGCCATCCGCAGATCGGTAGCCCGAGCATGCGGCACAGGACTCGCTGGTCCCACAGAAAACGCACTCGACGACCTCCTGATCACCGACCTGATTGCTCGCGACCTTGTCCTTGCACTCTTTCAGGGAACCGACAAACCCATCAGGGAGCTTGAACCTGCGACCTTCACGCTGGGCGCGATGCGTTTGACCAGACAGCATGTCTGTGATGTCATAGTGTTTGCCAGCGTCATCGAAGACGCCGACAACCTTGAGATTATTCATCTCATACCTCCGTAGTAGATATCAGAAACAGAAACATTAAGTGTGTGTAACCTAATTTGACAAGCTATGTGACAAGTCAGGTCACAGGGGTGCGCTGGGAGTCGAACCCAGCCACAGACCATCGCACCAGAAGAATCAGCCCGCGTCATTTGCAGATGCTGGGACCGTATGGATGTAGGCAATCCCGTACCCGACAGTCAGCCTAAGATCCCATGATTGTTCATCATCGTCTGAAACTCCAAGCCTTCCCTGTCTGATCACCAAATCAATTAGTTCGAGGAGATCATCAGGCGAAAGTGAATCTGCTAACTGTTTGGCCTTGGTGCTGTGATCCCACCTTTCAATATCTTCCATTCCTCGCAGACCCGTTGGGCCTTCAATGACTTTGTTTATCGACATAACAAAATTTTCCTTCTAGGTAAAAAACAGAAACAGGTATCAGCAGTAGTGTCGGTCGTCAGAATGTTCCGACAATCCAAGTTCACCTTCAACTTGAACAAAGAAGTCGGCATGACCATCGACTTCACCGAACACGGTGTTCGGATCATCGATGCCTCTTGCGTCACACCACGCGATCTGTCGCAGGCACAGATCCCCGTAGCTCCTTTCAGCGTCCTTGGTCAGTTGCTCGGCCAATTGTTCGACCCGCACCTTCGCCGCTTCTGCGGCCTCGACCGAGGGAAAGTCCTGATAGGCCACCACGGACGTTGTGTGGCCCCACCAGCCACCTTCCTCTGGGCCTCCGTACCAAGAGTCAGATCGGTACAGGCTTAGGTAGACGCGGTGTGCGACCCGAGCTTCGTTACAGATGTCTGCGAATGCTTGTGAGATCATTTTGACTCCTCCCTGCATTTGTCCGACCATCGCATGAAAACATCCCGAGCTTCTTTTGCGTCGATCCCGAACTCCCGTTGCAGGTAAGGACCGCAACCGAACATGTTGATCGACCCGCTGTCTCGCAGTTCATCGAGGAACGCGAACTCCTTGGGATAGCTGTCTGCGATCCGCTGCTCCTCTTGATGCTTTGCGACCTCCTGACGAAAGTCTTCGCAAGCCGGATAGTACATAACTTCGCCATCGATCAACTCCCAGCTTGCTAGATCGAGGATGTCGTACTCATTCTCAATGTCACTTTCGTTGTAGTGAACCTTGTACTCTTCCAGATCAAACTTGATGATCTGGTGACCCCAGATCGAAGCAAAGTTTTTGTTGAGCACCAGACCCTCACTGTTGATTTCAATCTCTTCAGGTGCGTTGCTTGTTCGCACTGTGGCGACACATTTCAGTTTGTCGTTCATCTCAATCTCCAAAAGTAAAAAACAGAAACAGGTAAGTGGGATCAGTCTGCCTCAATTGACAGTCTTTCTTCTTCGGTGATGCAGTCCCCGCACACTACATAACCATCAATGATTTCATAATGAAGACGCTTGTCTTCACATCGATCACATTCAATCATCTGACAATCGACGCACTTGTACCCCAAACGAATGCCATCATCGGCTGGGATGCGATTGGCCCAGCTTCCAGAACCGGCAGCAGTTGAACATCCACACTCAATACACGCATCGCCTACGTCGATAATTCCTAGATCCTTAGGTCCATACTTGCACCCTCTTGAATGATTCTGATCTTGGGTAAGATTAGCTCCGCAACCAGTACACGTTTTATCATTGTTTTCATTCATTCTTTCTTTACTCATTCTAGTCATCTCAAATCTCCAAAAGTAAAAAACATAAACAGGTGGGTGGGATCGGCTTGCACGATCCGGCCGCTGGACACCCACAAGATCAGCAGTAGATGATCTCTCCAAACAACCCTGCCTCAATGATGCAGTCAGCGATCTCAGCATCGACATCGCCAGCATTCCTCATCTGACATGCTTCGATCAGAGTGTCGATAATGTCGCGCCTAACATCGACATCACCAATCAGGATCAGCCCGATGCCCTTCCTGATTACATCGTTGTTGATGTGGTGTTCTTCGCCTTCGGCATCGACAATCGTGGCAATGACATCCTCTTCGCGATCCTTCCACTTGTATCTTTCGATACTGCACCAGCCCAGATATCCAGAACGGTGGCTTTCAATCGCATGCATGGTGATCTCACTCAAGAACACGTTGCGATAGTTTTTCTTTCCCTTCAGTTTCATCTCAGTTTCCCTTGGTTAATTGATGGTTGGACTTCTGCGTTCGTTGATCACGCCATTCCCCGTGCGACTTTCAAAAGCAGAAGCTTTTCTCGTACCCACGCTTTGACAGCAGGAAGGTCTTCGGATTGGAAGTACGTTGGATCATGCGGTTCATCAAGCACCTTTCCCGGTCTGAGCCGATAGCCGTTACCATCCGTGTCCAACTCTCCGATCAATACGACCAGTGAATCGAGAACGTCTTTCGCGATGTGGTTGAGGATCGGAATGGCAAACCCCTTGCCTTGCAGCATGGTCGCGGATGCGTAGATCGTTCCATCTCGCTCTAACCAAAGACTTGCTATCGGCTCACGAAACGTAAAGTCAAACAAGTCGTCACCCGGAACGACCTCGACGACCTTACCACAGCTTTCACAGTTGACGTTGTTGACGCCTCCAGCATCGGTGTACCAACTCAGGCAAGAGACATCGCCGCACAACGGGCAGTCCTGAATCCTTTGGATTCCCTCATGTGTTTTGACCAGATACTCCTTGGCTTCCTCCAATTGACGCTCAAGGCCGTGGATGTTGACCTCACAACCCTTTGCCGAATCGACCAACTTTTGAAAAACTGATTTGCTCATCGCTCATCCTCGTAAGTGTAAGAAACAGAAACAGGGGCGTGCCGGGAATCGAACCCGGCAGCATGGTGTGAGTCGATCCACCATGCGACCATCACGCCAATCGGTCAGTCTTCTGGGTAAACGACCGTAAACCCTTTGCCCTCGATCCAGTCGATAGCATCATCCTCGCATGCCTCTGCTTCAGTAGGCGTCCAACCCTCCTTGACACTGCTGGGATATGTATCAGCCCAACCGAGCCCTTCAGCCATGTCGAGCAAGTCACCGAAGCACTCATACCGATAGATGCGACTCTCGCGGTCGATCTTCTGGAACTGCTCCGGTTCACAAATCTCACCGACCCGTAGAGTGTGATCGGCATCCCAAATGATCTGCTTCGGGATGTACGATCCAGCACCATTGGCAAGGCGAACCTGCCGGTCATGCTTTTGCAGGGCATCCTCAGCACATCGCTCGATCCGATGCAACGACAGCACCACACTGTTGAAGGTGTCGATTAGCGCGTACCTCATGACAAACCCTCCTCGTTCTCAGGGTTTACTGATTCAGACCTTAAGCGTTGTTCTAAGCTGAATAGCGTCTTCCACGTTCTCAGGTCGTTTTCTTCGGCAACCCGCTTCAGGTCAGCTACAGTGTTCAGCTTGAATGTTCGCGTTGCTTCTCGCAATTCTTTCCCGACAAGCTTTTCCAACTGCCGAGCTTCTGCTTTAGTGATTTTCATGATTGCTCCACTTTCGTGATTGTGATGTCGAAGTCGTACCGATCTAGAGGCATCTGCATGATGTATGACTCAGTGACCTCGGAGTACCAGCCACCGCAACTATCAAAGTGACCGAGGACCATATCCAGTTCATCATCTGGTTCCTCTGCTGGCACAAACTCCTCCAGATAAATGTCGTATGCCTCCTCAGATGATCGGGCTTGAATGAGCCCCCATCTCATCAAATGCCCGGCAAACAGATACCAATCACCCCATCCATCTGAGTAGGTGTGAATGGTTTCCGAGCCCACTGAATGCGGGCTGGTTGCTTTGATCTCGATGGCATGATCTTCACTGCATGCATGCTCCAGCAGGGCGAGATCCCCACTTCTTAATTTGCCTTTAATCTTCATTCGGATGCCTCCCCAACTTTGATTAGGTTGCGGATAGCAGCGGCGACCCGATCATAGGCATCGCCTAACTCTGGTCGGCCCATCACAGTACCCATATCACTGCTGCACGACTCACATTCTTCAGCAATCGCGGTGATCACTGCGGCAAAGTCGTCCTCGATCAATTCATCGATCTCGGCCTTTTTGATGATGCATTCTTTAGGCATCTTTATCCTCCGGTAGATAGACAGAAACAGAAACAGCCCGAAGTATACACAAGGTTGTCTGCTGAGGAAACCCCGAAGCATACACACACATCCACACCTGTTTGAATCGACCCTCATTTCGACCCTCATTTCGACCCTCAACTCGTCCAAACCAAGGGCGATGGCGGCGGTCGAAAACCGGAAAAATCTACTCGATAAACTTTCCGCGCAACTTTCAAAAACTCGCGCTGCCTGGGCTCGGTTGGGCTGGTTTTCGGTGCTCCCCGTTGCGATCTTTAACAGTGTGTAAAGTTTCTTCCACTGTTCCAAAAGGGGAACCGATGCAATTTACCTACGACGACTACCAAGAGATGCGGGAAAGCAGCTCTGGGGCTTGTACCCAGTGCGGCGAATTCCGCGAGATGTGCGAACCGGACGCAGATGGCTACCACTGCGAAGCATGCGGGGCCAATGCAGTACAGGGGTGCGATAACCTGCTGGCAATGGATCTGATCGACGATCCCGAAGACGATCCGCAGCCATTCGAGGTGGACGCAACCACCGCGGCGATGATCGGGGATGATCCCGGTCTAATGCTCGGCCGGATGATGATCAGGTTGATTGTATCTCGCTCGATCAAGTGTGACCGATGCGGCGCGATCTTAGATCAGCACACCGCGTCACACCTGCGACTAGTGGCGGAACACCAGCCGCGGAAGGGTGGCACGATTCTTTGCGGGGAATGCTTCCCAAAGTGCGAGCCAGTGTTGCCAAAATTGGCGCAGGATCTGGGCGGCTCTGGCTGGACTCTCACCCGCTGGGCTGATGGGGAATCGTTCATCCCGGCGAAAGGGGGTGACGTATGACACCCAGCGAAATCAAAAAGCATTCTGCGAAACTGTTACCGATTTACCATTGGTTCGGGCTCGATGATGCGAGCGGCGTTCGTGCTCTTGTGCGAATTGCTGCGATTGATGAGAAGTTACACGACTGGGCCGAGGCCGCGTGTGAAGGTAACTACGGGGAAAAGTGGCATCAGGACCGTGAGCGGGATGCTGCCGCGTTGGTTGCTGAGGTTGGCGGGATGCTCCCGCTGATCGCGCCCGGGATCTTTTACAACGGTGATCCGCGTGGCTGGTCGCTCAAACTTGATGAGCCCAAGTTGAAAGCGTTCTACGCCTTGCAAGATGGTATTCCATACCGCGAAAGATTGGCGCGGGATTGGGGCGGGTTTGGTTTGCTGAGCCCAGCAGCGCAGGAGGTAGAGCAATGGACCTCCTGAAAGATCGGCCGCGGGGCGTGATTCTGTACCGCGGGCCAAGCTTGATCAATCGTGAGCCCATTGTTGTGGTTGCCACGTTTGAAAGCCGCAACGGAAAAACCGGCGATATGGTGCAAGTGTGGATTTTGCCGGATGGTGAGCACGATCCGCGGCAAGCAATACGCGCCGACCAGAACCAGAGTGTTTGCGGTGATTGTCCCTGCCAAGGCAAGTGGGATGCAGACCGCGGGCAGATGGTCGGCCGGTTGTGCTATGTCGCGGTGGGCCGGGCTCCGCTGGCGATCTGGCGGGGTGTTCGTCGTGGGATCTATCCCACATACCAGGCGCAGCAGCATCGCCGATGGTTTGTCGGCCGTCAGTGTCGCAACGGTGCATATGGTGACCCG
>Ga0098055_1000452_pt1 | contig 24907 bp, 31 predicted proteins | sample 17_taG_FD_75107 | JGI IMG/M metagenome (GOLD analysis project Ga0098055, IMG submission 75107) | Marine viral communities from the Subarctic Pacific Ocean - 17_ETSP_OMZ_AT15314 metaG | ecosystem: Environmental > Aquatic > Marine > Oceanic | place: Pacific Ocean | collected 2015-01-18 | reverse complement strand
TTAAATGTACAAGATCTAGCAGTCGAGGATCCGTTAATAAAATTAGCAAAAGACAATACAGCAAACACATTAGATATTGGATTATTTGGTAAATACGTTGCTACTGGTACAAAGTATAAAGGGTTTTACAATGATGCTAGTGATGATAAATTTAAGCTATTTATAGGCACTACTGTTGAGCCAACAACAACTGTTGATACATCAGCAAGTGGATATACTGTTGGAACTCTTGTAGCTAATTTAGAGGGTAATGTAACTGGCGGCACTATAAGCGGAACCACTGGAAGTTTTAGTGATGATGTAAGTATAGCAGTTTCTAAAAAATTAAAATTTGGTGGTGGTAGCCATACATATATTAATGAGGATATTGATGATAGATTAAGGTTTTTTACTGGCGGTGCAGAGTTTATGAGGTTTACAGAAGACACCTCAAATACTGTACATTTATTTGAAAAAACTATTGTTGATAATGATTTACAAGTAAACAATAATATAAGTGGAACAACAGCTACATTTACTGGTTTAGTAACTGGTATTGCTCCGACTAGTGATTTAAACTTTGCTACAAAAAAATATGTAGATGATCAAACTATTCCAACACCGACATTAAGCTCTGTTTTAAGTGCTGGTAATTCATCTGGTTCAAATGATTTAAAAATTATTGATGATCAAAAATTGCTTTTAGGTAATGATGGTGATATGCAGATATATCATAATCAAGTTAATTCTGTATTTTTTAATGATACTGGAAATATGGTTTTTAGAAATAATGCCAATGACAAAGACATTAGCTTTCAGACAGATGATGGGCAAGGTTACACTACTGAATATTTAAAATTTGATGGTGGTTATAGTTTACCTCAAATAAGAATACCAGACAATGTAACAATGAATTTTGGTTCTGATGATGATTTAAAAATATACCATGATGCTACCGATAGTTATATTAAAAATGATACTGGAAATTTCATAATTCAAAATACAAATCCTGATAAAGATATAAATTTCTATGCTACTGTTTCCGATGGTGCTGGTGGCGGAACTGAGGAGCTTTATTTTCAGTTAGATGGTAGTATTCAAAAAAACGAATTTTATAAACCAGCTTATTTTAAAGATAATATAAAAGCTGAATTTGGATCTGATAGTGATATTGAATTATTTTTTAGTTCAGCTGATGGTTATTTTAGAAATAAAACTGGAGATTTATATATACAAAATTTAGCAGATGATAAAAGTATTGTATTTCAATCAGATAACGGTATTGGTGGTGTTACAGAATACTTTAAAATAGATGGCAATATTAACAGAAATGTAATTTTAGTTACAACACAGCTTAATGATAATGTCCCAATGATTTTTGGTGCTGGAGCTGGTCGACCTAGTATAAAATATGATTCAACTGCAAGCCAATTATTTATTAATGGCGATACTAAATTCTTAAGTGATGCTTATATTGTAAATAATTTAAATGTTCAAAAATCAGTTTACCAAACTGCAACTGGTGGTTTTTATATTAACAAACCTTATGGTGGTAGTTTTTACACTACTCAAAATGTTTTTACAGGTGCAATACAAATAGCATTACCGACTGGTGGCACTGGTCATGATGATATGATTAAATTTGTTGTTGACATATTTGATTATAATACTCAAGAATGTGTTACAGTATTTATTGGTGGTTATACATATCAAAATGTGGGGAGTGGTAACACCACTTGGTACAATGTGTCTGCAACAGTTTTAGGTCAAAGTTCAGCACAAAATTATACTGTTAGATTTGGTGATAATGGAACTGAGCATTGTGTTTGGATTGGTGATACGACTAGCACTTGGAATCATTTACAAGTTATAGTCAAAGATTTTTTTGCTGGTTATACTGCTAATATAAATAACTATTTAAGTGATTGGGGCATTAGTGTAGTAACTACACAAACAACTGTTAATAATACGTTAACAAATTGTTTTCCAATGTCATCTGACACAATAGCTGATTATTTACCATTAACTGGTGGTACACTAACAGGTAATTTAAACGGCACCTCAGCACATTTTACAGGAAATGTTGAAGTTGGTAGTAATGCAAATATATCAATGGATTCATCAGCTAATGGTCAATTAATGATTGATGGCGTAGGTTATCAGGGTGCTATTGCTTTAGATGATCAAGCTATGCATATATACCATAATAGCAGTGGAAGATCTTTAGTTTTAGGAACTAATGAAACAGCAAGATTAACTATTGGTGGTTCTGGAAATTCAACTTTTACAGGAAATGTAACAACTGGTCAATCATTATTAGTTAATGGAGTAGGCAATAATTCATCTTTAACTTTAGGAGCAAACACTGGGAATTGGGTTTTTACTAATGTACAATCAAGTAGAAATTTAGAAATATCTGATTCAGATGGAACAGGTGTTGTTTTGACAATAGACACAAGTGGTGATGCAACTTTTGTTTCAAAATTATCTGCGGCATCAATAGGAGTGTCTGGCAGTAATGGTACAGATGGTAATGGTATTTCTTTATATGGTGGTGCTTTTACTGGTCAACCTACCTATGGAATGATGTTCCAAAAAACATCAAGTTATAGCACATTTGGATATGTAAGTGGTGATTGGGCAACTTATTTTACAATGGATAGTGGAGCTAACAGAGGTTGGATTTTTAGAAATGTATCAACTAGTACCAATGTTGCATCTATAAATAATCAAGGTCATGCACATTTTCAAACACCATCTAAGATTACAAGTAATGATACCTCTTTAACATTTGAGGATGCTGGTACAAATGCTATGGTAATAAAAGTTGGTGCTGGTGATGAATTGTATATTGGTAGTAACAACACATACCAATTTAGAGGCACTACAACTGGTCAAGCTAGATTAATTTCAAATGGTTACATACATTTGTCTGCTGGTGCATCAACTTATACTGGTTTAGAATTACATCAAACCGATGGTTCAAGAGTTGGTTTTTTCTATGGCGATAATGGGCAAACCTCAGAACCTAACGTTGGTATTTTAGATTCTGATGGAAATTGGGCAGTGAGAGTTAGGAGAGATAATTATACTGAATTAAGAGTTAATAATGTTGTTAAATTTCAAACAACAACAGCCATAAATTATAACTATCAACCAACTTGGATTGAGGGTGGCTCTGCTAACTGGAATGAAACTACACCTGGAACAACAACTGGTTCTTTACATCTTGTACCAACTACACCAGATAATTATGGTAGTGCTATAACATTTGGTGCATCTGATTCATCTAGTGGAACAAATGCACAAGCTGGTATATATACTAGAACAGATGGTTCTTATGGAACTAAAATGTATTTTGCTACAAGTGGTAGTTATGCAACTGGTTCTTCAACCAGAATGATGATTGACTACAATGGTCAAATAGGAATGGGTAGTATAGCACCAGAGGGAAAATTAGATGTTACTGGTGATATTTGGTTAAATTCAGATAATGCTAATGCAGCATATTACTTGCGAGTTAATAGAGGTCAAAATCAAGATGGCGGCATACTTTTATATGGAAATAAGACATTAGATTGGCAAATAGTAAACCAAACAAGTAGAAATTTAAACTGGTATTCGTATGCTGCTGGAGCTAGTGTAATGAGATTAACTACTGGTGGACAATTATTAGTTAATGCAACATCCTCTACTTATGGTGCTGCTTATGGTTATAATTTAGGTGTAAAAGGAACTACCGGTCAAGCTTATATATCAATTGCTAGATCTAATCAAAATTTAGATTCTCAAGGTGTAATTATAGGTTTAGATACAAACTATTCTTATTTTGTTAATAGAGATGCTCTTCCATTAGAATTTCACACAAATAATGCTGTAAGAATGCACATACATGGCTCTTTAAATCGTGTTGGTATTGGTGCTGATCCTGTTTCCTCTGCTGGTGTAAATAACTTTTTAATGGTAAAAGGTTCCTCACATTCTGGTATTGTTTTAAATGCAAATAGCGGTGCTGTACAAGAAATGTGGAATGATGGCGGTACTTTAAATATGTGGGATAGTTCACAAGGTTATAGAATGAGATTTTATACAAGTGGTAATGCACAAGTATATAATGGATTAACAGCTGATTCTTTTGGTGTAGCTGGTTCAAATGGTACTGATGGTAAAGGAATTTCGCTTTATGGTGGCTCCTCTGCTGGTGAGCCAACTTATGGTATGATGTTTATGCAAACAGCAACATTCGGTGGTTACGGATTAGTAAATGGTAGTTGGGCAACCTACTTTACTATGAATAGTGACACATCTAGGGGTTGGATTTTTAGAAGAGCTGGCAACAGTAATTGTGCGAGTATTACTGCTGGCGGCGATTTATCCTTAAAGGGTATAATTAGTTTTACAGATACAAATCAAAGAATATCTGGTTTAAATGGTTCTTATTTAAAAATACAAAGTGGTTCAGCTAGTGATGGTGGTATAAATTTAACTAATACAAGCGGTACTAATTTAATGTACTTATATGCAAGTGGTTCTGATAAAGGCATGTTAAATGCGGGTGGTTATTGGACATTTAAACATTCACAAGGTGGTAACACTAATATATATTCTGGGAATCAAAATTATGTATGGCAATATCAAGGAAGTAATGGTTACGCTTATTTTCCAGCTTGGATTAATTTAGCTTCTGGTACAGGTTTATTTACAAATTCAAACGGTGGTCATTTTTATGGTAATGAGGGTTCTACTTATGGTGCATGGAGAACATCTGGTAGCAGAAATGGTTATAGTGGAATTTATGATAATCATTCAGCCACAAATGCAAATATGTTTGATTCTAGCGGTAATGGTGGTAATTATTCATCAACTGCTGGGTGGCATTTTTATTATCATAAAACAAATCTTTGTTTAGGTATTGGCAATTCAACAACATCATCATCTTATTCTTTATATGTAACAGGTTCGATATATTCAACTCAAGATGTTATTGCTTACTCAGATAAAAGAGCAAAAGAAAATATTATTACTGTTGATAGTGCTATTGAAAAGGTAAATAAATTAAGAGGGGTTTATTACACACCAAAAGAGGGTAAAGATAAATCAAGAAAAGTTGGTGTTATTGCACAAGAGATTTTAGAGGTATTGCCAGAGGTTGTAACACACGACAAAGAAAATGATAGATATGGTGTTGATTATGGTAAAATTACTGGTTTATTAATAGAAGCTATCAAAGATCAGCAAAAACAAATAGATAAATTAACTAAATTTGTAGATAAATTAAATAAATAATTATGAATATAGAATACAGTTACAGAATTGATGGTATTGATATTGCACCAAAATTAGATAATCTTGACAAAGTTATAACTAGAGTTGGATTTTCTTATATTGGAAAAGATATAGAAAGTGGCTTTGAATCAAACTTTTTTGACAGATTAGATTTTTTGAATCCAAATCCAGAAAGTTTTACACCTTTTGATAGCGTTACTGAAGATGAATGTATAAAATGGGTTGAGGATAATTGGAAAAATATTGATATGGCTAAAAGATCAATAGAGTTAAATATTAAAGATAAAATTACACCTATTTTTAAGCCAGTAGATACACCATGGGGTGAGCCAATGAATAATAATCCAACTGAGTAAAAATGGCTGGAGTTCCATTATCTGGCGAAATGTCAATGTTAAAAGTGGCTAGGGAACGAACTGGCTCTGGTTATGAATCGAGCATATCAATAGCACCACCAATTTATTTAGCAGATTTGTCAAGATTAACTGGTGGAAATTCAAGTGGCTCTGGTCGAAGCTATCCAGCTGTAAATTTAAATAACGCAGCAGATCAACGACCAGATGGGCAAAATCCATTAAGAATGGAAGAATTTAAAGGGTATCAACAAAATTTAACAAGAACACCTTTTTATTATGTATATAGTTCAGTAAATTATCAAAATGCTTGTGCTGCCGCTTTACCAGTAGGTCCTTATTATCACACTGATGGAAATAATTTATACCCAGATAATTTGACTGGAATTTATACAGCTTACACCACGTCAACTGGAACAACAGTTGTTAGCTCTGGTTATTATGCTATATATGATTCTTTTTTCAATTCAACTGGTAAATACATTTATGTTGGTTCAAATGGTTCTATAACTGGTGGTGGTACATGTTAAAAAAAACACTAAATTTGTATTTAATTAAATAAATAAAAATGAGCAAATTAGAGGAAAAAGAATTGAAAGATTTACAAGAAAATCAAAACAACTTAACAAATAACTTTTTACAGTTAGGTCAAGTTACAAGAGCATTAGAAAAATTACCAGAACAAAAACATTTATTAAATGGTAAAATTGATGAGCTTGAAAAAAAACAAGCTGATCTTAAAAAAGAACTTGAGGAAAAGTACGGAAAAATCTCAGTTAATTTAGAATCTGGCGAATACGAAATTATACCAGAAGAAGCATAGATCATGTCAGTGATTAATTCGTCAAGTTTTTTATTATTAAAAGACGATGTCATAATTGGTCACAGTACTGAAACTACATTTGCGCTTGAATTAGATTTACCAGAAGCTACAACAAAAGACAGTTTAGGTTGGAAGGAATTTATTGCCTGTGTTAGAGGTGGTAATATGTCTGCGGCCGGGTTAACTTGTTACAATGATTCTTTAAATTTTAATCAATTTTCTGATTATGTAATTGGAAAATCTAAGGTTGTTTTTTATTTTAAACAAACTACGGATCCCGAGTTGATATGTAGAGGTGAAGGATTTATCACAAGCGTTGACGAGGTCGGTGATAACGAATCAATCAGCGAGTTTAACGTTGAAATAACTCTCACTGGAACTGTAACGGCCGGAAACGACAAAAACTGGGAAAACATATTTGAGTTTTGGGAGGATATTGCTAAAAACTGGGAAAGTGTATAAATTATTTATTTGTATATTTGTTTAAAATTAATAATTATAAAAAAAATAACGCATGGCTACTTCTGGAATATTTAACGGAACTAATTTAATTTTAAAATTTCACTCAACTGATGGAAGTGAAGTTGTTGTAGGGCACACAACTAGTGCAAGTTTAAGCTTGTCTGCTGATTTGCCAGATGCTACAACTAAAGATTCATCAGGTTACAATGAGGTTATTGCTGGAACAAGAACTGGAGAAATATCATTTGAAGGTCTTGTTGCTTATGACGATTCTAACAATGCTATTGAAGCTGCTGACTATTTATTAGCAAGAACAAAAGTATATTGGTCATTTGGTACTGCTGAGTCAGGTGACGACGTATTTAATGGAGCTGGATTTTTAAATTCAGTTGAAATGAGCGCAGAAATGGAATCGCCAGTGTCGTTTAGTGGATCTATCACTGTTACAGGCGCAATTAGTAAAACTGAAAACCAATAAAAATTAAATAACTAGGCACGGGATATTCTGTGCCTAAATTTTATACATAATGGCAAACAAGAAAAGAGGATACTACACTGTAGAAATGGGTGGTAAGCAACGTACACTACATTTCTCAATGAATTTTTGGTCAAACTTTACAGACATTTTAAACATACCGCTCGAAGGTCTTGCAGATGTTTTTTCAGAAGGCATTAAACTTTCCACAATTAGAACTTTAATTTATGCTGGTTTATTAGCATACGATCAAGAAGAAGGAAACGAAATTGATTACAATGAGTTTAAAGTTGGTATGTGGTTAGAAGATTTTTCATCTGAAAAACTAGAAAACATTGTACAAACTATGATGCAATCAAGAATTTTAGGCAATGATTTAAATGCTGGATTAAGTAGAAATGTTAAAAAAACTACAAAGCCGGGAAAGTAAACAGCCAGCTTGATTGGGAATCACTGATTGACTTTTATATTGGTCAAGTTGGCATTACGCCAGATAGGTTTTGGATCCATACTTGGAAGGAAAATCATCTAATGGGCGAATCATACTTGATAAAACAAAATTTAGAATGGGAACGGATCCGGTATTTATCTACAATGGTTTACAATGTAAACTGTCAAAAAAGATCACAGATGCTAAAACCGGAAAAATTATTTCCACTGCCACAAGACGCTTTACTTGATACCGGCAAGCCAAAATCTACTGTTGAAGAATACTTAAAATTCAAGAAAAAGCTTGAGAACCGTAAATGGGTTACACTTGATTAATATTTAGTAAATTTGTAAAAATTAATCTGTATGGCAAAAGAAGAAGTTATCATTGTATTTGGCGCCGACGTCAAAAAATTGGAAGCCGGATTAAAAACGGCCGGAACTAAAATCAAAAAATTTGGTAGCAAAGTAAGTAAGGTTGGCAAGAGTTTAAGCGTTAAGCTGACTGCTCCGCTTGTTTTAGCGGGTGGCGTGGCTCTAAAGTCAGCAGCTAAATTCGAGAAGCTTAGAACAACTTTAAATGTCTTAACCGGGTCAGCTGATGAAGGCGGTAAAGCTTTTAAAAGATTAGTTGAATTTTCAGCAAAAACACCGTTTCAGTTAGATTCGTTAGTACAAGCGAATAATACAATGATGGGTTTTGGTTTAAGTGCTGATGAAGCATACGGATCTTTACAACAGTTAGGTGATATTGCGGCAGTAGCAGGCGGTGATTTACAAAGAATCGCAGTTGCTTTCGGTCAATCTGCTGCTGAGGGCCGTGTAATGACTAGAGATATTTTACAGTTTATTAATAACGGCGTACCAATGTACGATTTATTAGCTGATGTTACAGGTAAAAGCGCCAGTGAAGTTAGACAGTTAGCTACTGATGGTAAAATAACTTTTGACGTTTTACAAGCGGCATTTAAAAAAGCTACATCAGAGGGCGGTAAGTTTCATAAAGGTATGGACGTTTTAAGTCAAACTTTAGGCGGCATGTTTTCTACTTTACAAGACAATTTAAACATAGCTTTTGCTGAACTTGGACAAGAAATTGCTACAGCATTTAACTTGTCAGAAAACGTACCTAAATTGATTGAGTTTATTAAAGAAATGACAGCTAAATTTAAAGCTCTGTCACCTGAGACAAAAAGATTTTTAGTTATAGCAACCGCAATAGCAGCAGCATTACCTCCACTGTTAATAGTTTTAGGGCCAATAATTACTAGCATTGGAGCTATTACAACCGGTATAAGTGGAGCAATAGGTGTATTTGTAAAATTAATACCAATTTTAAAAAGCGGTAGATTAGGCATTTTAGCACTAAATTTAGCAATGAAGGCAAACCCGGCTATATTATTTGCCTCAATTATTTTAGGGGCCGCAGCAGCACTGTTTAAATTAGGTAGAGCAAGAAAAGCAGCTCAGATGGAAAAGCTTAATGAAGAATTTAATAAATTATCATTAGATGAAGCTGAAACACAATTAAAAAATTTAACTGTTGTATATGAGGGCAATAATAAAATACTTGAAAAAAATAATGAATTAGCTTTTACAAGAAGAAAACACATACTTAACGATATAAATGGCGACAGGGTAAAAACAGGTACATTAAAAGCAAAAAACAAAAAAACCGGCGAAGAAATAGAGCTTTTAAAAAAAATAATTGAAGAAAAAAAGAAATTAAATTTACTTGAAAAAGAAGCTCCAAAAGGTGACGCGCCGATTAACAGTGGCGGAACTATTGACATTGATACAAGCGAAGAAGAAAGGGCAGCAGCAGCATTAAAATTAAAACAAGATACAGCAGCAGCATTATTGACTACTGACCAAAAAAGATTTGAAAATGAGGTTAAACAAACAAAAGCACATTACGATAATTTAATAAAATTAAATAAAAATAATGCTTCCATTGTAAAACAGCTTGAGGAAAGTAAAGGTGAAAAATTAAAAGAAATATCAGAAAATCATTATAAAACTTTTTTAGACGCTTTCAAAGAATATGGCGAAAAAAGAAAAGAAATGCAAACTCAAGTTGAGGACGCAAGTGCTGTTACAGATGAGCAAAAAAAGCAATTAGAAATACAAAGAGCTAAACAACATTTTACTTTTTTATTAGCAGAAGCAAAAAAATTTAATCTTGACACTGCCGCTCTACAAGAAGCACAAAAATTAAGAATTGCAGAAATTACTGCTAAATACACAGAATCACAATCTACTTTTGCAACAGCACAAGAAAATATAAATAATGTTTTACAAGGTAGTTTTGCTAACTTAGGGAACTCAATCACAAACGCATTCGCAGGATCAAAAACAGTTTTAGGCGCTTTTATGGGCGCATTTATACAAACAGCAACAAGTATAATGGCGGCAAATTTAGCAACATCTATGTCTGGCGCAGTTGATTCTGGTACAAAAACAGCAGCGAGCTTTGGACCCGCAGCAGCATTTGTTTTACCCGGTCTAGTTGCTGGAGCAATGGCGGTTGTAAGTAAAGCATTTAACAAAGTGCCGAAATTCGCACAGGGTGGTATAGTAAGCACACCAACACTTGGTATGTTCGGTGAATATCCGGGTGCTTCTAGAAATCCAGAGGTAGTTGCCCCGTTAGATAAGTTAAAAGGTATGCTTGGTAACAGTGGAGGATCTAAAGTACAAGTGGCTGGTGAATTTAGATTAAAAGGTCAGGACCTAGTTGTAGCATTACAAAGAGCAAATAATAACAGAAATAGAATTTTATAATGGCATACGGTGTTAAATATCGTTTAGAATTTTCAGATGACAATTTAAAAGGTAAAAAAATTGAAATATGGAAAAAAAATTATACGTCATCTACAGTGTACGATATGGTTGGTACAAACGAACCTTGTGTTATATCTTGGGAGGGTGATGACAATTTTTATACACCAATAAAAGGATCTGAATGTGAAATAAATTTATTTGTTACAGATGACGTTACTTACGATAATTTTTATGAGTACGATGAACGAGAATATCAAGTGAAAGTATTTTATAAAGACACAAGCAATAATTATCAATTATTTTGGATTGGCTGGCTTGTAAACGATCAATTTACAGAAGCTTTGAGAAGCAAGCCGTTCCCTATATCATTAAAAGCAATAGACGGCTTAGGAACGCTTAAAAACTTCGATATGACACTGTATCAAGACAGTTACGGTCCTTTATCAGCTCGACAATGGATAACATCTACATTGGAAAATTTAGATCTAGATCTTGATATATATGTAAGTCAAGATATATATGTAAGAAATCCAAGCAGTACACAGTATTCATTATATGATATAATGTCAATTAATCCTTATACATTACAAAAATCAAAACTAGATATAAACAACGCATCTTATGTGTTAGAACAAATTTTAAAAATTACTAACGCAAGAATTTTTCAATCTTATGGTAAATGGTACATTGTAAATAATTCTAGTTATTCCGATCAAGCAGTAAAAAACGCAAGCGCATCAACAGCACAAGGCGGTACTGTTCCAACTAATATAATGGCATCTGAAACAACAAGCTTAATTAATAACGGTACTGAATCGCCTAAATTTGTTATTTATAATTATCAAGGAACTTATCAATCAACATCTAATATTAATGTGTTAAAACAACTGCCTAGCAATTTATTGCCTTTAGGAAATGATTTGACTAGAGAATTTAAAAGACCTTTAAACGAGTTTGTAATAACACACGAAACGTCACAATACAATGAAACTAATAATTTTCAAAACTCAGGATTTGAAAACGGATTAACATTTTGGACAACTTATACATCAACAAGTACAACTTCACCCGGTACTATATCAACTGATTTCAGTAAACAAGGCAATCAAAGTTTTAAAAACGTACAAACACAAACAAGTTTAAACACAAGAAAAACATTATCTAACTCTGTTGGTGGTTATGCTATTAATTCAACCCATTTAGGTCATGTGCTTAAAATAAATACATATTTTGACGTTAACAGTAATTATGGCTCTGTAAATTTTAGATGGCAATTAAGAGTTGGCCCAGATCCAAGCTCACCGCCACCGCAAGATCCAACTTATTATTGGAATAATACCACCGAAGCTTGGTCGACTACTGCCGTAATAAACACACAAGACGTAGAAGAAGAACCAGATAAATGGCAAGAATTTAGTTATGATGTAGGACCATTTCCAATAACAGGTTTAATGTTTATTGACTTATATGAACCTTACGTTGCGAATAGTGGCGGTTTAAACGGTTTGTATTATGATAATATTACTATTGAATTTGATAGAAAAGACGGTGATAACAGAGAACCTTTTTACAGTAAAATAGACGATTTTACATACACTAGAATTAGAACGGCCGGATCAAATTTGACAGGCGTTTTAAAACTATCAGATTTATGTTTGTCGCATAATAATTACGCAAATATCTTAAGCAGTACAACTAAGGTTATACGGCCCAGAGATGATAATGCTAATTTTGCTACAACATTAGAAAAAATAATAACACAACAAGTTATAAATGATTACAGAAAAAATTTAGTAAATTACGAAGGTACATTGTACAATCAAGATACAAATCCAATTTCTTTACACAATAAAGTATGGATTAATTTTGGCAATCCTGCAAGCGGTCATTTACGCGAAAACGTAAGTTGTTACATTGATAGAATGACATATAATGTAAAGCGTAACACATACGAAGTTACAATGCACGTGCCGAATCAAGACGACGATCAAACAAGCACTTTTAAAGCTAAATTTTAAACTTTTTCTTTTCCTGTTTGCTGCTGGAATCCCCTTTGTTTATTCATTGGGGGTTCCTTTTTTTATTAAAAAATTTCTTTTTTCTTAAAATATATTTTATTAAATTAGCTGAAAATATATAAAATATGTTTAAATATTACTTTGATGAAGATCTGAAAAAACTAGGTATAAAAAAATACATTGTTTGTGAGGTCTTAAATTGTACGATGCCTACACTGGCGTCAAGATTAAAAAATCCCGGAACATTCACAGTCGACGAAATCAACAAGCTTCAAGAAATCGGGTTTGAAGCAATGAGACGTCTAATTTAAAAAAAAGTTAATTTAATTTATGAATCAATTTCACAAGAAGCTTTTTATATTGCAACAAGAAATAGGGGCAATATCAAAAGACAGTAAAAATCCTTATTTCAAATCCAAGTATTTTGATATTAACAGTTTAATAAAATCTTTATTGCCACTGTTAAAAAAACACAGGATCTTATTATTGCAACCTATAATTAACAATGAAGTTTGTACTATTTTAGAAGATCTTGAATCAGATGAACCGAAAATTATGTCATCAATACCGCTCGGTGACATAAAAGATCCCCAAAAATTAGGTGGCGCCATTACTTATTACAGGCGTTATACTTTGCAATCATTGTTAGGTTTACAAGCCGAAGATGATGACGGGAACACAGCAAGCGGCAGACAGGTTGAAAATCAACCAAAATTTAATCAATCATTTATTTAATAATTATGGCAGAATCATTTAAACACAAACCCGGAAATGGAACCTTATTTAAAAATCAATATAAGGAAAAAGAAACTCAACCAGATTTTAACGGCACTATCGTTTTACAAGACGGTACTGAAAAACAAATTGCTGGTTGGCGTAAAGAAGGAGCAAACGGCCCTTTTATCTCATTATCAATTTCTGATCCTTACGTTAAGGAAGAAAAAAAAGCGCAGAATGTTACAGTTGATGACTTAAATTTCGATTAGCAAGTAACAGGAAAAGAGGGCAGCCAATCGGTTGCCTTTTTTTTTGGTTAATTTGGAATTATTAAAATTTATTTATAATTTAAAAAAAAATTTATAATTTATGAAAAATACTTATACTGATGTAAGAAAAAAATACATGAAAATGTTAAATTCTTACAGGGAAAAAAAAGATAAACTAACTGTTTTTGATTTAAATTTTTTATTACAAGATTTAATTGATAAAGATCAAATTACTTTTTGTGGTAATAACGGAAAATTAGAAAAAAATAAATATGATATAACTGTAATAAATTTGACAGATCCAAAAAAATCAGAACAATATTTAAAAGTTAACGAGGATTTTAATTTGAGAATAGCATTTAGATTAAATGACAAAAAAGATTATTACAGTGGAGAAGAAATAATTAACAGGTTAAAATCTAATATAAAAAATTTATGAAAAAACGTCAATACAGATCAAATCAAGGAAGGGATCCGAAAAAAGAAGACGAAATATTTGCAGTGATAAAAGTTGCATTTATTTTAACAATAATAGCATTTATAACGAGTTTAATAATACAATAATTTATGAAAGTAGTAAAAGACAGTAATGAGATGTATCATTCTCATCAATCAATTAGCGCAAGCGGTTTAAAAATAATATCTAAAAAATCAGTGAAACATTATTTAGAAATGGAATTTAAAGAAACCGATTCAATGAGATTAGGAACGGCAGTGCATCATGCTATGCTGGAACCGGAAACATTTTATGACGTATATTATCCAATGCCAAATATTGGGGATTTAAGAAAAAAAGAAAATAAAGAACTTAAAAAACAGGAAGAAGAAAAAGCAAAAGGTAAAATATGTTTAACATATAATGAACACAAGGCAATTACAACAATATTAGAAAATTTAAGTAAAAATAAATTAGCACAACATTATTGTAAAGGCGAAATTGAGTTGTCACATTATTTAAAACACATTGGTATAGATGTCAGAGTACGCCCGGACGTTATAAATCGTGTATCTGGTTTTATTGCTGACGTTAAAACAACTCGTGATAATTCTCCAGAGGGTTTTAGATGGGAAGTAAAAAAATACGGTTACCACATACAAGCAGCGTTTTATATGGATATGCTTGGCGTTGATACTTTTAAAATTAAAGCAGTGGAAAATGTAAAACCTTATACTGTAAATGTCCAAACTTTAGATGAAGAAACTATTGAAAAGGGCCGTGTTTTATATAAACAAGCACTGCAAGATTGGAAATTATATGTAAGAGATAATAAAATCAAATCCTATACTTGGTCAAGAATAGCAAGTGACGGATCTTATCTGATAAAAATATGATAGTAATAAGAAATTTAGTTGAGAAGCATTTTAATTTAGATATATCAAATAAAAGCAGAAAATTTAAATATGTTTTTGCTCGAGCTTGTTATTATAAAATTTGTAGAGATTTTGGAGGTTATACATATCATAAAATTGCCAAAACTTTAGATAAAAACCACGCTACAGTTTTACACGCATTAAAAGAATTAGAATTTATGGCAAAACATGATAAGTATTATTTGAAAAAATATAATTCATTAATGAAAAAATTTAATTTAAAGCTATTTAAGACACTTAATTTTAATGAAATGTATAAAGGCATGACATTACAACAATTAGTGCAAGATTACAATTTATTATTGCTAGAAAATGAAGATTTAAAAAGCGAAATTAAAGGATTAGAAAATTCAATTTATTATTTAGCTGAATTATAAAAATTATTTTTTAATTTTATAAAAAAATTTAATGAAAAGAAATCCGTTTTTTAAATATTTAGGCAAAGAAGACATAATGCAGAATAAAGTTATGAGATTTTTGGACACTAATTATCCGGGTGCCTTATATACACATGTTGCTAATGAAGGTAAAAGAACACCTTTTGAACAATTTAAAATGAAATTTTTAGGCACAAAAGCCGGGATCCCGGATATATTAATTTTTACTAGCAATAGACAGTACAGTGGTTTAGCAATAGAATTAAAAACAGGTTATAATAAACCAACACAAAATCAACAAAATTGGTTAGGAATGTTAAATGATAATAATTGGCTAGCTTGTTGGCACAATGATTACGATAAATGCATATCAACAATAATAACGTATTTTAAAAACAAATAATGGGAATAAGTAGAAAAATTTATTTTGAAGAAGTAGAACAGCGTGTAAGATGGACACAAACTTCATCAGATGATTTTGTCTATGATTATAAATTTGTTGGTCATGCAACAGAAGCTGAATTTAATATGTTAATGGAATTACTTTGGTTTATGTACGAAGAAGATCCAATGACATATAATGAATTTTTTGACACTTTTAAAGAACTCAGGACCTTTATTGATTCCATCAAGGGTTTTGTAGATAAACAATAAAATAATTTATGAAATATAATTTAATAATCAAACCTAAAAAGTTTGATTTTTTCACTGTCATACCTAGCTACATACTCAGGCACAAAGGTATATCTGTGGGAGCAACCGGTTTATACGCTTGGTTGTTTAGTCACAAGTCAGAACAACAAATTAATGTAGAATTTATATGTGGGCATTTTAAGGAAAATCACAGTGCCGTTAGATCTAAAATCAACGAGCTTATAAAGTTTGGATATTTAGAACGTAAAAGAATTTATGTCAATGGTAAAATAGCTGGTATAAATTATATGTTATCTGATAAACCACTTAAAGCGGATAACCTTATTCCAGAAAACCTTAATTTAGAAAACCTTAATTTAGAAAATCAAGCACAAAGTAATATTATTAATAAAAGTAATATTAAAAAGGAAAGTAATAATAAAACCTTTTCTAAAACAATTTTAAGTGCCTTTCCTCACTTTTTAAAACTCTTCCCAACACGATACTTGCCGGAAACAGAAAGTCAAAAATTTAGATGGTTAGATTGCTTAGAAAAGCTTGAAAAGATTGAAAAAATAGATATTAAACAACTTTATTTAGTAGTTAAATTTATTAGAGAACATGAATTTTGGTCTGAGCATTTTTTGACTTTATTAAAGCTTAGAAATAAAGATAAAAACGGAATTAAATATGTACACAAGTATTTTGAAACATATAAGAATGCTAATAAACCAAAATTTTACTGGAAAATTAAAGGTGTTATAAAATATTTTTTATATGAAGAAAATGGATCTGAAAAAATAGGCGCTATTACAAAAACAGGAAAATTAAACTATTTTAATTTAAATCAAGTTTTTAATAAATATCAATTAAAAGAATTAAAAGAATATATAAAAAATGAATAAAGGACAAGTTTACACATTAGATAAATACGAAAAACAGATAGTAGAATTATCAGCACATCACAGACATCAAAATAAAATTGACACTGGTTGGAACGGATCCGGTACAGTTAATAAAATTTCAAGCTTTGAATTAGATCGTGACGGATTTGGCGCTGAATTTATATTTGCCCGTGAGCTCAATTTATACCCGGATTTTAAAATACACAATACAAGTAAAAGATTAGGCACTGATTATTATGATGCACAGTGGTGTGGAATGTCTGTTGATGTTAAAGTCAACCGAAACCCGGAAAACCCCTTAATGATACCGGAATATTTAAAAAGCGAATGTCATCTGTTTGCATTATTTTCTTGTAAATATCCAAAATACAGGTTTGAAGGTTTTGCAACTAAAAACATGATATTTAAAAAATCTAATTTAAGAATGACAAGAGTAATGGCATATGTACTTGAAAAACAGTATTTATTAAGTATTGAAGATCTCGATATTTGAAAAAAAATTTTTATATTTAAAAAATATTTATGAATCACAGACAGGAATTATTAGCATTGGGAATACCAATTACACGGGGATCCGGGCAACAAAAAACAAAATGTCCTAAATGCTCACACAACAGAAGAAAAAAAAGTGATGATTGTTTATCAGTTAATATTGATGAGGGATTATATAATTGTCATCACTGCGGTTGGGGTGGAAATATTAAATTTAAGAAAAAAGTTGAATTTGTTTTACCACCTAAAACTAACATTAATTTAAACGAAAAAGTCATAAAATGGTTTAGTAGCAGAGGTATTACTGAACCGACTTTAGCACATTGGAAAATAGGCGAATCTTTAGAATATATGCCACAAGTACAAGCAAAAAGAAGATGTATAAATTTTAATTATTATCGTAACAATGAGGTTGTTAATGTTAAATACAGAGATAGTGAAAAGAATTTTAAACTTGTATCTGGTGCGGAACTTATTTTTTATGGTATTGATAATATTAAAGAATTAAATAAATGCTATATAGTAGAAGGTGAAATTGATGCGTTAAGCTTACACGAAGCCGGATTATATTCGGTTTGTAGTGTACCAAACGGAGCAAGTAAAGGATCTCAAAAACTTGAATATTTAGATAATTGTTATGAATATTTTAAAGATAAAAAAGAAATAATTTTATGCACTGATAATGATGATCCCGGTTTACAATTAAGAAACGAGCTTGCCCGTAGATTTGGCGCATATCGTTGTAAATACGTGGATTTTTGCGATTATAAAGACGCAAATGACGTCTTAGTCAATAAAGGGGCCGAAACGCTCAGAAATATTATTAAAAAAGCAAAAGATTTTCCGATTGAAGGTGTAATTAATATAAATAATATTTGGAAAAATGTATTGAGTTACAATGAAAACGGTGTAAAAAATTACAGTATTGGTTTGGAAGGATCTGACGAATATTTTAAAATGGAGCTTGGTGAGTGGAGTGTTGTCAGTGGGATACCTAACAGTGGTAAATCGGACGTTTTAGATCAAGTTTTATGTAATATAGCAATAAATCACGATTTTAGGTGCGCAATGTTTTCGCCTGAGTCATTTCCGTATGAAGGACACATAAAAAGAATAGCAAATAAATTAGTCGGAAGAAATACAAGCAGTGAAGATCTTAACCAAGTAAAGGATTTTATTGAAGAACATTTTTATTGGATTAAAATTGATTTAGAAAATTTAACATTGAAGGCAATTCTTGATGCATTTAAACAATTAGTTTTACAAAAAGGCATAAATGTATGTGTTATAGATCCTTGGAATATGCTTGATCATTCGGCACAAAGAGATCATAGCTACATAGGAAAAACTTTAAGTCAAATTACACAGTTTTGTCAACAAACTAAAACACATATGTTTTTAGTGGCACACCCTAGAAAAATTGAAAGTGAAGGCGGTCAATATAAAAAACCTACACTGTATGATATAAGCGGTTCAGCAGATTTTTTTAATAAAGCTTACAATGGTTTGATCGTTTATAGATGTATTGGTCAAAAAACCTCGTACGGATCCGACGCCGTTAAGATATTTATTGAAAAAGTCAAAAGAAAAGAAAATGGCCAGCTTGGTTATTTTGAGCTTGCACCTGATTTTAAAAACGGGGGTGTATATAAATCAGTGACAGAAAAAGATAAAAAATTTAAAATAATTAAAGACAATGACATTCCTTTTTAAATAAAATTTATGAAAATGTACTATTTTAAAAAGTTCTGTAAAACAGCAACAGAATTATCTGATAAAAGAAAAAGACAATTAATAACAGCAGTTTGTAAGTCGTTTGAAGATAATGTTACACAACAAGAAAATAATGAAATTAATAATTATATAAAAACTGAAAAATATGGAAAAACAAGAATTTAAAAAAGTAAAAAAGTATTTACTAGAATTAGCTGAAAATATTATGTCTGAAAAACAACCGGAATATACTAACAAAAATTTAGACGTTTTAAGCAACTTTAAAACTAGTGCGCAGTTAGTAGGCATTAGACCGGCTGAAATATGGGCAGCGCATTTTATTAAGCATGTACAATCAGTTTTAAGTCATGCTCATAATCCGGGAATGGCACCTGCCGAGCCAATAGAAACTAGATATGCTGATTTAATAAATTATTTATTTCTGGGTTATTCGTTAGTTGTAGAAGACGAATTGACAAAAAAAGACATAATAAGCGGAACAGAATGAACATTTATTTAGAGGCACAAAGCTATTGTTTAGCACAGGGAATTAAAATTTACATTGTAGCTATTGAAAGAAAAAAAGAATGTAAAATTGAGGTTGATAACAACGGAAAAATAATACAATCACCAAACACATATAAAACTCAAAAAATAGCTTCTGAGAAAATATGGGATATTTATTTAAATTTGTATAAAAAATTAAACAATGATAAAAACAGTAAACATTAAGGAAGTTAAATCAAATCCGGATAATCCGAGATTTATTAAAGACCACAAATTTAAAAAGTTAGTACAATCATTAAAAGATTTTCCAGAGATGTTGGAAAAGCGTCCTATGGTAGTTGACGAAAATATGATTGTATTAGGCGGCAACATGAGGTTAAAAGCTTGTAGTGCAGCCGGTTTTAAAAAAGTACATATTGTGGTAGCTAAAGGTTGGACCGATGAACAAAAAAGACAATTTATAATAAAAGACAATGTATCATACGGTGAGTGGGATTACGATATATTGGCAAACGTATGGGATAATCAAGATTTAATTTCTTGGGGATTAGATCTGCCTAAATGGGATAATGACATTGAATTTGAAGTTGGAAATGAAAATGAAGAGGATTATGAATACCCAGATGAAATAAACGATTCTCATGTAAAAATGGTACAACTGTTTTTAACAACTGAAACTGAGCCGCAACTCAGAAGAATGGAATTAGAATTAAGAGATTTTTTACAAACAGATAATTTAACAGATAGCATATTTCAAGCAATTAAAAAACTATACAATGATAACAGAGCATAATGTAATGCCTAAAATGTCTGATAAAGAAGCTTCAAAATTATCTGGCAAACTATTAGGCGATAAAGATTTTAATTTATTAATTAATTACGATGCTGATGTAATATGTCAAGAATCTGGGAACGTAATTGCGAAATTCAGAAAAAATATAATCCCTGGTAACATAGCTAAAGCAGGATTTGAAAACTTAAAAACGGCCGCAAAACACACTAATAACAGAGGGGTAAGCAGTGGAGATGTAGAAACTGATATTTTAAAAAGGCGCCCGGTTAAAAAAGACGGTACAATGTCTAACACAAATAAAGCTCTACAAAAAGTAAACAGTGGTATAATAGGTTTTTTCGATCGCAACGCAAGATTTCCATATTGTCGTCAAACAGCATTTAATGAACATGAGTTTAAAAAATTTAAAAACGCATATCCAATAATAAAATTTGTTGACAAAAAATACTCTGAATTAATGCCAGAACATTATAAGTTACAAAGAAAAATTGCTGATGAAACAAGTAAAGATTTTGTAATACCAGATACAGCATTTACAACTGTCACTGTAAATAAAAACTGGCAAACAGCCGTACACACTGATAAAGGTGATTTTGAAAAAGGTTTTGGAAATTTAGTTGTTTTAAGAAAAGGCAGATACACTGGCGGTTATTTTGTTGTTCCAAAGTGGGGTGTTGCGTTTGATATACAGAATTGTGATTTATTATTAGTTGACGTACATCAATGGCACGGGAACACACCAATTAATAAAATAGATGAAAAAGCTACAAGAATATCATTGGTAATGTATTACAGGGAAAAAATGATTTCTTGTGGTTCAGCGGATGAAGAACTTAATATTGCTAAAAATAGATCTAAAGGTCAAAAAATTTATTAATGTGTGGTATTATTGGTTACAGCTCAGAAAACCCAACTGAGGAACATTACAATATTTTACAAAAATTAATTTTACAATCAAAAATAAGAGGTTTACACAGCTTTGGTTTTAGCTATGTAAAAGACGGATTAAAAACAGTAAAAGAAAACAATGTTACTGATATAAAATTACCAATGGTAAATAAATTAATATTTCATAACAGATACTCTACTAGCGGTGATTATAAAATAAAAAAAAACAATCAACCTATAATATCCGAAAACAATACAGTTGTATTTAATGGAGTTCTTGATATGAGCTCAAAATTAGAAATGGAAAAAAAATACAATGTAAAAATGAACACTGAAAATGATGGTGAATTATTAAGTTTATTATGTGGAACTGATAAACAAAAAATAAAAGATTTTATTACAACCACGTCCGGGAGCATAGCGGGTATGCAGTTAACAGATGACAACAAACTGTATTTATTTAGAAATAAAAACCGGCCAGCTTGGATCTTAAAACATAAAAACGCAATATTTATAGCATCAACAAAAGACATTTTTAAACGGGTTGACGCAAGCTATAATCCAGAAATCGTAACACCATACGAAATATATGAGTTATAATTACATAGATTATCACATAGAATCATCTAAAGCAAAAGATATTGACCCGAGTAATGATTGTTTAAAATATGTATGTGATAGGTTTGAGCTTAACATTGAACAAAGATATTGGCTTGCTTTTTTATATGGCACTTGTTATTCTCCAACCACTGTATTTTATATGTATAATGAATTCCCGGATTACGAAAATGTTAATGTAAATAGATTACAGAAATGGTGGAATGAAAACAAACAAAAAACAATATTTCAAACAGATAGATTAAGAATAAAATCATCAAACAAATTAGTTGAAACATTTATAAGCTATAAAGAAATGCTTGGAAATATGACACAAGCTGATTATTTTTCTAGTTTAAAACAACCAACACCTCAGATGACATACGATAATTGTTTTACACAGTTAAATAACATTAAGAATTTCGGCCGTTTTACTTTGTTTATTTATATAGAAATGATAAATGTATTAACGGATTACAATTTAAAACCAACTTATTTAGACCTTAGACAAGCCGAGAGCTGCCGAAACGGTTTAGTTGAACATTTAGGCAAAGAAGAATTATACACGCATAAAAACGACAGAAAATTGTCTAAAAATCAAATTAATTATTTACAATATGAATTTAAGCAATTAATGAAAAACGTAAACAATTATGATATACAGCATAAAAATATATGGAATGTAGAAACTACTTTATGTGCTTATAAAAAATATAAACGAGGTAAAAGATACATTGGATATTACATTGAAAGACAGAAAAAAGAAATACAAAAAATACAAGATCTTGTTAAAACCGGTGTTGATTGGAGTGTATTGTGGGATTTTAGAAACGAAAACTATCAAAAAAAATGGCTAACAGAATATTAGCACTGGGCGGTAAACCCGCTACAGGCAAGACAACACTGATAAAAGAAATAATTAAAACATATAAACCCTTTGTAAAATTTAATTTTGGCTTAGTACGGGGAATGTATTTTAGTAAACAACAACTGTATATCATTGGAATATATAATAAATCAGTATTTAGTGGCACTGATAAATTATCTATGGCTGTACAACCGGATTTTATAAGATTTTGTAATAAAATTACAGATGGTAAAATATTATTTGAAGGTGATAGATTATTTAATCAAAGCTTTTTTAATAAATTTGAATGTGATATAATAGTAATTGAAGTAAATAGCGACACTGAAAAACTTAGACACGAAAAAAGAAAAGACAATCAATCACAAAAATTTATAAAATCTAAGCAAACAAAAATAGAAAACATAAAAAAAAATAACACAGTAGAAGTATATAAGAATAACACAAAAACTGAATACAAAAAGATATTAAACAAAATAAAGTATTTTTGTACTAAATAGACGATTATGGACAGTAAACTTACTAAAAAGGCATTTATTGACGCTTATACAAAGACGTTTGGCAATATAACAATGTCTTGTAATAGAGTTGGTATTGCTCGAAGCACTTATTATAATTGGATTAATAAAGATGACGATTTTAACGAACAAATAAATGATATTCAACCAAAGGAATTATTTTTAGATTTTGTCACAAGTAAATTAGTTGAAAAGATAAATGAAGGTGATAAAGCATCAATAATATTTGCCCTTAAAACCATTGGAAAGGAAAGGGGTTGGGTTGAAAGACAAGAAATACAGCATGAAGCAAACCCACCGGAAAACCTATTAATTGAATGGACACCAGCAACAGAAAAAGATTAAAAGAATATTGTAACAAACAATTTTATCAAGCAATAGATTCTACAAAAAGATTAAAAATTTTTCAAGGCGGTACGCGGTCCGGGAAAAGTTGGTCACTGATGCAATATTGTTTATACACTATGTCAGTGGCTAAAGATCCGCTCACTATATCAATAGTCAGAAAAACACTGCCGGCCCTTAAAAGATCTGTGTTAAGGGATTTTTTATTTATAAGTAAACAACTTGGTATTTATTGGCTAGGTAAACACAATAAATCTGAAAACACTTTTACATATAACGGGCATACATTAGAAATGTTTAGTGCTGATGACGCACAAAAAATTAGAGGATCTGCAAGAGATATACTTTGGATCAATGAAGGGAATGAATTATTTTTTGAAGATTATCAACAGTTAGCAATGAGAACTAGAAACGAAATTTTAATTGATTTTAACCCTTCCGATCCAATACATTTTTTATATGATTTATCAGAGCGTGATGACGCTGATCTATTTATAAGCACATACAAGGATAATAAATTTTTACCAAAGGAGTTAATAGATGAGATTGAAAGGATTAGAGAGCGTGACCCTGATTATTGGCTGGTTTACGGTGAAGGACAAAGAGCCGTATTTAGTAACAGACAAATATTTAAAAACTGGAAATACATACCACATATTGAGTTCCCGGAATTTAACGAAACCGCACTGGGTGTTGATTTCGGCTATTCAAATGATCCCGCAGTGGTTTTACAAGTTGGAAAAGTTGGCGACAAATTATATGTTCACGAGTGGCTATACAAGAAGGGAATGACTAACCGGGATCTAGCAGAATTTTTAAAAAATAATAAATTAAATGATATTTTAATGTATTGTGATAGTGCTGAACCAAAATCAATAGAAGAATTAAGACAGATGGATTGCTTGGCTAAACCATCAATTAAAGGGCAAGGATCTATAAATGCTGGAATTAGTTTAGTTAAAGAATTTGAAGTAATAATTTCCAATGAGAGTAAAAATATGAAAAAAGAACAATTAACATATTTTTGGGAAGAAATGAAAGATGGAACAATAATAAATAAACCTATATCAAAAAACGATCATTGTATGGACGCGCTCAGATATTGTGTGTACAGTAGATATAAAAACAGATATGATTTTTTTGTAATATAAAAGAATTTAATATTTTGTATTTTTACATAAAATTTTACTAAATGGCATCAATCCTAGACAGATTCAAAAACCTTATTACTAAAAATTCACAACAAACTGCTAAAGAATATAATCAAGCTATATATAATTGGCTTGGTGAAAGCATAGTTTGGAACCC
>Ga0098055_1000451_pt1 | contig 24929 bp, 25 predicted proteins | sample 17_taG_FD_75107 | JGI IMG/M metagenome (GOLD analysis project Ga0098055, IMG submission 75107) | Marine viral communities from the Subarctic Pacific Ocean - 17_ETSP_OMZ_AT15314 metaG | ecosystem: Environmental > Aquatic > Marine > Oceanic | place: Pacific Ocean | collected 2015-01-18 | reverse complement strand
TGGAGGCAACGTTGGGATCAATCAGGTATCGCCACAAGCTAAACTTCACATAACTGGAAGCGGTAGCGCAGGATCTGTAGACAATGTATTGGTCTTGCAATCGGACACCAGCAACGCACCTGCAATCCAGTTTTCAGAAACCACAGGAGCAGGTTTTAATAACGGAATGAATATCGCCTACAGAGGCGATTTCGGAGGTGGGTCTGATAACGCAATAGTAATCGCCGGGATCAGTGCATCATCAAGCAGTGTTGGACATGCGGTTGCAACATTTAAGAATGGAGGCAACGTTGGATTCGGCACTGATTCTCCTGCTGCTCTTATTCACGGAATGTCGGGAGATTTGTTCCTTACCGCTAATTCAACTTCTGCTGATAGTGGGCAAGGAATATATTTTCAATCAACAACATCAGGTTGGGCAACCAATTCAGCTCATGCTGCTATATTTGGTAAACGAGTAGATGGTTCTAATGGCTACTTAAGATTTGATACTAGAAGTGGTGGTAATACAGCAGAAAGAATGCGTATTGATTCTGTTGGTAACGTTGGTATTAACTGCACACCAAACGCAAACTACAGACTCGATGTTGACGGAGATGCCCGAATAGGAGGAAGTCGAACATCAACTAGTTTGCTGATCGAAGCGAGTGATGACAGTGGATCACCTGCTTACACTAGCATAATTAAATTCAAAGGCTACGAAAGCAGGGCTCAAGGACTTTTCTTCGAAAACTCCACATACACAGGTGAAGAGTGGTTCGCTGGGTTGATGTATGGTGGGGCATTTAATGCTTATGTGATCGGTTGGGACCAGACAGGCAGTCAATCGGAGTATGACGCAAATTATAAGCTTAAAGTTACGACAGGCGGATCGGTTTACGCTCAAAACTCCTATTACGCTGGTGACGGTAATAATACTTATCCCAGCTTTAGTTTCAGGGCTGACACCAACACCGGAATGTTTCGCGCTGGTGCAGATCATTTAAAATTTGTCACAGGCGGCACAAGTCGATTAGAACTCACATCCTCCGGTCACGTAATTCCCAGCTATCTCAAATTAGATAGTAAAGCTCTACTGTCTTCGGGCTCCATGGTGACAGGGCTGTTTGAGTTTTCGAATGAGACAAATGCACGTTTATATTTTACTAGGTCATCAGGTAACCGGGCCCGAATTGCTCAAGTTTATGAAACAACAATAGGTAACGGTTCCGCGACAAGTTTCACGGTAACTCACAATCTTGGTGGAGCCCCAGCGGCGGTAACAATGCGAGATACGTCGAGCGGAGAATATTTTGAGGTTGACTGGTCGTACACTAACGCCAATAACATAACTGTCAGTCTACAGGAAGTCGCAACCTCAAATGAGTACACGGTAACTATAGTAGCATAAAAAATCCCTAAACATGGCATCAGCAAAACAAAAAATAATGGACGCAGTGGCGATGTACAGAGCCATTGACGAATTACAACCCCAAGGCGAATCGCGAGTTAACAGTGATTACGACATGGGAATCAAAGCGGCGTACAGCCTCAACAGGACGGCAGATTATTTGGACATACCTCTAAAACCGTTACGTGGTTTAGAAGAGGCGTACCAAAAAGAGATTGCTGAACTGCAACAACAATTATCTGATTTGTCAGGTAAGAAAAAAGAGCAGGTTCGTAAAAAAATTAAATCCACTCAAGACAGTTTTGAAAAAGATCGTCTTTCTATTTTGCAGCAGGAGGAGGACATTACTCTACACAAATTAGATTTATCAAATGTTAGTGGGAAAACTAGAACGCCAGCATTTTGGGTACTCGATAATTTAAGAGATATTTGGGAGTGCGAAGACGCAAAAGATGCAACATACAAAATGAAAATTGGCGACGCGCTAGGAGTTAGACGATCCGTTCAATTGTATCTGTACGCACCCGCGCCTTGGGAAATAGACTCGATAAAACAAAACAACCCGGAACAAGAAATATCTGCCGACATTCGTTTCCCGAATAATTGTGGGTGGGATCTTGCTTCAAAATTATTTTGGAATGCGGAGTGTATACGTAAACAAGTTGAGCCATTTGTGACCGAGCAAGAAAATAAAAAACAGGAGTTGGAAAAACTTAATAAAAATGGGGAGATACCTAAAGCAAAAATTGAAGAGTTTGAGCGTTGGGTAGACGAAAAATTAGAAGAGGTTATCGACTTTACTGGAGTCAGATCAATCTCCTTGGACGAGTTTGACGACGACTTAGCGACTCCGTCCGGCGGAGTTACCGGAGGACTAATGCCAGTATTGGAATCGAGCGATTAAATGCCCAGAAACCTTGGAAAACGAGTAGAAGCAAACACGGCTGATTTGGCTACGAGCGCCACGTCTGGATTTTTGTACATACCAAAAATGGCCGGACAACCAACAGGCACTCCGGGCACTCAGTCTGGAGCCGCACCGATAGCAGTTGATACGACAAACGATAAACTATGGTTTTATAACGGTAGTAGTTGGTCTAGTGCGTCAACAGGCAATGACGGTGCTGACGGTAATACGTGGTTAAGCGGGGCAGGTGCGCCTTCCTCGTCTACCGGGTCTAACGGTGATTTTTATGTAGATACTAATAATAGTCATCAGGCATACTATAAAAAAACATCTGGTAGTTGGAGTTTTGTCGCATATTTGAGAGGTAATAATGGCACCAACGGCACCAATGGTTCTGACGGTGCAGATGGTGCAGATGGTGCAGATGGTGCAGACGGCTCAAGTGATTTATTTGTAGGTGCAATTGTGGCAAGAGTCGATTCGCTGGGCGGCACCAGTTCTCCTACTCCATCTAGCAATTGGGTGATTTGCGACGGTAACAGTGTAAGTGGTGGTATTTACAGTGGTAGGTCAACCCCAAGTTTACATGAAAAATTTTTGCGAGGGACAACAGGAAATACAGGAGGTACCGGGGGAGCAGATACTCATACGCACACTATAACCGCGACTGCTTGCGCGTTTTGTTATTCGGGGCAAAATTTTTATTTTGTGACTGATCTAAATACTTCATCTGCGTCTAATTTGCCTAAATATTATCAGGTAGAGTGGTGGTTAAAGAAATCGTGAAAAAACCAAACGTTTTAGTATGCGTACCATTTACAGACTGGATACACCCGGATCTGCAAAAGCTATGCAAAGGTGGGTTTACGTATGGTAATTATCATGTTTTGTTGCGTAAAGACCCGAAAGGTAATTGCGATAAATCAGATGTTCAAAAATTCTATCGGAGATGTAGCGAAGCAAGAGAAGATTTGAGGCAGCGAGCATTATGCGACGAGGAAACTGATTACTTACTAATGTTAGACTCGGACGTTGTCCCGGAGCCAGATGTCATTGAAAAATTATTAGCGGCAGCGGAGCAAGGACACGAGGCCGTAGGCGGTTGGATACCTTTACCCGATAAAACAATTTACAAAAACCCACAAGACGGAAGCACAATAGTGAAACATTTATATTGTGCAGGAATGTTTTTGGAAGATGAGTCATTTTCCCACTACGAATTTGTCCGAGACTATAAAACCACTTACACACATCTAGCTCCGCTGGGGTGCTGCTTGATAAAACGAGACCTTTTAGAGCGGACAGAATTTAGGAGTGGGTGTGAAGAAAATCAAACGGCAAAAGAGCATCACAGTGGTCAGATGATCCGCTGGGGGGAATGCATGGACTACGCAAAACAATGCTGGGACCAAGACTCTCCGGTTGTGTTAGCACCGGATGCTATTTGTAGGCACGAACAAAAATTATGACTGAAAAAAATATAATCGAAACAAGAAAACTGCAAATCACGGAAAATTTGCAGAATTTGCAGAAACAGCAAATCGAAGCACATACACAATTGGTGCGGATCGAGGAGCAAATAAGAGCGAACCAAGGCGCACTGGAGTTTGTAGACATGGTTGTTAACGACATCCAAGTTGAAGAAGAGGAAAAGCCGGTAATTGAAGTTTTGGAAAAACCCGGAAAACAAGAAGTCCCGAAAAAGGTTAAACCGTTGGCAGGAAACACACCGAACGCGAAGTGATTCCGACGCAATCCTCTGTCTGGGGCGGAAACCATAAAACAAACCTACCGAAATACCTAACCGCGTACTGTGACTAGTCCCCAGACATCCCCGAAAGAATGGTATAGGCCGGGTAAATCTGTTTTGGAGTTTCATAATTCCAGTGCACGAGTACGTGTAATTATCGGGGGGCGTGGAAGTGGCAAGACAACCGGGGATGCGGTTGAGGCAATTTTAAAACATGGTTGGAGAAACGCGGGGGCACGTATTTACATACTTCGAAAAACCCAGCAAGCGAACCAAGACACGACGCTCGAAACGTTCGAACTCGTTTTTCGAAACTCAGGAACAGCGTATGTTGACAACGGCGAAAGTCTGTTCAAAAAAAAGGAGGGCGGACGAGCATTTCGAATCCCAAGCGCAAAAGCGGTCGCTATGTACAACACATGGCTACAAGCCCACCCAGCCGCAACTAAGACAGAAAAAAATAGATGGCTCGATAGCGAGGGCGAGAGGTATTGCTCAAGTCTGTTATTTGCTGGCGTCCCTACGAGTAGTCATCGAGCGACTAGGTTTAGGGGTTTCGAAGCATCGATGATTATTTTGGTCGAAGCAGACCAGTTTGATCGAGAAGACGTGGACTTGGCCATGGCATGTTTGCGCTGGAAAGGAACCGATCCAAAAGATTGTGATGAAAGTGGATTTTTAAAAGAGCAATGCTTAATTTTAGATACAAACCCGCCCAGCCCACGGCACTGGATTGCAAAATGGGAAGAAGAAAGCAAAGGGTACAAAGACGACAATTTCATTCGGTTTTGGCATATACCCACCGAGGAAAACCGAGCCAACCTTCCTCCAAACTACATTGAAAATTTAGCGCGGCAGTATGCCAACAACCCGGCGATGTATGCGCGAATGCTTCGTGGAGAATACGCAGAGGCTTTTGACGGTAGTCCAGTTTTTTGGGCTTTTAATCAAAGCCATGCTCACGGAGAGCTACCTTTTGTGAAGGGCGCATACCTTTTGGTTGGTTGGGATTTTGGTGCAACAGCACAAGCAAATGTTTTTTCGTGCTACTACGAAAAAAATGGGCACGAATATGTCTGGGATTTATGGGAGCATTATGAGGAGCAGACGGATACAGAAAATCAATGCCGATCCGTAAGCAAAATTTTAAACGAAGTATTTGAATTTCACAATGACCGTACGTTTTGTGCGGGAATCCTCCATTTCTGTGATCCGGCTGGTACTCAACGTCGAGACACAGGAGACAGTTTATCGATTTTAAAAACTCACGGGTTTCATCCGGGTTACCGTCGAGTTGGTTTGCAAAATAGTATCACAGCGTATAATCGATTCCTTGAAGCAAAAGATGATAAGGGCGATCCGTGCTATCGAATTGACGAAACTGGTTGTCCCAAATTATTTGCCGCGAGTGCTGGTGGTTACAGGTATCCCTCCGAAGGGGAGCCGGGTTACGGCGGCGACACTCCGGGCAAAGGTCCGTATTTTGGGAATTTTGATCATTTGGCTGATGCAAGCAGATATCAAAAAGCCGGAATTTTAAGAGTAATGAAAGTCGGGGTTGCCAAAAAACCCAACGTGGGTAGACTGTTTACAAAACGTAAACTAAATAAAATAAGAAAATATAGGTGAAAGAAGTTGTTCCTATTAGTTGTCACAGGATGCCCAGTGGAGAGGTTAAAGCGATCTGGGGAGTAACAACTGATGTCATTGAGGCAAAGTATATTTGGGACGACAGGCTAAAAAAATATTTTTTAGGAGAGTGTGCAGCAAACTGGGCAACGTTAAAAAAACCCACCAATGATCCACGAACTTGGTTTTTGCTACATGACGAAAAACTAAAAAAGGAAAGAATTTTTATACAGTCACAAGCCGTGAGTGTTCTGGATTGCCTGAACATTCCATTTGGGACTGACCAAAGTTTAAAAAAATTATTTAAAGGTGCAGTTATTGGTTTTGAGGAGTACTCACTAACCGACAAGCGTAACTGGACCACTAAAACAAATCGCGGCGAGGTAAAAAAATGAGTTATAGTTATAATGCAAGTGGTTTAGAAAATAAACCTGATCCGGATAAAAAAGACATGCCGCGTAAAAAATTTCCTACCCTAGAAATTGATGAGGCAGATGTCTCAAAAATTTTTGGGAAGATCCCGGAAGAGGGGGATAGCGTTACGCTAACTGCTTTTGCTGCTTCGGCACCGCAAGGCGGTAAAATGATGATCGAGTTGGACATTGAGCGTGAGGAAGAGGAGGACACGAACATGGACGAAATGCTTGGTTACGAATACGGCTCCATGACTAACCCAAAACCAGTCCCAGCAATGGACGCAGCGAGTTTAGCTATTTAAATTTATGTTAAATTATTTAGGGAGCCAGCCGTCGCCAGCCATGGCTCCGACAATGCCAGAAGGAATGCCCGGAGACGGGGGCATGTACGATCCAACAATTAGTCCAGAGGCTATGCAGTCAATGGCTGATCCTCAAATGGGTGGAGTCCCAATGGGTGGAGTCCCAATGGGTGGGGCACCAATTGGTGCCATGATGGGAATGGACGATCCCATGGCGGAGCAATACGCTGCCATAACGCAGGAGGACGGATCGGTATTGCTACACCTCAAAAATCCAGATGGAAGTATGGGGCCAGCAGTAAAAATTATTCCTCCCATCAAACGAGGAAAACTAGGTGGATAGAGTAACTATACATAGGCTGGGTGATGATGCTGTTTACAAACGGATCTCAACCACGGTTCGTGAGTATCTTCAGCTTGGTACCAACAACGTCGAATATTGGTCCGGAGAGTGGGACTATGCCCATGACATGCTGATGGCCTATGCGTCATTGACCAAAAACGATTTTGAGAATTTGGACAAAGGGCACCCGCGACGTTTTATTTTGCCGATGACGGCAACCCAGCTTACCACGATGGGTACGTTCATCTCTCAAGTATTGTTTGGCGATGATCAGCCCCACAAAGTTACCGGGAGAGGTCCAGAAGATGAGGTTCCCGCCGAGCATCTCAACACGTTGTTGAGATGGAATGCAGAGCAACAACCAACGTACTCACTTGGCTACCTCTGGGTAATGGACTGCCTGACATATAATAGAGGTATTATGTATAACTCGTGGGCTCCTATTTTTAAGCCAAAACGAGAATATGTTGCAGTCGAAATACCCGGCGAAGTTGATGATGAAGGCAACCCGGAAACATTTTTCCAAATGCAAACTCGGCAGGAAAATGTGGGTGGTTTTTGCAAGCACGAATTAGTCAGTCCATACGACTGGTTTTGTGATCCGTCGCTGCCTCTTCACCGATTTCAAGAGGGACGTTTTGCAGGTCATCGTTTCAGAATTTCCTACGACGAATTATGTCGTCGCTCAAAATTATCTACCGACGATCCAGCTTTTGTACTTCCTGAATCTGTCGCAAAGATTAAAGAAAAAAAGAGACCCTCTTCTCCGTTGCCGAGTATCTCTACTGGAGTTGGTGTAGCGGCTACGAGAGCAAACGGAGAGTTAAGCCGAAGCGCATACGAGCGGCAACGTATTGCCGGTCCCCTTACTACAGAGCGAGCTAATAAAAATGATACGGGGACAATTGAATGTGTGGAATTGTGGGTAAAATTAGTTCCGGCAGACTACGGTTTTTACGATGGTTACGATCCTTGTTTATATCAAATCGTTATCGCAAACGGAGAATGCGTTTTAAGTGTCAACGAAGTTCCATACGACCACGGAGAGTTTCCATACGCAGTAGCCGAAGGTAGGCCAAGCGGACACTATCAGTTTTCACCGTCATGGGCTTTTATGCTTAAAGGTCTGCAAGACCATATTGACTATTTAAAAAATCGACATCAAGAAGCACTGCAACGAACTGTTGGAAATGTGTTCATTGTCGATCCCGAGCATGTGGACGTTGAAGATTTTCTTGATCCAGATCGAGAGGGTCAAATCATTCCTTTAAAACCCGGTGGTAATATAAGGGACAGCATTCAGCAGATACCGATAAAAGATTTGACTGAAGGTTTTGCTGGTGAGGCTCAGATGTTCATGAATTATTCAGAGTCCGTTACAGGTGCCAATAGTTATATGCAGGGATCTGGCGGTGACGCCGGAAGTGCAACGGAATTTGCCGGGACACAACAAATGGCTGCTGGCCGAATGAGTAGCATAGCTAGGCTCATTAGTGTTCAAGGCGTAGTTCCACAAACTCGTCAATTCGTAACTTTGTTCCAGCAATTTTTGGAGGATAGCCAAATCGTCCGGTATAACTACGATCCGATGAGTTCGCCCGAGCCCATGGCTAATGAACGGTCGCTCGAAATATCACTCGACACCATACAGGGCACATTTGATTTTGTGGCTTCGGACGGAACCTTACCGACAGGAGACGCAAAGAAAGTCGCCGCGATAACTGGGTTGTTGCAGAGCAGTGCTGCGTTCCCACAAGTCTTCGCTCCTGCTCCGGGCAATCTTGATCCTAAAGCATTAATTTTAGCAGGTGCAAAAGCAGCAGGTTTAAGCGATCTGGAAAGATTTAAATACAACGAGTCTGCATTCAACTCCGCCGTGCAAGGTCAGGTAATGTCACAGGAGGGCGTCATGCCAGAAGTTCCTCCCGGACAATTTCCACCAGACGCACAAACTCAACCACCGCCAATCCCGTTTAACACTCCCGGCCCGGACCCAAGCGTTCTAGGATTATCCGATCCTTCGATGCCGACATTACCTAATGTCAGTCCTCCCGAAGTGAGACCACAAAATTATTGATGATAGCAGGAGAGCGAGCAGAAAATGCGTGGAACGTTTTTAAAAATAGTGACGCGTACCAATTATTGCTAAACCAATATAATGAACGTTTGTGTAATGAGTGCAAACGGTTGGAATCGGTCGAAAATTCTGAGCTACTCGTTATCCAAACAAGGGTGAGAGAGCTTCGAAAAAACATACAAATCCTAAAAGGTAAAACCCCAAAATGGAAAGAGCCCCATGTCTGAAACAGTTGAAAATGTAGATATAAATAACCCAGAGCACGTAGCTGGGGATCTCGGTTTCCCCACCGAGCGCACGTTTGTAACGGACGCGACCAGCGCCCTTGGTCTTGATAGTAGCCTAAAAGACATCCTGAAATACGAGCAGGAAAAAGTCGCTGGCTTTAACCCGCCTGAACAAATTAATTTAAGTTTAGGGCAGGAAACGGCAGCAGAACCCGAACCTGAAGCTACTGAAACTCCGGAGCCAGAGCCAGAACCTGAAACGGCAGCAGAACCCGAACCTGAAGCTACTGAAACTCCGGAGCCAGAACCAAAACCAGAACCTGAATCTCCGGAACCAAAAGCGGAGCCAGAGCCACAAAAATATAATCTGCATGGCCGGGAATACACCGAGGAGGAGTTGTCTGCATTAGTAGAAAAAGCACTCGCCCCCGCTCCAGAAACAAAACCTGTTGAAAAAGCAGAGCCTGAAAAAACTCCTGAACAGGCACAAGAGGAATTAAGAATTCAAGAAATTGAATACTTAAAACAAACCGGTGACCGAATCGCAACCGATGATATGTTATCGGATGAAGATGTTGAAGACATTTTGGTGGGCGGGGAAAAAGCCGTAGAAACTTTTAAAAGGTTTGCAAAAGACACGGCGGCACGAGCAGTGCTAGAAGCTCGAAAGAGCATCTACAATGAGCTAAATCCAGTTCTTGCGGATTTAACCAGCAAGGTGACTCCGGTAATTCAACAAACGGCGGAGTTGGAAAAATACACGACTAGCCAGATGTTTAACCAACGACACCCGGAGTTTCAACAGGCTGGGCAAATGGAGTTAGCAGTACACATGGCAGAGGAAATGACAAAACAATTTCCAGAACATGTATCCAAAATGTCGCGAGAGCAATTTGTGGATGAAGTAGCTAGGCAAGCTGATTCTGTTGTTTCTCATGAATTTAAACGATGGTATCCCAACAGTGAAAGCAATTGGAAAGACCATATAAAGGTAAGTAATCAGCCGGAACCTGAACCGACTGTTGCGGAACCTGAAGCGCCTATTGCGGAAAAAGCAAAACCAGCGCCTAGACCAAAACCACCCGCAACATCGAGTCCGAGAATCTCAGGAGGACAACCTGAGAATTGGCATAAAAAAACTGCAAACAGTCTAGTTTAATTAATAGAGATAAAAATTAAATTATACTAGTTTGCGGTTGTACATTCCGCTAACTGCAACGATAAATTAACTACCTATTAAAGTAAAATAGTGTAAGGAAAATATATGAGTGCAGTTAGCGGAATTTTAAGTCTAGGTGATGCAGCAACCAATGAATGGGTATCCGAATATCAGGATACTATTTTGGTTCGTAATGCTAAAGGAATGAATGCAGGGACTACATTGTTTGGTCTCATGAGTAGGCTCAAAAATGAGCCATCAGAAACTACAGAATACAAATGGTTCGAGAGAGATCCAGTAAAACGTGTAGTTTATGCAAAAGGCGCGGTTGGTAGTACTACTGAAAAAACCGTTGTGTTTGATGATAATTCTTCCTCCGGCGCTGCTGCCGGTCTTAATGCCGATGGAATTATTCAGGTTGGTTCAGTATTGTATAATACTGCTACCGGAGAAGGAATTAGGTTAGAGTCAAAAAACAGCGCGGGTAGCTATGAAGTCCAGCGTGGTTTTATTGGGTCCGCTGTAAATATTGGTGATAACAACGAGTTTGTGGTTATTACATTAGGTAAAGACGAAGGGGCTACTCCAGTAGATGCGGTCTACGAAAACCCTACGACACTGGAAAACTACATCCAAACTTACAACAGTACCGTTGAACTAACGAATGCTTTCAAAGGGTCAAAACTTCGCACCGATATTGAAGGTCCGCTTAAAGAGCGACGTGTTCAAGCTTTGGAACGTATTGGCCGTGATATTGAACTTTCGTACTTTTTCGGTAAAGCCGCCAAAGCAACAGGGTCAAACGGTCACGCATATTACACTGGAGGCATTCAGGCTAGTGTGGATGCTACAGGTAATGCAAGCCAAGTATTGAACGGGGGAGGTACTAATACTGTGACTCTTGCCAACTTTAAAGGCTGGCTTGAAGAGTTCATGACAGTTGGTTCAGACGCCAAACTCGCGTTTGCCGGACCTAAAGCATATTCTGCATTATCTAATTTCGCTAATAGCGAGTCCAATGGTTTCCGAATCACTGGTTCTGAAACTGTTTTCGGAATGAACATCCAAACAATTCTTACTCCATTCGGGGAAGTCAGTCTTGCGATGCATCCGCTCTTCAAAGAGATCGGTGAATACAACGATTGGATGGTTGTTTGTGATCTGCCTATGTTGGTTCAAAAATATATGGAGCCATTGTTCCTTGAGCCTAACATTCAGACTCCGGGACAAGATTCATACAAAGAGCAGTTTCGCGCTAAGTACGGTCTGAAATTGAAATTTGCTGACGCATTTGGGTATGCGAAAAATATACAAACTATTAGTGCTTAATAGATTGTATTAAGATGCCTAAACCAAAACTGGTAGCTGAAGAAGGTACTGAAGTGACGAAAAAGACTTCAGGTAAAAAAACTTATGTTTTTAACAAAAACACAAGCTTTGAAGCGCCGTGCGATTTAGGTGAACAGGTTACTATTAAGTTTTCTAGAACTAAAATGCCAAACGGAAGTTATCCTGACTACAGTACGTTTGTAACGACTGATGAGAAGGTTGCTAAAGCTCTAAGGGCATACGCAAAAAATAATCCGTGGGCTCTTATTTTTGAGAAACAATAAATTAAAGAAAGAAATACTATGCCAGAGAAAAGTAGATACGCATCGAGTTCCGCAAAATCCGGAACTGTTAGCACTGGAGATTACGTCAATCAATTAGGCGGCATCCCCGGAAAGAAAAATGTGGAAGCGATTGAAAAGGCAAATTTGCCTAAGAAATCCCCCACTGGAATCGGGCGATAACTAAATTTTAATCCGCGTTCGCTGCCGGATTATTAACGGGGACAAACCGAGGGGTGCCGTGCTGGACATGATCTGGCACGGCTTCCTTTTTATACAGACATGAATTTAGGAGACTTAAAATTAATGCTGCAAGAGGACTTTGCTCGATACGACAAGGAGCAGAGTGGTTGGTATACAAAATGGATTAACAGAGCCATTAAAAAAATATGCCAAGACCGTTCTTGGAATTGTATGCGGAAAACGACAAACGCGACCATTGCCTCCGGCTTTAGTTCCGTGCAGCTACCATCTGATTTCAAAGAACTACAAAATGAGCGACCGGCGGTTTTCTTAATTTCGTCAGACGGGTCAGAAACAAAAGCTCCAGTGTCAGTTACATCTCGTGCATACATGGACGAGCATTCACAGGCACTTTGGCCATCTGTCTCAGCAGGTAGTCAATCGCACTTGGAAGCTTTCATTGAACAAACTAGTTCTGGAAGTTATATTTTTAATATAGACGATACGGTAGACCAAGACGTTGTTTATCGATTACAGTATTTTGGATTTTTTAACGATCTTGTGAATGATTTGGAATCTAATTACATAACAAATAATTATGAAGATATGCTAATTTCAAAAATCAAAGAGATTGCTTTTCTATCTGTCAACGATCCGATAGCGGCAGATTTTATGGCCTTATACAAAAATTATTTGCAAGAAGCTTGGAGAGATGATCAAGGGCGGAAGCACTCTGGACGTAAACTCAGAATGGGAGGATAAATGAGCGGATTTTTTGGAGATGACTTTGACGTAACAGTTCCGGAGGACGCCAGTCCTGTAAAATTTGGTGCCTCATTTTTGAGAGACATTAAAGCAAGGCTCAAAAGATTCCTTGCGGTCATGTTTAACCTCGAAACTGGGAAAATGAAAAACAATGTTGTGTCAAGCAACATGCTCACCAACCTAACAACCGCTGGCACCTACACGGAGGTTACAGTCAATAGTAAAGGGTTGGTTACTGAAGGAACCAATGCGACAACGCAGCAGAGTGCCGCCTTATTCCGGGCAGTTTTTACATACAATACTTCAGGACCAAAGGTAGTAGCTTTGATAGATGGTACAAGTGGGGCGAGTGCTTCAAATGGACCAAATAGTACTACCGCATACGGTGGAGGCGCTGCGTCCCCTTACCAAAATCAATACAGTAGCCTTGATGGTTCAAATTACGCCGCGTTCACTTGGACGTTACCAAGCGATGTACGTCGTATAAAAGCAACGATTATTGGAGGTGGTGGAGGCAAGGATTCTACGTCTGGTTCGACAAAAGGAGGCGCTGGTGGAGAAATGCGGATTACGAATTTTGATGTCGAAGCCACTTCCATAAATACAATTGTAGTTCATGTAGGAGCGGGTGGTGCAGCAGGACAAAATGGCGGGATAAGTAGCGTTAAAGCTGGAAGCGCGTATAGCGAGGCGGCTGGAGGAGCTAAAGGGACAGCATCTGGCGGTGGAGCAGCGGTGAATGGTAACTCAAACGGAGTCTTAACCGAAATCGTTTTTTCGGGGTCAGCAGGAACCGCTACCAGCGGCGGGGCTAGTGGTAGTTACTGGAAAGAGTATGGTTATGGAGCGCCACTGGAATCTGCCGATACCGCTGGTAATGACGGATTAGTTGTATTGGAGTGGCTACAATGAAATTTGGAGACGATTTTAATCCGGCTCAACCAACAGACGGCGAGTTTGTCAGGTCGCCTGACAAGGATCAGTTTGCTTCGGAACTACGCGACTTAAAATTTAGAATAAAAGATTTTTTCTGCCACACGGCAAATAGCACTGGAACGCTCTCTTACAGTTCCGGTGGGGAATCTTCAAACCTCATACACATAATATAAAATGCTACAAGTTAAAGACGCAGTCGGGACGACTAAACAGGTTAAGACAACTATCAGCGGGACTGAGCACATTGCTCACCACATAATTGACAGTAGCGCCCTCCCGAGCGGAGCAGCGACGAGTGTCAAACAAGCTCCGTCCTCAACCGTTGTTACAGGCCAACAGACAATAACAACTAGTGCTGTACAGTTAAATTCGGGGACCAGCGTAGCCGTCAAACATAAACTATTGGTTAAGGCTCTAAGCACTAATTCCGGAATTACGTATGTTGGACCAAGCGGAGTTTCAGCCACAACTGGGTATGCGCTACAGGCTGGAGACTCAGTTGAGCTAGACGTCGATAATGTTAATAAATTATACGCCATAGGTACCGCGAACGACAAACTGACGTGGATGGCCAATTCGTAAAATGTTTAACTGCGATTCAGGAACGTTAAAATCGTCGTCGATTGGTCCGGGGTCACTTATGGACCTAGCCGACGATCCGTCTGGTAAAGGTCAGCGTGTCCGCGTTAACTCCAAAGGCCAAATTGTTGAGATTATTTCTGAACTTGAATACACGAGCCCACGGTCATCGCTTGCGTATTTTACGGGAGCAAGTCCCGGAATCGGAACCAACGCCGTAGCCTATATCGACGACAACGAAAAAACCGCAACCGTTGGTCCCGATGTGGGAGAAAAGTCTAGCACAAACCAAACTCTGTTTAAGTTTATAGTCCCAGAATTTGTAACTCGCATTAACGCTATTCTGGTTGAGGGAGGTGGGCGATATATTGCGTCCGGGCAAGCCGGGTACACGGCAGGAGACGGGCACACAGGCGGCTATTCGGAAACTGTTTTACGAGTGCGGCCATTTGAGACTTTGCAAATAGTAGTAGGGGACGGAGCGGATAAAGAATCGGCATACCAAATTAATGATGTAGGCGGGACATTTATTGAAACACAAACACAAGGCACCTTCCATGCAGGAACTTCTGCCACTGATAGTACGTCATCAGTATTACACAAAATAAAAACAAATGCCTCACCCGGTTTAGGGTATATTCGTCCATACCTTCCATACGGCCAAGGCGGGACTTCAGGCTCTCAGAGCGGACGAGGTGGACTAGTAATTTTAGAGTGGTATGCGTAGAAAAAATGCAAGAATCACGGTCGTAAATAATCCGGGCAAGGGCTTGCTTAAAAACTTGCCTCCTGATCTTCAAAAAAATCAGGCAAAAGAATATTTAACGGAAGCGAAAAATGTCAGAGTCGAAGACGGGTCATTGAAAAGTGCGCCCGGTCACGAGCGCGTTGAGGTAACCCCAAAAAATTTACAGACTCCTGCCAACCTCATTCATCAAGCCAACATTACATCTGCTGATGAGGAGTCGAGAAAAATTCCAGTCATTGGAACTGACACGTCATTATACACAGTTGAGAAAAGATCCAGCGAATACGCATGTGTGGTAGGAGGCGAAAACCCATATGGACCTTGCACACTAAAATTTGCTGCGACAAGTGATTCAGGAAGCATTGGCGAAGGCATCAAAAAAGTTTCAAACGCCATGCGGAAAAAAGAACCCGATGTGGTTTTACACGCTGGCGATATTGTTTATGCCGACGGGGGATCTGGAGATCCGGACACGGATAATTACGAAGAGCAACTTGCTCAATGGTACTCTTGGGCCATGGGTCAATACGGGGGCGCTTACACAGGCGGCGACGAAAATTATTTATTCCCAGTGTTAGGTAACCACGATTGGGATGATGGGCCCGGAACCAAATATTTAGGATTTTTTGACTTACCCGGAAACGAACAATTTTACGACATAAAGCGGGGGCCAGTTCATTTCTTTTTTCTGGATTCTTATGGTAGTGGTCCAGCGGCTAATGGTCCCGGAGGTAGCAGTATTGGTGGGACTGGTGCAGCCAGCGGCAAAGGCCAAGCCGACCTAAGTAGTACAGGCCCGATGGCTACGTGGTTGAAACTTACAATGGCAACAAGCGATTGCCCAATTCGAATTGTGGTAATGCACCATCCGCCCTACACCAGCGACACTACTTCGGCCAGCTACTATCCGGGTTATGAAGTTTTAAGATGGCCATGGGCAGAGTGGGGGACGGATTTATTGATATGCGGTCACACACATGGATATGAACGGATCATAATGCCTGATGGCTGCACGATGGTTACTGTTGGTTTAGGGGGGCACTCAAAACGAACCTACAACAACACGAGCAATGTTTACGGTAGCCAAGTTCGATACAGTGATAAATTTGGGTTTCTTTACGGAGAGGCAAGTGACTCAGTTTTTACGTGTCAATTTATTGATGAGGATGGAAACGTCCAAGATACGTTTAGTAAAGGTGTCTCCAGAGAATTACAACTGTGTTACCGAGGGGATTTTTCTAGGCAACCACGAAAATTAGTTGTGACACCAACAACTAAAAAATTACAGGTAAACACGAAGCACCCATTTAGAGCCTACATCGAATACAGCAACGGCTACAAAGAGGAGGTCACGTTAAAGGCAAGTTGGTCTGTATCAGATTCTAAAATCGCAGTTGCGGAAAACACTGGAAATGTGCAAGCCAAAGAGGTTGGCACTTGTGAAGTAATCGCGAGCTACGAAGGACTCACTGGAATTGCAGATCTTGAAGTCAGGTACACATGCGTTGATACCCCTCTGGATGTTATTGTCGCGGTCGATGTCAGCCGAAGTATGAATATTACTTCATCGTCAGTTACTGGGGAGTCTCGACTGGATCGCGCAAAAGAGGGGCTGGAATTGTTTTTAGATTCTGCTGCAAAAACCGGGACAGACTATGTTGGTCTTATGACTTTTAGCGGCGACTACAAAGATCAAACGGCACGAATAAATGAGATAGTGGGGCTAACCGACGACATAGGATCTCTCTACCAAGACGTAAAAAATTTAGAGTCCTATGAGTATACTGCCGTGGCTGATGGGTTAAGCACTGCTCACAAAATGGTTAACGAATATACCGAAGACGGCCACAAAAAGGTAATTGTTTTGTTCACGGACGGGATTTCAAATATTGTTTCTTCAGACCTTAATAGCTCAAGAGTACTGCCTACCTATAATGGGCCCGGATTAGCTACCAACTATGTAGCGGTTTTTAACCAAGCCATGGCGGCGGCAACCACACAAGCGACAGCAATTAAAAACGACAACATCACACTTATTGTAATTGGGTATGACGTAAAGAGATACACGAGTTATTACAGCACGATCACTGGCTGGGCAACAACTGGACTTTACTATGACGCCGAATCAGGCGACGAACTTGTGGACACTTTCAGTGATTTGTTTTTGGATCTCTGTGAAAAAGAAGAAGAAGAAACAAGTGGAGCGGGAGCGGGGACTGCTAACCCATGAAAATGGTTTACACATTATGGACTCGACCGGGTCCGTTTAATAGAGACACAGCAATTCGCTGGGCGCTCTCCACACACCTTGTCAAAAAACATGGGTACCGTTGTGAACTGGTAACAGATTCTCACGGTAAAAATATAATGGAAAATCTTGGTATTGGTTTTGATAAAGTCAATACGGATTTAAATGACTTTATTTCAGTGGACCCAATTTATTGGGCGGCAGGAAAACTGATTAGTTACTCGATTCAGGACGAGCCTTTCTGCCACATCGATGATGATGTATTTCTATTTAATTCATTACCGAAAACATTTTTAGATTCTTGTTTATTTGCCCAGAGCCCAGAGCGTTCAAAAGATATGCTCAAATGTTATCAGTTTTGTTTGGACGCACACGACAATGTTGATTCTGAAAAAGTAGTTTTACCGTTTGAAAATTGGGACTGCTATAACGCAGGATTGATAGGCGGATCAGACTTAAAGTTTATTCATGACTATGCCCACCGTAGTCTTGATTGGATGCGGGAAATGACTGCTAAAAACAAAGCGGTAAGAGTGGGTATGGTCCTTGCAGAACAAACCTTGTTCGCAAAAATGGCCAAGGAGCAAAACAAAAAAATAACGTGCTTACTCGACCGGCACGATAACGACGACCTAACTGCTGAACTCGGTTACACGCATCTCGTCAATGCAAAAACTTGGCCTAGCATGAAAAAACGTGTCATGCGTCGATTAAAGTCCGAAGCGCCCTCTCTTTGGAATAACATAAAAAATTATTATGCCTCTTCAATTTAAAGCAAAGATTCACGAAATTTATAGTGGCGCTGAGACCAACAAAGAGAGCAGATGGACTGCTGCCGACTGGTTTGATCGAATATTATTTGTAGCACCGGGGGCGAAACCTTTGTTTTGGTCTCCGGGTATGGAGAGAGCGAGAGAGATACCGGGACTGGTATCGACTCAAGGTTATTCTGGGCTGGAAGTTTTTAATGGGCATCTTCTGATTTTTTACGAAGACAAAATTAAGTGGTCAGCGAAAAATGATTACAGTCTCTGGATACCAATTTCTGAAACGCCAAGCGTAGGCAGTGGTTTGTTGAAAAATGATATCACTGCTGGAGAACTATCCAGCACAATTGGGCCGGTTGATTTAACTGATGTTACAGGATCGTTTGCAGACGGCCAGTATGTGCGAATTGTCTCTAATGAGTTTAGTCCAGAAGAGATTGTCTACGATTATTATAAAGTTGTTAAATTTGCAGAACCTGAAGATGAAAACGCTATCAGCATAGGCGTTATTCAAAGTGTGGATAGCCAAGCCACAACAGAAATTTTTCTGGAGAGACCTGATTATTACAATGACTGGACGATTGGGGCGCGTCTAACCGTAGGTGAAAAATCAACTGAACTGACTATTACCGACAAAAGCAAAAACAAAGATATTGATTTTACGGCGACAAACAGTGACAACAAAAATGTTTTAGTCCCAGCTTTTGACGAGCATGTAACTATTAAAATAGAGCAGTCTGCAACAAACCTTGAAGCTGGAGACTTTGTCAGCATTGAGAAACTTAGTAACTCATATGGATCGGATATTTATGAGGTCATAAATCCCGGAAACTTTATGACCTTGCGGAGAACTGGCAAAGGCATACATAAAGATACTGTTGTTGGTACAGAGTTGATTGGAAAAGATAAGTACGTTGTGTTTCAACCGTTTGTCAGGGTTGAAAATAAAGGAGCAACAAATGAAGGTATACAAAGCTCATCCGAGTTAACTGTTACACCATCAGTGAAACTTGAAACACTGGGGTATACTGGTTCTACAACGACGGGGGACCGCATCCCGGCGCGGTCAATATTGGAAACACTTTCTGCAAATGAATCTGGAGAAGTTATAAATGCTGGCTCACGAATAAATGGTGACATCCACGCAATAACAACATTGGCAGATCAGGCTTATGTTCTCAAAGAGTGGTCCATACAAAGTATACAGGATGTTGGGCCCGACCAAGGTACTTTCTTTTTTCGAACTGAGATACATGACGAGGGTTTATTAAGTAAATATTCGTGGACCCGTTTTGGTGACAGATCAATTGCTTTCATAGGACACAAAAACTTTTACGTTTACACAGGAGGTCAGGATCTTCAGGCGATTGCATCCACGCAATGGGACACGTTCAGAAAAGAACTTGATAGAGCGCGGCGAGATGAAATTGTCGCACACCACAACAGAGCCTTTTCTGAAATCTGGTTTGTGTATCCGACGCTGACCAACCAAACCAAGGTTTTAATTTTTAACTACGAATTTCAAACGATTACGATTGATGAGTACGATAGCCAGCAAAACGGAATAAGCGGTATTGGTACAGTTGAGTGGGAGTTGGCTCCGACGTGGAATTCTTTGGATATTGGCGAAGAGTTTAATGATGCTGCAAAAAAATATTATGAATACGTAGATGAGGGCGAACAGGAATATACCGTTATTGCAACAGGTGGAGATCTGGGGAATACAAGGCTGTACGAAGATGGTAGCAAAAACATTCCTCGGCTTCTTGTTCATGGTCGTAATTACAGCCGTAATAGTCGCGATGACTGCAACGCTGATAACAACAATAATTATGAGTGTCTTGCAGAAACTCCAGATTTCGATTGGGGTGAGCCAGAGTCTTTCAAGTATTTGGACACCGTTTTTTTATCACTTCACGTCCCAAAACCTTTAGCCGGTTCGCAAACTTTGGAAGTATACGCGGGGGCTCGTGACAACTTAGATGAAGCAGTTCGTTGGACAAGTCCACAAACAGTAAGCATTACTGGAAGTGGCAACGGAATAACACGAGTAAATTTAGTTACTTCTGGCAGGTACATTCGTTTGAAATTTCGTTCCAATACAGTGGATGCGAAATGGCAAGTGTCTTCGTATCGAATGATCGCACGTTTAGGAGCTACGTACTAATGACAGTAAAAATTACAAAAACGTTAAGCGACGCCGTGGTTTCAAGCGGACCTCGATGGCCGGGAAACAGTCGATTATCTCCAGCAGAAAAAACTGCAATGGACATGTGGTGTCGCGAGGTACAGCAAACAATAAAATCACAGACCTTGGCTATCTTGGAACTTCAAGAAGAACTAAAAAAAATTGATGACTGAGAGCGTGTCATGTTCGCACTGGACCAGCCAATAGATCGTTAGTAAACTAAAAATTAAATATTATGTTTGGACTTTTCGGAAAACAAAAAACAATTAAACCAAAACAATTTGACCCTCTATTTCCGGGCAGTGGCGGTGATGAAATTCGTGACAATATTTTTGGCAGGTTGCCGTCTTTAATGAACCAAAGCCAGAATGACGCAAGTACAGCAAGTCGAGCCGCACAAAATGCAGCATCTAGTTTTGCTCCACTGCAAGCGTACGCGCAAAATGCATTGGGCGGTCAGTATTTAAATCGCAGTCCTCAACTAAACAACGCGATGGCGGATGCAAGAAAACAAACTCAAAACGCGTTACAGGCGTCGCGAACTGCGAGCGATGTTGGAGCGCAAAATCAATATGGCAATGCAAGGGCTAGTTTAGGTGATCAACAGCGGAGGCTCCGAAGTCAGTTTGCACGGACAGGTCAGACGTTTGGGACTGGTATGGGTCAAGCGCAAGACTCATCAAACGTTGCTTTAAATAGTCAAATTGCTAGGAACGAAGCCTCTCGTCAAGCCCAACTTGCCGCAAACGAAAATCAGATCATGGCTAGTCTATCGGACAGAAATTTAGCATTGGAAGCCGCACGTCTGCAACAGGAGCGGCAACTACAGCAGCAAGCTGGAAATATTTCCGCAATGGCAAATACTAAACCGTTTGAAATACTTAGTGCTGTTCCCGGAATGAGATACGGCGGACTCAATGAGTCTGCTAGTTTGGCAACAGCATTGTCTGGCGGGGGGCAAGTAGTGAATCCGGGCTCATACTACAAACCCGGTTTAGTAGACTACGGATTACAAATCGGATCACTCTTTGTATAAGGAATAATTATGGCAGACTGGACATCAGGTTTTGACGCAATGCGATCAGCGTTGCAATTTAAAAAATCGCAACAGGCACAAGAAGAACAGGCCAAAGCGTTGGCGGATTACCGACAAAACACGCTTGAGCAACAGGCGGTGGCAAACGAAGCGACAGCCGCCTACCGAAAAGATACTCTCGCACAACAGCAAAACCAAGCAAATCGAGCATTTGAGCTAGAAAAAGAAAAACAGGGTCTTGCTGTTGATAAACAAATGTTCGATCAAGACCAATTGTTGCAGGGATATAGACCGGGCAATTATAGACGGCCCGGATCAGGGTTTCAGTCGATGCTTCCGGGAATGCCCGGATATTCTCCACAACCACCTCAGATGGGTATGGGAATGGGTATGCCCATGCAAGGCCAAAACCCATTTGGGCCTACTATGGTCTTGAGCGGGACCAGCGTTGGCGCAGATGGGCAAGTACGAAACACGTATAAATCGATCTTTGAAACTGGCCCACCCCAACTTGAAACAGTGGATCTAGGCAACGGAGTTACTCAACAATACATTACTCAAAAAAATCCCGACACTGGCCGGAAAGAATACACAAAGTATGTCCCGCCGGTAAAACCTGTAACGGATGACGACACCGTAACTCTAGCAAATGTTGGGATGGCGTTTTCGTCATTGGATAACTTGGAAAGAGCGGTAAGACAGCATGGGGGTTACGAATCATCAATGGCTGGCTTGTTACCCATGAAAGATGCTTTTGCTGTTGGGTATGAGGATAAATTTGAGCAGTGGAAAAAAGATTATGCCGCTGGAAAGGCAACTATGGTAGACAAGCCTAATTTACCTTCGGATTCTGCCGCAACTTTATTGGCTGATCCGTATGAGCTTGCAATAGCAATGGCTAAAGTTGTCGATCCGGGGTCTGTTGCTCGTGAGGGAGAAGTTGCAGCCGCTCAAAAGTTTTTGGTTCCTTTAGGGTTTGGTGATTGGGGTGTACCTGTGAGCAGTAAAGCGACTTTGGCTGCGATAAAACGACTTAGAGAACAATTAAACACTCGTGTTGACTATCTTGGATTTCGGGAAGATTTTGACAAATTAAAAACTTCTCATCGTAAAAATCCAGAACGGCCTCGGATGCAAAAATTTGATTCCATGGAAGATTTTGAGAATAGTGGAAACGCCACTGGACAAGTTTGGGACCCAAGTGCAAGACGGTGGAGAGCAGTGGGATATTAAGCAATGGACAATTTACAGCCGCCACGAAAAGCTAAATTTCTAGAAGACAACGTTGGGCCTCGTAGAAAAGCTAAATTTCTGGATGACAACGTTGGGTCTGGGAAAGCGAAATTTACAGACACTAACGTTGAGCCAAGCGGTTCTGAGTTGGACCGCCTTTTTTCTTCGGGCGTCCTACAGGACATAACTCCTGAAGAGGCGTTAAAAATCAGGCAGCACCGCCGAGACAGTAGAACTTTACCAAAATTTTTGGCTGGAATGCCTCCGGCATTAATGCAAGCAGGTTCTGATTTAGTGGGAGGGGGAGTCGAGGGAGCGCAACTTATGATGTCCCCTAATCCGCTGGACAAGGCAAAAGTGGGTTTAGGTTTGGTTGAAGGGGGGCTTCGTGGAACGTCAGATCTCGGTAAAATGGCTACCGATTTTTTCAAAGGGCGAGTTCTTGATCCAGCGCGTGTAGCGTTGTTAGGCGGAAATGACGGAGAAATTGCGCGTCAGCGATTACTTGCGGATCGCGATTACAAAGGAAAGCGGCAGGGAGTAATGGACGGAACTCAGCCGTCGTATTTACAGGATCTTGCAGTTGTTGGCGGATCATACCTTGGGGCAAACCCGGAGACCATGTCCAAACTTTTTAAGCCGCCAACAAAATTTTCGGAAGCGTCAAGTTATTTTGTAGATCCAACGTTGGCTGTACCCGGAGGTTTAGCACTAAAAGGGGGAGCCAGAGCGCGGCAAATTTTAGAAGCTTCGCAAAGAGTAAAACAAGCACGAGTCCCAAATTTGTTTGGGGCAAGCCAACGTGCAACGCAGCCAGCGGTTGAAGCGGTGGATAAGGTTGTAAACGTCAAGCCGTCATTTGGTCAACGAGCGATTGAACAGACTTCAGAAGGACTTTCACAGACGTCCGGCATGGCGAGCAAGGCAGCAGACCTCGTCGATAAATACCGACGACCAATGCAGGTTACGGGCGGTTTGGTGGGTGCAGTAGCCGACGGTCCTCTTGGGGCTATTATTGGTTCTAAACTGCCAGACGCCGTCAAAGTAGTTGACAGGATTACGTCAATGGCAGACTCGGCCAGCCGCGCTTTAAAGGCGGCAGCAAAGGCTGACTGGGGATCTGCAATACCTGTCTACATGCAACTTTCCAAGGCACAAGGCGCTCCACGATGGCTTCGCCAATTAATGACTCAACGAGTCAGAGGTGTGCCTGTTGCGTCCGTTTTGGAAACTGGGCTGCGAACGGTAAAACCCGGAGTCAAAAGTGCAGCATCCGGTGCTGCTATTGGTGGAGGACTGATGGCGCTTGACCCGAACAAGACGGGTGAAGAAATTGGTGGTGGTAGTGCAGTTGGATTTCACCTTGGCGGCGGCGGCGGTTTACTAGGTCATTTTGCATCTCGCAAACAACGAATGCAAACGGCGGTTGCCTACGATAAATTAAGATTCCTTGACGCGGCGATAAAAGACGGCACTGAACCTTCCATCGCTTTTGGTGCCGACGACGCACTTTTGGATACTGCCGTAGTCTTACAGGCACTGTTTGAAGGAGGTTTTGCTGGCGGCAGAGGCTTGAGCGTAAAATTGCTTGGGCCCGATGACCCGAGGCTAGAAGGTCAGCAAGCAGCCGCGTTTGATTCGTCAACGAACACTGCATATATTAATGTAGCGTTAAAAGACACCGACGGACTGCTCTTACATGAAGCACTTGGCCACGGCTTATTAAGGTCACATGTCGAAAATAAACAAAATATTTTTCAGACAATAAATGGGCTTTTAACTACTGAACAAATTGACGCCGCAAAAGTTGACTACGCAAAAGCCCTACTGGGGAAAAATTCCGACGAGTCTACGGTTAATGACTATATTGGTAAACAAAATGCTGAAGACCCGTATTGGGTCCACGAAGAGATATTTGCAGAATCAATTGCCCACGCGCTGAAAGGGCAAGATCTTCTTGCTGGCACTAAAGTAATTCTTGGGCGTCCCGGTCGCAAATCGTTTTTCACAAACGAAGACGTCAAAAAAGTTATTTCTGGCGAGCAAATGCAAAATCTGGCTTTTGAAGAATTTCAGGCGCTAAAAGATTTTAAACCCGGAATTGACGAAAGCGTCGAGCGTGGGACCAAGCTCAAAAAAGACATGGCCGGGAAACATCCCGGCTTTGTTTTGGATAATGAACCAAACGGGACAAAGGGAAATGACTTTGTCGAGCAGACACCTGACGGACGAGCAATACCACGTACTCAACAGCAAGTAAGAAAACGAGTAAGAAGTCGTCGAAAAGAGCAGAAGGGATTTTTTCCAGACAAGCCTCCTGTTGAACAACGTGACAAGAGTAAAAACGTAAAAAACAGAAGAACGCCGTCAGGGGACAACCAAAAAACTGGGACACAACTTGGCGACGACTGGTATGACAATACTCAGACCTATTCC